>MDSW01061344.1_pt1 | contig 16841 bp, 11 predicted proteins | sample 811171 | NCBI WGS metagenome assembly MDSW01 (sample SAMN05326641, study PRJNA326480) | marine metagenome | isolation source: seawater | place: Atlantic Ocean: North West | collected 2012
CGCATGATCCTTTCCGCGATGGTCTTGACTCGAGCGACTTGAATCCTGCCCATCAGGGAGGATTTTTCATCAGTGGTGGGTGATGAGCGCGCATCATTGATTTTTTAGAGAATTCCTGAGATCATGATTACTTTTACTCGTAGTCTATTCATATCATCATGATAAGAACACGAACCGTCGAGCTTTCCGATCCGCTGGCCGACGACCCTCCTGCTCACGGCGGCGTCACGTTATAACCTGCAATTTTTTTCACGCCCGTACCTGTCTCGCGCCACGTCACACGGAGGCAGAGCTGCAGATGTCGACTATACCGGTTTTTGGGGATGTCAAGGGGGTATATGGTGAGCAGGTTGGAGATGTTGAGCAGCGGTACGCAAAGCTCGTCGCTGCTTTTGCCGAGGCTCACGGTGGCGAAAAGCCCGATCTCTTCGCTCGCTCGCCCGGGCGAGTAAACCTCATTGGTGAGCACATCGACTACGAAGGATACAGCGTGCTGCCGATGGCTCTTGCGCTGGATACCATCGTCGCGGTGAAGGTAGACCCCGGCTCGGACAAGTTGCTGGTGGCTAACACCGACCCGCGATACACGGCGAAGGAGTTCTCGACGGACCCCGAGCAGGCGGTTGATACTGCGAGTCTGCACTGGACAAACTACGTGGTGTGCGGGTACAAAGGAGTCTTCGATGCCGTCAGGGATTTGGGCAGGGATCTTCCCGTTCCTGTCGGCATGCGCATTATTGTTGATGGTACCGTCCCTCAGGGCAGTGGGCTGAGCAGCTCCTCAGCCCTGACATGCGCCACAGCTGTTGCTGTCATGGCGGCGCACAACCTCTCCTTCACAAAAGCAGAGGTCGCTGACTTCACGTGCAAGTGCGAGAGACACAGCGGGACGCAGTCGGGTGGGATGGATCAGGCGATCAGCATCATGGGAGAAAATGGCGTAGCGAAGCTGGTGGATTTCAATCCAGTTCGCGCGTCGGACGTGAAGCTGCCAGCAGGCGCCGCCTTCCTGATAGGCAACTGTCTGGCTGTGAGCAACAAAGCAGTGACCGCGCACGAGCGATACAATCTAAGGGTGATGGAATGCAGGCTCGCCTCCATCGTCCTCGCGATGGCACTTGGATCAAGCAGAGAAGAAGCACTCGGATATTCTACCCTGATCCAGGTTCAGAAGCTTGCGGGAAGCTTGGAGGAGGCTGAAGGCGCGGCTGCAGAGCACCTTCATCCAGGATCGTACTCTGCAAACGAACTTGGAGACCTTCTTGGTCAACCTCTCGACGTGCTCTTCGCCAGCTCACCCGCATCTTTGCTCGTATTGCAACACAACACACGTGGGTTCAAGCTTCGGGACAGGGCTGTGCATGTTTACTCAGAGGCTGCGCGTGTTATTAAATTTTCCGACGAGTGCAAAGCGACCCCTTCGTTAGAGAAACTTGGTGCGCTTATGGATGCGAGCCACAAGTCATGCAAAGAACTGTATGAATGCTCGTGCTCGGAGCTGAACGAGCTCGTCGCTGCCTTTAAATCAGCTGGAGCATTTGGTGCACGACTCACTGGTGCTGGATGGGGTGGTTGCGCGGTGGCGTTAGTAAAGTTGGACGACGTCAAGGAGGTGCTCGCACACGTCAAACAGGCTTTCTTCCGTTCGCGTCTCGCTGCTGGTATCATTAGCGAGGACGTGATGGACGAGATGCTGTTCGCTTCTCGTCCGTCGAGCGGTGCGGCGATCGTACGAGGTCTTTAGATTGAAATCTTAGATCGAAATCTATATTGATGATTTAGGACATGGGATAACATCCTAGTTGCCCTTCTCGCCCCACAAGATGCTATCAACATCCTGGCCCTTCCTCACGTACACGCCACCGCTCTCGATGAGCCCCGGGCAAGGGCGGTAGGCCTTGATCGGCCACCACTTGAACAGCGGAATGGCACCCATACCACCAATGATTCGGCCAGAGCCATCACACTGCATCTTTTCCTTCGCGAGGCCACAGGAGTCACAGCTTCCAGTGCACTTCGCTTCGTCCTCCTGGAATGAAGTTGGACAGGTGCAGCGGTTGGAAAGAAAGTCAGTATAGACGCCTGGAAGCAGTGGCAGGAGAGGAGGCGCGAAGAAACGCAGTTGCGATATCGTGCATCCCACGCACTTTTGCCTCGGCACGCACAACCGTTCTGTTGGAGCGGGAGCTCGACTTCCTCGCGAGGGAGGAGGACCTGACGAGGGAAACACGGGCGAACGTTCGGTTCAGCGTGCGGCACACACAGTGAGGATAAAAAACATCGCGAGGAGGGGCGGTGAAGGAGTGTGGGTGGGAGCCTCCGCACCTGTTCGACTTAGGACGAAGCGGTGCAGTCGCGTCGACTGGACGCGCCGTGGGAGCAACGGTGAGGGTAAACATCTCGATAATGTCAACTCACGCGCGTTCGTTGTGGCCACCGAGCAATCCGGAAGGACGCAGACGCTGCGGTGTGGCTCTCACAGGCGACCACGTCTGCCACCAACCACGAACGTGCATTTGAGATCTGGATGACTTACCGTATCTCGGTTCTCAGTTTTTCTTCTACGTTCGAAGGACGGTAAAAGTACTTGTAGACTGCTTGTATTTTCGAAAGCGTGATGAATACTGTATTATTCGCGGGACCAAAAAGTTTTATACACGCGCTCTCCTCCTTCCTCCCCGCCCCCTCAGCTTCTTCTGTAAAATTCCAGGTCGTACTGCGTTTGTTCGTCGTCTTTAGGGATCGTTCCGAAAGAATTGCGAAGACGTTGTCCCTGCTCCTTGTCCTTTTCAAGGACACTATCATGCAGAAAGAGACAAAAGAGATGGGTTAGAACTGCAACGCAACCGAAACCAAGAGTCAGCCGTGACTTTCCACCGCTCTTGCAAAGTAAGCTCGATGCCTTACCTGTCGGGAACAACGGAGAACAGCGCGTAGAGACGGCCGCCGTATACTGTGACGCACGCGAAAATGGCACCGAAGTATCCATAGAGGTCGAAATCGATGTAGGTCTGGCCGTATGCATCGCGCTCAGTAACTTCAATCGAGTCAGCACCCACGATGGCGTCCTGCAGGTTGTAGTCAGAAAGTGCAAGATCAGAGAGAAGGCTTTGCCGATCCTCTTTCAGCTTATTATATCCAGTCAGAGTGACGCAGTACACCTTCTCAGAGCTAAGCTTGGGATTCGACCAGCGAGTGTCTGTGCCGTTTGTAGACTTCTCGACCTTGTTGACAGTGTCCATCGTCCAGCCGTCGGGAATGTCGTAGTAATACTTGAACTTGTCGAAGTTGTTCTCATTCCCGCCGTAACCACCGTACGAAGACGAGGTTGTAGCCTCGCCATATAGCCTCCGAAATCCTGCGAGAGCGGATGGATCGGTGTGAGTGTTTACTGATCCTAGGGCGAGTGGTGTTCGCTATGACGCGTTTGTTGTAGCGGCAAAAGAGTCCCATCTGGAGTTTCGCACCGTCACCAAGGTCAGAGGGGTTCTTGAAGTTTTCACCCTTCGCTGCGGCCGCCAACGCAGCAGGCGCTTCAACAGCCTTCGCCTGGAATGGAGCGCACGTCTGTCAAAGGGAGCGGGATGTCAGATGTAAAGGCGTTGAGTGGGTGAGCGATCCTGGTGAGGAAAACATTTGCTCCTTCACCCGAGCAGATAAAGCGGGCACTCCGACAACGCGAGCACGCACCGCGAAGGCGGCGGCGAATCCAGCCGTGAGAATCTGTCTGCGATTGCTTTGCGCGGCACTTTCAGACGACGTGTTGGCTTTCGATGCGCGAACCACGATCTCAGTCTTGCGAGCCCCTCGCTTCTGGTGAGGCTTGGGGGTGCGACGGAGCAGGGTTACCGACGTGGACATCCCGAGCGATATGGACATCTTCTATCGGTGGTGTGGAAACGCAAGTCTGCTAGCTGTGGTGCCTAGACCAGGTCTCGTCGATGTGACAAAGATGAATCTGAGAACGATGTGAAACTCGCCTCAGGTTGGCCGCGCGACGATACCTCTGTTGGACAACGGCGACGAGTCGCATTTTTCGTCCTGGGAGGGTCTGCGAGGCTCAAGTGGGACGAGGACAGGGGTTGCGTGTTTTTGATAGGGGAAATTCAAAGGGGGATGTGCGGTTTTAACGTCCGATTTCATCAGAGTCCGAAAACCGCGGATCGAAGATTCACCCAATGGGAAGGCAGATTCTCAGCAGAACCGGTGTGGGCGATCGCGATCACTCCGTCGTCAGAAAAGTCAGAAAAACCCAGTCTCTACAGTAACGACCGTGCACTTCGCCCGCCACATCGTGACGTGGCACGCTCGTGCATCCAGGGATTCGACTTCTCTGCATCGCTCATGTCTGCCATGATGGCTTCTGCGGGCGCCACTCGCGTCGCAACCGCTGCCCGTGCTGTTAATTCGGCGAAAAGAACTACTTCCGCTCGCGCCGTTTCTGCCGCGAGCACCGGGAAGCGTGCCGCCGCTGCCGGGCGCTCTGCGCAGTTCTTCCAGGGCGACCGCAATCCCAGTGTTGAGCTTCGTCAGCGTCACGTTTCGGCTACCGTCTCGCACCGTTCGATGGCCAAGCGCACCGTCACCGCGAGCGCGACTCCGGTTCCCGCGGTTCAATCCGCCGCCCCCACCGAATGGAAGGGAGCCAAGCTCAAACCTCTGGGTTTCTCAGTCCTCGCCGGTCTCATCATCTGGTGCATTCCCGCCCCCGAGGGCGTTTCCGCGCAGGCGTGGCATCTCCTCGCTGTCTTCGTCGGCACTATCGTCGGCATCATCACCAACGTACGTCCCTGTTCTCTCGCTCCTCTTCTCCGGCCAAAACATCTCTCGTCTAAACCCAGTGTGTTGTTAACTCCCGGACCTCGCTCAACCCTTTGATATTGCAGCCTCTCCCGCTTGGCGCCACCGCCCTTATCGGTCTCGGCGTCTCGATGGTCACGGGCCTCCTCCCTTTCTCCGCTGCGTTCAGCGCGTTCGCCTCTGAGATTCCGTGGCTTATTGCCTTGGCATTCTTCCTGGCGCGCGGCTTCATCAAGACGGGCCTTGGCAACCGGATCGCGTACCTCATCGTGTCCGCCTTCGGCAAGTCCACCCTGGGCCTGACCTACTCCCTCGTCTTTTCCGAGGCGATTCTCGCTCCCGCTATCCCCTCTCTCGCGGCGCGCGCGGGTGGCATTTTCTTGCCCCTGACCAAGGCGCTCTGCGTGGCGTGCGGTTCGGAACCTGACAAGGGGACAGAGAAAAAGATGGGCTCGTACGTGATGACCACTGTGTTCCAGACTTCCACTATTACGTCCGGTATGTTCATCACTGCGATGGCGGCGAACCCGCTCTCGGTTAACCTCGCCGCTGCGACCATCGGTCAGACGATCACTTGGGGACAGTGGGCGCTCGCTGCCTCCCTTCCTGGCCTCATCTGCCTGATTGCCGTGCCCCTCATCCTGTACATCTTGTACCCTCCCGAGGTGAAGGACTCTCCGGAGGCTCCTGTCAAGGCTAGGGAAGAGCTCGAGAAGCTCGGCCCCATGAGTGGCGACGAGAAGATCATGGCCGCCGCCCTTATCGTCACCGTCGGGCTCTGGATTTTCGGATCCTCCATCGGCGTCGGTGCCGTGGCCGCTGCTCTCGTTGGCTTGTCTACCCTTCTCATCTCTGGTGTCATCACCTGGAAGGAGTGCCTCGCTGAAGGCCCCGCTTGGGACACCCTGACCTGGTTTGCTGCCTTGATTGCCATGGCGGCTTACCTCAACAAGTATGGTCTCATCCCTTGGTTTTCCGGCACTGTCGTTAAGGTTGTCTCTGCTGCTGGCCTCGCTTGGCAGCCTGCCTTCCTGGTAGTTGTGCTCCTGTACTTCTACTCCCACTACATGTTTGCTTCTGGTGCTGCGCACATTGGCGCCATGTACACTGCCTTCCTCTCCGTGCTCGTGGCTTGCGGTGCCCCTCCGTTGGTGTCTGCCCTCGTGCTCGGTATCTTCTCGAACATCATGGGCTGCACTACTCACTACGGCATTGGCTCTGCGCCCCCGTTCTTTGGTGCCGGATACGTGGATCTCCCCACCTGGTGGAAGATTGGGTTCGGTTTGTCTGTCTTTTACATTGCCACCTTCCTCGGTGTCGGTTCCATTTGGTGGAAGGTGATCGGGCTGTACTAGACAGGAGGCACCGCTCGTACTTGTTTCGCACCTGGAAGCTCGCTCTCGTTTGCACCGTAGCTTGCGCGGGGCCACAACAAAAAGCCTCGAACAGGAAAGGAAACGCCAGCACGAGCCGCAGGCGTAAACGTTCGCGGCGACGAGATGAGAAACTTTCCAGTTTGAGAACCACAAGGAGCTGCCGGGTTATGTTGCCGCTCGCATGCGTTGCGTCCAGCTTGACCCTTCGGCATTGATGTTTTATATGATAAAAGATGTCTCCATGCTATTTCAATTGTTCCTCTTAGGCGGTCGTCGCGCTTTCTTCACTGGTTTTCGCCCACCTGTGGGCGCATCGCCTGCACCCATGCTCATCCCACCACCCATAGGCATCCCACCCCCAGCGCCACCAAACATCGCCGGCGCATTGAGCGGTGGCGGCGCACCGCTGCCAAAGCCACCGCCTCCTCCAAACGCCGGAGCGGGAGAAATCCCCGCAGAAGGCGCACTAAAGCCCCCACCAAAAGGATTTGCGGCTGCCCCTCCTTCACCTGAAGTGATAGCACTGAAACCACCAGCTCCTCCAAACGTAGGCGCGGGAGAGACGCCACCAGAGGCGCTGAATCCTCCACTGAAAGGGCTTGGAGCTGACGGCGCCGCATCTCCTCCACCACCAAACGGGGTGCTCGTCGCCCCGCCGAATGTTGGAGCAACAGATGATCCACCAAAGCCAGAAGAGGTTGTTCCAAACGGATTTGCACCGGCATCAGTTCCGGGCGCCGAGGCAGGGCTAGTGCTTGCACCAAAAGTGAACGCGCCACCTGTGGGAGCCTCTTGAGGCGTCGACGATCCAAAGCCACCGAAACCACCAGTAGATGCACTGGCCGTCAAACCACCTCCAAAGGGGGAAGGCGCATCACCACCAAACGAAGGTGTAGCTGAAGTTCCTCCAAATGCCGGGGCAGCCGCTGAAGCAGCTCCAAACGCTGACGTCGAAGCTGCCACGCCAAATGCCGGAGTGGAAGACGCCGCTCCAAACGCAGGCGTCGAAGATGCTGCTCCAAACGCTGGCGTCGAAGACGCCGATCCAAACGCAGGCGTCGAAGATGCCGCTCCAAACGCTGGCGTCGAAGATGCTGCTCCAAACGCAGGCGTCGAAGACGCCGCTCCAAACGCTGGCGTCGAAGATGCTGCTCCAAACGCAGGCGTCGAAGATGCTGCTCCAAACGCAGGCGTCGAAGATGCTGCTCCAAACGCAGGCATCGAAGACGCTGCCCCAAACGCCGGCGCCGAAGCTGCCGCTCCAGCCGCCGATGCAGAAGATGTGACACCAAGTGCCGCCGCAGGCTCAGCACCCGCTTGCGTACCGAAGGTAAAAGCACCTCCAGGAGTTTCTGGCGCGCTTTCGTCGGCTGATTTTGTAACAGTGCCAAATGTACCAGTGGAAGTGCCTCCAAAGGTGAAGGGCGCCGAGGTCGAGGCAGGTGCCATGTCAGTTGCCGGTGCTGCAGCAGCACCGAGGCTTGGCACAGCAGTCGAGCTCAGGGTACTAAAGGTCGGATTGGGGGTCAAGCTCGACGGAGTACCGAATGTGAACGCAGGAGTAGATGAGCTCCCTGAGTTGCTGCCCTTGATAATACCAGCTTCCTTACCAAACGAGACAGGAGATTTTGTATGCTCTGTCGCAGCAACAGGCTCGGTGTCCTTCGGCTTCGGGACTGCACCAAAAGTGAATGCAGGTGCCTTAGCACTGAGAGGAGGGGTCGACGTGGCAGGTGCAGAGGCGCCAAAGGTGAAGGGAGCTGACTCCGCTGCAGGTGCATCGACGGCCTTCTCAGCAAGTTCATCCACAGTCTTTTCTACAGCCTTCTCCGCAGATGTTGAGGCTGGCACAGTAACACCAAATGTAAACGCTACAGGTGTGGCGGTGGACACTGTCCCAGCAGGTTTATCATTTGATGCAGAAGCAGTCTCCGTAACGCCAAACGTGAACGGCGAGGATGCCTGGACGACAGGTTTTCCAATCTCCTTCGGAATCTCCGATCCTACAGGCTGTCCAGACGCCGAAGGGAATCCAAAAGAGAAAGATGCAGCAGGAGCAGCAGAGGAAGCTGGCGCACTGACTTGAGTTGAGTCCGTACCAAAACCAAACGATGGAGCTTTGGAAGCCGGGATGCTATCTGGAGGAGCAAACGGCGATGGCGCCGCAGCAACAGCAGGAGGATCATTACCTTTCCGTTCTTCTTCGTCGATAGCGGCTTGAACCTTTGCCTGATGCTCTTGATTCTTCTTCAAGAAATCTGCGCTCCAAAGAGAACCTTTTGGTGCCGCCGCTTTCTCCTTCGGCTTCTCTGGCTCCGTCACCTTCGATGGCTCCGCAGCTTTACCCAAAGGTCCCCCTGGCAGAATCACAGGTACAGTCGCAGGTGCGCTTGAAGATAATGTGGGAAGATTATCTTTAGACGTCGAAATAGTCAAATGAGGGGAGGAGCTTGTAGGAGCTCTCCATCCCTCAGTGAACGTGAACGTGATGATGTCCATCTCCTCGCCCACGCTTTCTGACCCATATCTCACCGAATCAATCACGCCATCATCATCAGACCGGAACGAGTACTTCGGCTGATCAGCTTCCTCTTTGCCAAAAGTATACGAAGGAAGGTTGTCCGCATTGGTCGTCGACACCAGCGGTGACGAGGATTTAGTTGTTGTCGATGCTTCCCCGAAATCGAATTTTGGAAGAGCGGCCGATTTGGCAGGACCAGGGGCAGCATCAAGTGGGGGCTTCACAGCCACTGCGCCAGACCCCACCGGTGGCTGAGTTTTTTCACCCAGCAGGCTCTTTGCTTTTGGAATGGAAGTAAGAGGGGGCGGACCCTCTGGCTCCGGCACAGGTGCCGGTGACGATGCAGGTGACGCAGAAGGCTTTTCTGAATCCTTGAGGACATTCGGGTTGAACTGCAGAGGCGACGACTTGGGTGCGCTCGAAGGCTTCGAGTGTGACGCAATCAACGACGCAGGAGAGCGCTTGCCTATGGGAGCGAAAGGTTTTCCCGGAGTGGCACGCTGGACCCCTCTCAGTCCATGAAGAGCAGATGTCGCCGCAGCTGCCTTGTTCAGACTGGACGACAAATTGAGGGGCTTGGCTGCAGGTGAAGCCGATGTTCCATCCACGCTGTTGATGGTCGAAGGCCCTGAGATGCGGTCGAGCGTCTGCAAAATCCGCCTTGCCGTATCCGTGGTGACCGCAGTAGCTGCTGGTCCCTTCCCCCCGGTGGAAGCCTTCAGAGGTGTCGCTTTAGGCACAGCAGGGGGTGCATGAATGTCTTCTGGCGCTCGCACTTCACTGGTGCTTGACACTTTCTGCGCCGTCCGCCGACCGTGCTCGCGATCATGTACCTCCAATTCGGCGGTGTCTCTGGACCGCTTGATTCCAGGGGAAAGTAAAGCAGCTCCCGGGGGCTTCCACTCCATCGCAGCACCACTCGCAGTGGGGGGAGATCCCGGCCCGTTGTACAATCCGTACCCCGAGCTTCGCCCTGCACCGAGTGCAGAGGACGCACGAGAATTTCCGCCGGCACTGGCCATTCCGAGTAGAGTCGGAGGCTGAGAAGCACTGTCTGCACCATACAAGCTGCGGAAACCAGAAACAGGCACACCCGCGGCACCCCGCCTCAAAACACCGCGAGCATTGGGAAGTGCCAGGGGCACACGTCTGCGCTCGCTGTTTACCTGACGCAAGTAGTCTCTGATACCTGAGAAAGGAGTAATCTCCTCGGCAGGATCAGATGAGCGCGGTGCGATGGGACCTGCGCTGCTAGGGGTCTGGAACAGACCGACAGGAGGTGGGGGTGGCATAGAAGTTGACGGAGGTGCGGTCAAAGATGGTGCTGCTTCGGTCTCCACGGCAGCCTTTTCCCGGACTCCTTGACCTTGGAGAAGTTGAATGACAGCATCAGCTTCTTCACGCGTGAGATTATGATTTTTGCGTTGTTTGAGGACGTCCAGAAGGTTGGAGGTGGTGCCGCCACCACCTCCATCACCAGCAGTGTTGACGCTTGGCACGGGCCGTTGCTGTGCAGGCTGCTGCGGAGAAGTTGAGAGGTAAAGGAGGGCGGATCGAAATGTTAGGTTACGCGAGCGGGGGAAGACTGAAAAGGAGTATCCCAAGCCGTCGCTTAGGATGCGAGAGAGGTGAACGGCGCTGCAAACATGTAGACAATACAGAGCAGCGCGTGCAACCGTGTCAATCACGGGTTGAACTTTCGGACTTCTAGGGTTAAACACACGCAGGTGAGGCACAAAGCACAGGGAACACCCACCTCAGTGACAGCGGACTGAAGAGGAGGTTCCGTGACTTGCTGCACGTTCTCTCCCGTAGCACTGGGAGATCCAAGGAGTCCACGAACCTGGATGAAGTTGGGGAGGTCAGGGCGTCAGATGGGGTGCAGGGAACTACGAGATTTGAACGGGAGAGGTGTCGGCCCGGTGCAACGACGATCGCTTGGGGGGATGGTCATACCGTCTTCTTCAGACCCCCAAAACCCCAACGAATGGGAGTCACAAGTTTGTCGAGCATGTTGGCACCATTCGCATCGTCGACACAATCGGAGTTGCGCCCATACGGCGGGTGTCTGCCGGGACCCTCAGACCGAGAGGGTCCGCCTTCCCCACGCGGCGCCGACATCTCTCAGAGTATTGTTTAGACTAATTAGACCGGCTCCACCGGCGAGTGGCTGACCGACCGCAGGGGCGAGATAAGTCAAGCCACGCGCGCGCAACCGACCCTCTTCCACTCGAATGAGAGCGCCCCCCACTCACGACGCGATACGAGCGGTGCGCCTGCCTTTGTGTGACGTCCCGGCACTCGGCCCCAGAAGATCTACAAAGATTTTTGGCGCGTGTTCTTGAAGTGCAACCGAAGAGATAAGAAAATCACAGGTATGTTGTGGTTACTGTAGGGGTGAAGAAAGGTGGTTTGTAGCAAAACGAGTAAATGATGTTGATAAATGTCCGCTCTTTACCCTACCATATCAGTCAACGGCGAAGGAGTTCTCGCCACTGGCGCCACCAGCCGTCTTTCCCGCACTGTACGGGGAAGAACCATCCGGGTTGAGATCGGTTATGTTGGCGGAAGCACCAGGGGCGAAGCTGCCGAAGTTGCCGAAGTCCATCCCACCATTACCACTGCCGCCTCCGGAAGCGAGTCCAGCAAGGCTCGAGGGCGGCAAGAGCATGGACTTGTTGGTTCTGAAAGCATCACGAGCCGCCTCCTGCTTCTGTGTCGCCATGGCCTGGTGCAAGCGCGCAGACTCCTGCGACTCCCTCTCCAGTGCGACCTTATACTCTTCGAGCTGCTGCATGCAGCCGGTGTACGCGGTATACAAGTTATAAGATTCCTGCTTCAGGCGTTCGAGACTCGACTTCGTCCCCTCGTGACCGGCTGTCTCTTCGGAGAGTTTGTCAGACAGAGAACGCCTCATGTCGGCGAATTGCTCCTTCAAGGAAGTAATTGCAGCATCTTTCTCAACGAGAGTGGCCTGAAGAGATTTGATCATCCCAGCATCATTGGCAGACGTCACCTTGGACGTTTCGGACAGCTCGTTGAACCTCGTGGTAAGCGTGGCGAACTTCTCCTTCGTGGACTCGAGCTCCTTGTTCGCCTTGTCCGCCTCCTGCATCGCTTTCGTGGTGGCAGCAATGGCTTCCTTGGCGTCGCGTTCCTTCTCAGCCTTTTCAGCCTCAGCCTTCCCCTTGGCCTCAAGCGCAGTCTTGGAGTCCTTCTCAGCCAGCACTCTTGCCTCCTGAGCCGCGTGCTTGTCTTGGTTGGCAGATTCCGCCGCAGCGCGAGACTTCTCCGCCTCGCCTTTCGCCTTATCAGCCTCGCGCTGCCAGTCGGCAGTCGCCGCCTTCGAGGCCGTGATCTCAGTCGTGAGCGCGGTGATCTTGCCGTTGAGATCCTGACGAGAGGCTTCAAACTCCTTCACGTTTGCAGCGAGTTGTGCCTTGGTGCTGTTAAGCTTGTTCTCGAGATCGGCACACGCCTTCTTCTGCGCCTCAAGTGCATCACGAGTCGTGTCGATCTTGCGCTGCATCTCGGTGGAGGCAGTCGCGTTCGCGTGCGCAGCATCTTTTGCCTTGCTCTTCTCTTCAGCCAGCGCAGCCTGAGTCTGTTCAAGCGTCGACTTCTGCACAGCCATCTCCTGCTTCAGGTTCGCAACGACGGTATCAGAAGCCTTCTCCGCAGCAGCCACCTGCTGCTTGTACGTCTCGAACTCCTTGGCGGCCTTTGCCGCGTTGACAGCAGCCTCTTTCGACGATGCTTTTTCAGCCTGCGCGAGGGAAGATGAAGAGCTTGATCAGCATGTGGCGCAGGCACGCGAGCGGGGTTCAGCACTCGGTTAACCCAAGCAAGAGGGCTCCACGCTAAATGTAGGGGGAAGCGAAAAACAAGGCGATACGCACCTCGAGGGTTTGCTGCGTTGAGGCGACAAGGTCTTTCGACGCGCCAAGCGAGGTCTCCAACGTCTTGATGTTGTTTTGGAGTCCTTCGATGTCTTTCTTGGCTTTGGTCAGGGACGCGGTGAGGTCCTTCTTCTCCTTGTCCAAGCCTTTGATTTCATCGGCCAAGTCGCGGTTGATATTTTCGTAAGTGATCTTCACGGCGTCCAAGGAAGAGGCGATGTTGGCTTTTGCCTCATCGTACGCCGTCTTGAATTTGAGGCCAGAAGTTTCGGACATTGTGACGTCTGATCAGCCCTGGACAGGAGCACCCGCGGACAGTGTGGACTGGCGCGGTCGAACACAAACCCAAACTTGGACCTCCTGATCGCGGAAAATGAGCCAGCCAGAACTGCCAGGTCGGATCGGGCGCGCTCTCTCATCCATGAGGCACCTTCAAATACAGATCTACGACGCGTCCGCCTAAATTTACTGCACTCTGACTTTGCGGTTTTTGCTCGTTTCTGAACAAGACTCTAACACCTGTTCTACCTACCTAAAGCGATACCCCCGCTCCTTTCAACGTGCGTTCGCGTCACCTCACAGGAATATGGCGCCACGCTTCGTTCTTCACCCAACCTGCTTCGCTTGGGGGCCAGACCTTGACGAACACCTTCCCCCGCAGAAGCGCATACGGCACTGGACCGTAATCGCGCGAATCCGTGGAGTTTCCCGCGTTGTCTCCTTGCAGCCACAGATGGCCCAAGGGCACCTCCACCCGCGTCGTGCCCCCAAAATTTCCGGCATTTGGCACTGCGATAACATCCCCACCGATGCCGAGAATTCTCTTGCACACGGTGTGCCTCGGATTAGAGGGCGACCGCGCGATGACAACATCTCCTCTCGCAACGTCCCCTGTCAGCACTGAAACCCGCTCCAACAGAACCACGTCCCCACTGCGGTTAAATGTCGGAAGCATACTCGGGCCGAGACACATGGTCACCTCCATGCCGTACGTATGCACGATGTTGACCACACATCCCAAGCGAAGCGCCTGCAGGAGCGGGATGTTGAGGGGGATGCTATCAGCCGAGGTCGACAGAGAGGGAAGGTCGCGCGCGAGGAGAGATCTTGAGTTGGGGTCGAGGAGGGATAGCGCACCAAAGGTCCGTTCCGCACGATCTCTCCCCATAGCTGGCCCGCGAGCTGTGAAAGCATACCGCTTACGCAGAATCCGGGAGGTGTGAGACTTCGTGTTCCATCCCTATGCTTCCCCCACTGAAGAGCAGGAAGCCCTGACTGACCACAAAGAGCAGGCAATCGTAGAACTGCGGATGCCCGCGGTAAAAGTAGACTACGAGTAGTCAATGCAAACTGAGTGATGATAGATCCGTGCAAAACCACCGAAGGTAGCTAGCTCTATCTACTCTGGGCCGCGGATCGCTAAGTGCAGAGGCGTCACTCCTGTGTTCATATCGCGCGCCGCGCGAAGAACCAGGAAGGACAAGGATATCATGGCTGGCGGACGTCGGACTTTCGGGCGAGAGACTGTCATCGAGAAGATGTGGAGACTTCGTGGCGTACTCGCTGTTGCGTCGGTGCCCCTCCTACTCATCTTCGCGATCGTCACGCTCATGCCGACGGCGCCGAAGGAACATCTCGACTTCTCACATCACAGCCACCTCCCTGACCCCATGGACGGCCGCGGAAGCGTCCCCCACGGTGTCAGTCGACGCGGCACTATCGATGATGATGACATAATACAGCCGATCAGTATGAATCGCGAAGATGGGCAACAGAAGTACGCCGTGGTCTTTGATGCTGGAAGCACTGGAAGCCGTGTCCACGTCTTCCGTTTTGACGTAGGCGGTGGGGGGGAGCTCGCGCTTGTGGACGACACGTTCGAGCAGCTCAAACCAGGTCTCAGCTCGTTCGCGAAGAATCCCGCGAAGGGCGCGGCGAGTCTCAAGCCGTTGCTGGATGTGGCGATGAAAACCGTCCCCGGGGCTCAACGCAGGGAGACAACGGTGGAGGTCCGTGCCACCGCCGGCCTGCGCATGCTGCCGGGTTCAGAAGCAGACAGCCTGCTCGCGGCTGTGAGGGATCTGCTCAGAGGATATCCATTCAAGCTTCAAGAAAACGGCGTGACTATCATGGACGGCGCCGAGGAAGGAGCTTTCCAGTGGCTCACCATGAATTATCTCCTCGGTAATTTGGAGGGTGATGTGGGCGACACGGTCGCGACTGTGGATCTCGGTGGGGGCAGCGTCCAACTGGCGTACGCAGCAGAAGCCAAGCACGCTCAGTCGGCACCTGCGGGATACTTTAAGGAGATGAGGAGCGGTGCGAACATGTACCACGTTTACGTGTACAGCCACCTTGGCTACGGTCTCATGGCAGCGCGTGCCGCGGTCTTAGGAAAAGTGTCTGGCGACAGAAATCCGTGTGTCCCTGCGGGTCATAAGGGAGAGTACACGTACGGTGGCAAGACGCACGCCGTGGTGGGCCATCCCACGGAGCCTGCTGATGCGATGGCATGTAAGGGTGTTGTCGACGACGTTCTTGCAACACAGAAGCCCTGCGAAGCGAAGGAGCAGAAGCACTGCAGCTTCAACGGAGTATGGGACGGTTCCAGGGGTGCGGGCGCGCGGACCTTCTACCTGTCATCATATCTGTTTGATCGCGTCTCTCAAGCAGGTCTTGTGGATCCCGACGCGCCAAGTGGGACAACCACGCCTGGGGAGATTCTCGTCGCAGCGAAGAGGGCTTGCGTGATGAGCCCTGAGATGGTTAAGGAAGAGTTTCACGGCGTGGAGGAAAGCGACGCAGCGTATTACTGCCATGATTTATCCTATGCGCATTCGCTGCTGGTGGTGGGGTACAAGATCGAAGACAACGCGCAGGTGACGCTCGTCAAGCAAGTGGTTTACAAGGGACAGAATATTGAGGCAGCTTGGCCTCTCGGCGCCGCAATCAACGCGCTTTCCGCGCTATGATGTTTTTATTACATGTTCATCAAGTCGCGTTGTCTGCTCTCACACCTGCACTTCGTCCTCGTTCGTGAGCTTCTCGACGAGATAGTCCGCTCCACCGAAGCCACCATCCTTGTTCTTGTTGAAAACCAGCGCAAGGGTATACAGAAGCCCCTGAACTTGGGTGTTAGACAACTTTTGCCTTGAGTCAAAGTCGGTGACCTGCATTTTCCACGTCGCTGAAGACAGTCCCCCGAGCTCTTCCTTCAAGTCAAGCTTGGCGTGATTCATCCTCAAGTTCAGGCCAGTTACCGTGGAAGCCATCGACAGCAAACTTTCCGCTCCGTTTTCTCGCGAAGACACCGTGACCAGCGTTCTCTCTGGGTTGCTGACGTTGTCGATCTTAATCCCTCGGTGCTCAATAACAGCGTGCTTCCGGCGCTCTGCGTTGGTGCAGAAGCGGAGGTACTCCGTGACTCGGTCCTCCACGCACGATGGGTCCTCGATTTTCCGAAGGTTCTTTCCGTACCCTTCGACCACCCACATGCGGATATGTACCACGTCGTTGACTTCCTCCTCATCTTGCGAGCCCAGTTCCTCAATCTCCCAGTCAGCCTCTTTGAGTTGCAGGTCGAGTCCGTTCAGCAGCCATGACAAGATGCGCATCACCCCGGGGACCGCGGACACGTCAACCTGAATCAAGCTCCAAGAAGGGTGCGCTTCATTGTCAACTGTGGCGTACGCGAGCGCACACGCGGGAGAGCCGAAATCTTCTTCGTCGTCCTGAGAGTCGTACGACGGGGGCAGCGGCGGGTTGGTCTCGCGGCCAAACAGGACATCTTTCTTTTTCTTGGCGCTGGTGACGACTCCGCCCCGACGCTTGGAGAAGGCGAGGGGTCGACGAGAGGTGAACCCTCGAGTGGTGTGGAAGCACAGAGGGAGGGTGGCAGACGTCGAGCACGCGAAAGCCATCTGCGGTGGATTGGTACGTGCTGTGCGTGAGGGGTGCCACCAAAAATATCTCGAAGAGTGACGAGGACGCGCCGAAATCGTTCTGATGAACTGAAAAAAAAAAGTCAAAAAAAATGCACCAGAAATGAGGCAGCAGTGTCGAACTAGCTCTAGTCTATGATAAATCATCTCTGGGTAATCAATCTGGTGTATGTGCTTTAAAAACTTGTACGAAAGTAGACTACAAAGTTATTTCATCATACTCATGATCTCAGGAATTCTCTTTAAAAAAAAAAAAAAGAACACGTGCGTGTCTCTGCTGGGAAAAAAAAAAAAAAAAAAAAAA
>MDSW01029287.1_pt1 | contig 16836 bp, 10 predicted proteins | sample 811171 | NCBI WGS metagenome assembly MDSW01 (sample SAMN05326641, study PRJNA326480) | marine metagenome | isolation source: seawater | place: Atlantic Ocean: North West | collected 2012
CGTATCAAACTCACCACCACTCATTGGGATGAGTCTATCCAAAAACAGAGAGGGACGAATTAGGGACACACTACAGAATCTCATTGAAACAGAGAAAGCTACACTTTCCATACTCCCTCCTCACATGGATATTGTTCGTTGGATTGAAGCGAGTGCGCAACCTCTAGCTAGCAACCAATCTGAATGGATGGATCATGCCGCGGTTACCAGCGAAGGTTGGCCGGATGCTCCAGCTGTTTCCTTGGTTGCACTTCAAACGACCCTTGTTGCTCGTCACCCACTCCCTGAGGGTTCAGTTGCGGAATGGATTGTTCTTCGAGTAGATGGTATTCTAAGTCCAACTCTTAATCTAGAACATATCGAAAAAGAAGCAATTCTCACAATGCTAACTGACACCGAAATAGGCGATGCAAGAACTCTTGATACTTGGCAACATAAAATTGAGCGACCTGATTAAATCGGTTCGGATTCTAATCCAAGAACATGACGATCTACATCAACAGCGACTCCTGTGCCAGGAATCAGAATAAGATCTTCATCAACATCAAGAACGAAGGCATTGAGGCCTTGCTCTTGGGCTATCTCGAGTAAACGACGCCTGCAAGCACCCTTCTGTGCCTCCATATGAGCAAGCATTCGCAAATCAACAATGACCACATCACCCCGTAGAAGATGTTCAGCAATCTTTCGATGAGGAATAGAATGCCGGTCATCAGGAACGATATATCTGAGAAAACGGGAGATATCTGTAACATCCTCACGACGTGCCCATTCCACTTCACCCAAGTCTTCGAACCCCGCAGAATCCGATTTAGGTACTGTTGTAGGACCCACCGGTGGGGGAGTTCGAACGGTTTGCTCTTCCGCTTCCATTCGGCCAGAAGGTGGTTGAGGTAAACCAAGAAGCCGGAAGATGTTCACCATATAATCACAAATCGAAATCTAGAATATCCGGCCCTTGAGACGACTGAGGAACTTCTGGGATTGGCTTTGGAAGCTGTTGTTGGACTTCTGGAATAGCCGGTGCAAACGGATCTACTGCGGCAGGAGTCGGTTCCGAAATTATTGGAGAACTAGTTACAGGAGCATAGGGATTGGAAGCAGGAGGGGGAGCGCTCTGAGTTGCAGCCTGACGATCAAGCCATTCTTGACCAAAATGCTCCCATTGTTCCATAGTCCAACCCTGAGGTAGACCTTGCTCTGGAATTGGAGGCCCACTAGGCGCCCCCGGCTCTGCGAAGGCATGCATCGGAGGAGGAGCCTGCGGAGAAGGGGCAGTTCCAATCCCATAACCGCCCATCGGATCATAACCAAATGTAGAGTCATTTCCGCGTGAACCACGACGCATGAATCCGATTCCTATGAGAATCAGTAAGAGGAAGAGAACTGCGCCTAATGCAACAACCACTGTTCCAGATCCTGAATTAAAACCAATGTCGAGCACACCGAGGAGTCTAGTATCCTCAACCGTAATCTGAATGTCAACAACATCCTCTTCATCCCCATCAAAGGCCGTCAATCGAACAATGTATGTTCCTGGCTCATCGAAAACATGAGTGACATTGAATCCCTCGTCTTGGATATCGTTAGCAGGGTAACCATCATCATCAAAATCCACTGCTGTGTTGAAGTCCCAACGATACTTGAGTCTGAAAAGGTCTAGGGATGAATCGGTAGTTCCTTCAGCGGAGAACCCAATTGCATCACCTACCGCATAGGGGCCAGGTGCAGTAACATTGGCCATTGCACGAGGCTTGACATTACGAACAGTGATGTTAACCATCTCAAACACGCGTTCACCATCGTCATCAGTTACATGAAAGACAACCATAGATGGAGCCGTAGCCGAATCTGGCCAAGACCACGCAAGGTCCGCACCCTCGACATCACAATCATCCTCCGCAGAACCCTGCGAATCAGAGTTCATCGACGGATCCACATCCCAACAAGCACGTAATGTCTCAATATCCGAGGCAGTATCTTGGAATTCTCCCGTAATACTCAGAACCTGATCTTCAGCAACTGGTAGTAGAGAACCGAATGGTTGGATTACTGGCGGCACATTCTGGACCATAAGCCAACCATTGGCGCGCCGGGTTCGAAGTCCATCATCATCGATGGCTTCCATTGCAATGACATGCATCCCATGAGTCTGGTAAGCGTGGGTAAAATCAGATGATGCACCATCATTCTCTTGTAGGACGGACAATGTTGCATTCTCTTCTACATCAGGCCACCACTCATAGGAGAGAGTATCCAAATCATTCACTGAATCTTCGGCCATCCCTGTGAATGTAATAGGATCATCTTCGTTTACATGCCAGACCATCTGAGAATCCATCTGAAGTTCCGTACCATTAGCGGATTTGGCCATCATAGTGGAATTCCAAGGTGCGATATTGGTTACTTCCACCGAATGTTCGGCAATTGTAATCGCCCCATCATCATCCGTTGCAGTCGCTTGAATCGTATATGTCCCTTCAACCATAGGAGTGACAGTACACACCTGAGTCACTTTCCCTTCTTCACAGTCGGCAGCCCATAGGAAATCAACTGGAGCTTCTGGATTCATTGTATCTACATCACTGTGTTGAAACGCATCAAAAGTGACTCTATCCATAACCGGTACTGTGTTAACATTGGATGCAAGAACCAACTCTGGAGCGCGATTCAGCACTTCGACAGTCATATTCGTGTGACTGATATCACCCTCATCATCTGTAATGAAAAACTCAACAAGGTATTCCCCTTCATCAGTCCAATACCATTCTTGCACACAATCATCAGACGAATCTGTGTAGATATATCTCGAAATGACGCCATCACTCGGATCGTTGTCATTATCATCAACTGCTAGCGGGTCCTCGATTCTGAACTCGCACAACATCTCAGATGAGCCATCTGGATCAATCGAACTAGTTGCATCCAGTTGAACATCTGTGAATGTGTAGAAACTGCTCATTTCCGCCAATTCTGCTATTGGAAGCCTACCAATGAATACTGAAAACTGGCCAACATTGTTACTTCTGTCCGGATCGGACACAACTATCCCATCGGGATCCACTTCAAACTGCAGAACAACATCTCCAATTGCCTGATCTGTTGGAACTGTCCATTCAACGGCGACTTGAATCTCACCAAGTGCAGGCAAGGAGGGGACTGAAACACGGTTCGATGAGCCGCTGGGGGACATAATCTCAAAATCTGTGGCAGGGGCACTTAGAATTCCGAGATTTTTCACAGGGATTGAAAATTCTAGTGTATCCCCAGGTACTGCATTAACACCACTTGATGTGTCAATCTGCTCCGTTGCTGCATCTCGAGTACGTGTTACAGACACACCATTAGATAGCGTTGCTAAATCAACTTCAACAAGATTCGTATCAAGTATGATACTGCTTACTCCAACAGCATCCGATGCTGCGATGTATCCTACAATACCGTGGCTAGCATAATCCGTGTCAGACGGAGATGAGTCTGTTCTATTACCGGTGTCAAAAGTCACGTAAGCACTCCCATTACTTGCTGTAGTAAGCGAACGATAGTCACCCATTGACTCATATCTGAACTCAACTGCCTGATTGCCCATTGGGGAACCTGTTGTCGGGTCAGAGACATTCACCCATGCACCGAGATAGGAATCTAGAGGCCAAGCAGGGAATTCAGTGTCCACGGAGATAACTGGATTTCGAGTCCCTGCTGTGTAAGTCATAAGCTTGAAATCAATCTCGACACCAAGATCTAAAGTCTGATGCCACCATGCTTCAGCCTTCGCATTAGGGCAGAACCAACGGTAACTAGTCACATTACCACTTGTAGTATTGTATGCGGTCGATTTCAGAGATACTGCACATCCGGAGTATTGGACACCAGGGTTGCCAACTGCTGTTACCCCGAACATCTCTGTTGTCTGTTCGGATGAATCTGCAGGAAGATCGAACAAATTCTCGTAAACTGAACCAGACCACGAAGTATCCGTAGTTACAGAAGAGTTCCAGTATTCACCTGCGGCAATAGGGAAATCGTAGTATTCCTTTGGAGGAGCATAATCAGTAGCGATTGTAATAGTTGCCAAATCTAGGTTCGTACCGGTTACGATGTTGATTGGGAAAGGAATCCCTAACAGATCGACATCTAAATTCATATCCATCGTAATCTGGCCAAGATCTGATGCTCTTACTACTTCATCAGCGGAGTATATGACACGGAGATCGCCAGTAATTGTCACTCCAGAAGCAATGAGACGGGCACCATTGTACCTGAAAGTCCCTGATTGCTCGACAATGTAAACAACAGTTGACTGGTTCTCAACCATCTGTGTTGTAATGTCTGTGACTTCCCTGGTCATAGTTCCCCGTAGTGTACCAATTTGAGACCCGGGCGCACCGGATGCAATCAGGGGTTGAACGTCAAAGAAGGAATCGTAAGTCCAAGTATCTCCAATAGCCCACTCGGGTACATCAACGACACCTTGGCCTGATCGAAGTCCAACCACGTTGAGGTTTTCGTCAACATTATCCAAGGGCTGAGGAGGAGCCCATGCGACAAGAGTGGTTGATGCTATTAGGAGACACACCAAGAAAAGCGAGCGAGAGACACCCGTCGAAGATGCACGGACCATGCCCCAACAGCCTCGCGGCTGTGTATCAAACATGCGCCTCTAGAGAAGTTGAGTTCAATCTTCGTAAAGTAGGTCTGCTAGTTCGTCCTTGATGAACTCAATCGCTTCAAGAATCTCGTCCTTGTGACGAGCTCCTGTAATCACCATCTTACCACTTCCGAAGATTAGACAGACAACCTTTGGATAATCAATTCTGTAAATCAAACCAGGGAACTGCTCAGGCTCATACTCAACCCGATCGAAGGGCAAGTGGAAGGTAAGGTGATTGAGGTTCAGATGGCGAGGTAGTCCCGCCAAAGGTTCACCAGCAGGGAGTGCTTGGAGCGGTGATTCCGCCTCATCCATGGCAACCTCCTCAGGAGTTGGTGCACGCCATCCACGGGAGTTTGAGTCCTTGTGACCAGGATCTTTGACGACCTTCATTCGCTGATCGATATCCTTGGAAAGAGCATCGTAATCCTCAGGATAGTGGAGAGCGTAGGTAGCAACCATATTTTGAACTTCGATTTTTACATCTGCGAGGTCCCAAGTTTCAATGTCAGCAGCTCGCAAATCGTTAATCATTCGCTCAATACCTGTGTGTATGTTCTGTTCGTTCTTTCCGCCTGTGCATACAGCACGGCCTGAACGGAACATGAGAATTGCAAGTCGAGGGTCAGTCACGCGATAGACGACACCAGGGAACTGTTCGGGCTCATATTCACAATTGAGTTCAATTGCAATCTCGGGGAGGTCGAGTTCCTCAGCTACACGGGTGCTCGCAACGACATTCACTACAACAAGACGATCTTCATCACTCATAGCATTCCGACTTTATCAACAGTATATAAACAAAAGTGCGAGACCGTCATCAGGATAATTCAGAAAAATCCTCGATTCTAACACCTTCGGCCCCCATTCTTGTAACAAAGGCCTCCCCGCCAGCAGATCGAATAGCAGTAGCACAAGATTCAGGGTTCTCTGTCAATGCAAGAATACATCCGCCTCCGCCAGCTCCTGTCATCTTCGCTCCGATACTGTGGGGTAAAGCAGCGTCAATCAGCGTCTCAATCTCTGGAGACGAGACACCAATTTCTCTCAAAAGTGCATGGCATCTATTCATAGCCTCACCTACAGAGAATGGATTGCCCTCTAACATCAGGTGTATCGAATCCTCTGCACAATCAACAAGACGATTCATTGAGGTGCGAAACTCACTCTCATGCATACGAGCCGCTACACTAGCGACCATTTTCGCCGTGGAAGAACCCTTACCAGTTGAACCAATGACAAGTGGCATTGACCTCAATTCAGAAGATAGTGAAATAGAATGAATAGCCCAGTGCCGGTCCCCATCTGGACCACTCAAATCGACGTCCCAGCAGTGATCTATACCGGGCCATCTATCATTACTCACAACTACCGCACCCCCTAGAGTAACAGTGCTTGTATCTACTGGACTGGCCCTACCACCTTGTGCTTCGGCCTCCGAATTATGTGCTGCTCGAGCAATTCGCTCCTTCGAAATAGGCTCAGGTACCAAGAGGGCTCCGATAGATGCACAAAGAGATGCAGAAGAACCAAGGCCTGAAGCAATTGGGATATCACTCTCCACATCGATAGCTTGCGGACGATCCTCTGCCGAAGCCCAACGAATAAGGGATGCAAGATGTGGATTCTCTGAAGTAACCAATGATTGACCATTCAAGCTCCATTCATCAGCTCCATTCAAGGTCACCTTTGCTCGTAAATCTACTGCCACAGCAATTGCAGGAGCACCGTATAGCACTGCGTGTTCGCCAAACAAGATGACCTTTGCAGGCGCACTGGCAACCCTCCCCATCAGACCGACTTCAGACGTAGGGGACTTATCCGTTCCTGAAGAATTACCTCAACTCTCTTTGTTACTAGCAAAAGGGAGACATTCAAAGACAGGTTTCAGTTGGTTAGTGATGAGGGAGCACATGAGCGAAGAGGCTGACTTCGATGTAATCATCATCGGATGTGGTATGGCCGGCATGGCTTGTGCTGCACAACTACTCAAAGAAGGTGTAGAAGGCGACAGGATTCTTGTCGTAGACCGCGGCGAACCTATCGGTGGCAAGAATATGTCTGGCGGCATCCTCTGGGGCCGTGAGCTCGATGAATTGGAAGATATCTTTCCGAACTGGGAGATGGATAACCCTGGCATTGAGCGTTACATCAACCATAAGAAAATTGGATTCCTCTCTGCCGATGATGCATTCATCCTCGAAGGTAAGTTCTCCTCATGGGATGGCGTAGGCGGTACTGTTGAACCCTCGATGCGTACAGGTTGGAGTGTGCTTCGCACTCGCACAGATGGATGGTTTGCGGAGAAACTCGAAGAAGCAGGGGTATTCATCATGCCAGGAATCAAGATTGATCAACTTCATATCGAAGATTTAGACCACACGGCCTACGACCCTACAGATCTTACCACCCCATCCGAGGACTCTGGAAAGGGAAGTGCGCAAAAGTGGCGTATCGATAACCAACCAGAAATCGCAGGCAAGATCCGTAATGGACGCATAGCCGGAATAGTACAAGATGGGGAAGTAATGACTAGCAACGTCGTAGTAATTGCAGAGGGTAGCAACTCGGTCCTAACTCGTTCTTACGGCTTTGATTCAATGATTCATGCGCAGGACCGCCATGGCATGCTCCTCGGTGTGAAGGAAGTTATCCACCTTGGAGAGGACGTTATCAATAGTCGATTCGGATGCTTTCCTGGCGACGAAGAACGACCGCCTAGCGGCCTTGCCATGGAAGGTGCACTAGCAATTTACGATGACATGGCAGAAAAAGCATGGAAAGATTACCCTGACACTGCCGGCCTTGTACCTCGTGCCGGCGGCTGGCTTTACACCAATCGCGACACACTATCGATTGGTGTCGTAATCCAGTTAGATAGCCTTCCACAGGGCATCCATACCTACGACATGCTAGCCGCCTACAAGGCGCATCCTGCTATCGCCCCTCTGCTTGAGGGTGGAGAAGTCGTAGAGTATGGCGGACACCTAGTGCCTGAATATGGCTTAGACCGGATACCGACAAAACTCGTCCGTGACGGAGCCGTTGTTATTGGTGACGCTGCAGGACTGGTATACTCGAACGGTGCCGTCATTCAAGGTCAGAACTACTCAATCCACTCAGGCAAGTTAGCCGCTAAAACTATCGCGAAGTGCATAGAAAGTGGAAAGTGTGATGCTGCAAGCCTAAACCAGTACAAAAAGGACCTTGATGCATCTTACGTTATGCGTGATCTGAAGCGATTCAAGACTACGGCAAAGTTCCTTTCTGATGATGCGAACTACACATGGGTTCCAAAGTTCATGGGAACCATGTTTAATCGTGTTGTCAGAGAAATCGGGGAGGAAAAAATCACCGTTGAAAAGCAAGCATTCAAGCTGCGTAAGCAAATGCGTCGGGCCGATAAGAAAACCAAGAAAGGCATGGGTTTGATGAATCTCCTGAGACTTGGTCGAATGGGAAGAAAACTCTGAGGTGGACAATATGGAAGACAATGTAAAGATTGGATTGTTCGAATATGATGTAAAGAACGGCTTGGGGCTTATTGGCTACAACGTAGATGAACATGAACATGCACACATCGTCGTTGAAACTTCGAAATGTAATGACTGTAGCCATATGATGTGCGTATGGGGGTGCCCTGCACAATGTTACAATTTCAGAGATCAAGGTCTGGACGAGATGAAATTCCAGTATGAGGACTGTGTCGAGTGCGGAACTTGCTTCATCATGTGCGACCAAGGAGCAGTATCTTGGAATCACCCTCGTGGTGGGTTTGGAATTACTTACACCTACGGATGAAGGAGATGACAGATATGGGATACAAGTTGTTTGGAATGGAAATGCCGCTATTGTCGATTTTGGTCGGAGGGGCACTCTCTGCTTGGGGAGTTGCAGCATACGTAATTTCCGATATGGCTAGTTTAACAGCAATGATTCCTACTTTCATGGGCACACCAATAGCAGTAATGGGATCAGCCGCTGCACAGATGCCCTCTCGACGAAAACTGTTCATGCATATCGCTGTAATCTTTGGACTATTGTGCGCCTTAGGTGGACTACGATTACCGATGATTCTGATGGATAGTGATTCATCTGGAATCTTGATCATATCTCATGCGCTGCTACTAGTTCTTGGCGGAGTCTACACTTTCGCTTGTGTCCAATCTTTCCGTTGGGCTCGCAAAAACGCTGAATCAACCATCGAGTAATCAAAGTCCCTTTTTCTCAATCCATTCCGCTGTATCGAGAATCGTCTTTTCAAGAGAAATTGGTTCCCATCCAAGTCCTCGAGCTTTGCTCGTGTCAACCCAAGAATCGCCTCCCTTGATTGAACGAACAATACGATAGTTTAGTGTGGATTTTAGTCCCAATGCTCCCTTCATCATGTCTAACGTAGCCCATAGGTAAACGACGAACCATGGAACTTGGAATCGTGGAGGGCGAGAATGAGGTACTGCTGCTTTGAAACGACGTCCTATCTCGAACATCTTTCCATGCTCACCAGATACTATGTGGCGCCCTGAAGCAGAATCCTCTTCAAACACCAAACGGTGAACTGTAGCGACGTCGCGAACATCAACAATCGCAAAACTCGATTTAGGGGCCGCCGGAAAACCACCTTTCAGCAAACTTCTAGCGACATGGGTCGACGGAGTATGACGGGCAAAATGAGGACCCCATACCATCGTTGGATTAACAACTCTGAGATCGATTCCGGTTTCTTCGGCTACCTTCCAAGCAAGACGTTCAGCCTCGGTCTTGGCCCGCGTATAGGGTAGAGTTGCATCCTGATTCCAATCGTCCTCCGTTTTTGGTCGACCTCCGGGTAGGCTCCCTATTGCAGCAACGCTAGATGTGTAGACCACTCGAGGAACGCCTGCTTCTGCTGCCGCTCTGAGTAACTCTATACCTCCCTCAGTAGAAGGACGAACTATCTCGTTTTCTGGATCACTGGATTTTGTACGAAATACCGCTGCTACAGCGAATAATCCATCGATACCAGAGAGAATATCAGCCCATGGAGGATGTTTCATCAAATCAGCTGAACGAATAGAAAGACGCTCTTCAGCCCCTAGTGAGTTTGCTATTTCTCGAAGATGATCTGTCCTAGATGGGTCTTCAGCATCACGAACAGTGGCTAAGACATTGTAGCCATGTTCGAGAAGATCCTTCGTCAATGCTGTACCTACATGGCCATTAGCCCCAGTCACGACAACTTTCTTCGCCATGTGTGTGAAGTATCGCAGATGTTTATCACGATGTGTGCTGCGTCCATGTCGGGACGACGATGACGCTTCACCTCTATGACACGCGCCGGCGGAAGAAGGTCCCGTTTCAAACCGAAGTCGCAGGCAAGGTGCAGATGTATGTCTGTGGCATCACCCCTTACTCTCCCTCTCATCTAGGCCATGCACGCTGCTACATTGCATTCGATTTACTTCATCGCTGGTTGGAGGCATCTGGTTATGACGTAGACTACGTTCAGAATTTTACTGATATTGATGACAAAATAATCCGAGCAGCTAACGAAGAGGGGATTGATTTTCTTGAAGTCGCTAACCGAAACATTGCAGATTACTACGAAGTAATGGATGCACTAGGTGTCCTCCGAGCAGACCATTACCCTCGCGTAACGGAACATCTTGAGGGTATTATCTCAATGATTGAAAAACTGATTGAGAAGGGGCACGCATACACCGCAGAAGACGGTGTATGGTTTTCCGTCGCCTCCGCACCTGAAAAGTTTGGAACATTAACAGGTAATACACTCGATGCAGTCCAAGCAGGCGGGTCAGGGCGACTAATTGAATCTGGGAAAAAGGACCATCACGACTTTGCCCTTTGGAAAGCAGCGAAACCTGATGAGCCCGCATGGGATTCACCTTGGGGTCATGGCCGCCCGGGATGGCATATCGAATGTAGTGCAATGAGTCTGCACCACTTCGGGGAGTCTTTCGATATCCACGGAGGAGGGTTCGATCTTCGTTTCCCACATCATGAAGCCGAGATTTTTCAATCAGAATGTTGTACTGGTCGTGAACCTCTTGTTGGAGTTTGGATGCACAATGGATTCGTACGAGTTGATGGAGAAAAAATGAGCAAGAGCCTCGGCAACTTCTGGACAGTAAGAGATGCGTTCGATAATTTCGACCCGCTGGTCCTTCGCTATGCTCTACTAAATGCTCATTATCGAAATCCAATCGATGTAAGCGAACAATTGTTGGAAGATGCGAAGACCAACCAACGACGCCTCGCTGAGGGATATGGTCATGCTCTCATCGCGAAAGAGGAGGGAGATGCTCTCGAACCTCTGCCTCCACTTCCAACTCCCGATTCTACATCAGCCGCCTATCTTCCAAAGAGACTAGGGATAATCGAATCGTTAGCTGAAGAAGCAGCCCGAGCACTCGATGACGATCTCAATAGCCGAATAGCGCTCGCCAAGGTGCAAGCAGGAATTCGTTCAATTGATGAGACACTTGAATCAAATCAAATCGATGAACATGATACAGCCTCCTTCGCCAAATACGCTGTTGATTGGATTGAAGAAATTGCAGGTGAAATCCTAGGAGTTCTTCCTGAACCTGCTATTGCAAAAGCAATCCGTGACCCTAGATTAGACCCTAAACGGATTGCTGTTAAAGAAGAAGTCGAAGCTCTCCTTGCTCGACGTAGTATTGCCCGTCATGCCAAAGATTGGGCTGCAGCAGATGAAATTCGTGATCGACTCAACGAAATGGGGATTATCGTCAAAGATACATCCGAAGGTGCTGTCTGGTCAATCAGAGATTGACGATTCTCGCAAAATACGAGTAATCACCACAACTGAGCCGGTTAGAACCAATATAGCTAGGATAAATATCGCCCAGAACCATACCTCATCAGTCACTGAAGAAGAAACTGTTTCATCCATCAAATCACTCGGAACATTGTCTTCTATTATTGGCACAATCCACTTCGATGCGTCTCGACAAGTCCAATCTCCGACTCTTGAGTCATTACCTCTTACAGGGGATGTCTCGCCAATAATTAGTGCTTGAGCAACTACTGAATCATCACAATTACGCCCAGGAAATGTAATCGCGCTGCCTAATTCATAACTTGGATCGAGACGACTTACAGGCCAATTACCCTCCTCTGCTGACTCACTAACATCTACGTGAGGTTGTGTCCAAATCGAATCACTGGGGCAATCGTTATTGTAAACAATTTCAACATCCATTCCATCCTGTTCCGGCCAATATTCAACGAAGCAACCTTCCGATTTAGACATCAAAATCAAGATTGCTCCGCAACCACGAACACGGCCATCATCAGAGGACGCTGAATCTGTCACACATTCTTCGATATGGATTCCCTTGCCCCACGTAGTATTGGAAGGATATTGCTCACCACCATAAGGTCCGAAGGTCGGGAAAATCAGTGGGAGATCTGCCTCATCTAAACTAGGTCTATCCTCAACATTATCCTGGTTATCTGAATCATTTGAACCATCCCCAATAGGTGTTGTAGTAGTATCATCCTGCCCATCATCAACAGGAGGTAAGATAGCATCGACATCGGTACGATTGCCATTCTCATCCAATGTGATATCATAGTAATTTGACCATAAGTCGACACTTCGACCATGCTGGAACGTACCTGATCGATTCAAGACATCGAAGTAGCGGTCATCACCATAGGTGTACCATGGGTCGAATGGACGAGGGCCAATAGAGAGGTTCTCAAGACAACTCATCAGGCGTCCAGATATCTCAGCGTAAGACGAAGTCCCCCCTGGAATTCCTTGGAATTTTACATCAATCGTCTTCTGGAAGCCAGGTGCTAACATTACCTCAGGATCATCGGACATCTGTTCCATTAAATCTGCATCACCAAAAACAGCAATTCCTCCAACTGTAACTAAGCGAACATCGGGATCAACAGCCTCAATGAGGTTCCTGTATGGGTCGGAATGAAATGAATCCACGACCAGCAAATCAGCTGCTAGACCTGCCTTGATTCGACCTACATAATCTGTCCACCCCACCTGATCAATTGCATTTGTTGTCATCATCTGTGCCATCTCAAAGTCCGTAAATCGGTCACCTAGGACATTGGAATCCCACCAATCTGCAATTTTGACCTCATGGAGGACACTCTTTGCCCCTGATGGATTCCAATCCGGCGATATATGGATGGAAACACCTGCTTCATCCGCTGCAGCGATATCAGCTGTGTCACCATAGAGTAAGAGGTTCGACATCGGAGACCATACTAAACTAGCATCCACAGCAGCCATCCGCGAAAATTCGTTCGACGTTAGGGCAGTCCCATGGATGACAATTAATTCATCAATTACGAGATCGTTGTTAACGAGAGCGTCAAACTCTGCGCGTGAAGGTTCATCTATTCCCTCTGCTAGGTGGATCATCCATGCATCTAAGTTACCACTAGCCTTCGCATTCTTGATGTGGGAACCTGAATAATCTGGAGGGAACCAAGATCCCCCTACACGGGTTTCGATGTTGTCCTGTCCAAAATTTGATTTCTCAAGGTTTCTCGCAAGAATAGAATCGAAGGCACTCTCACTCTCGGATGTTGAACCTTGAATCGCTGTTGTGCCACCAACAATGGATTTGACTTCAGCATGCTTCATTGAATCAATCATGAGTCCGCAGCCATCAGAACCACCGTCATTCAATCCGTTCTCAACCTTGGTAATCGCATTTTTGTAATCGGTGACTGTTCTCCATTCGTATCGATTGTTCCAACCATTGGGATCAACTTCTCGTGCACCACGACCATGATCCCAAATCGGAATCGCATTGTAGTGTGGATGATTATGTGCGTCTATTAATCCAGGGTAAATTACTCCGCCTGTGTGTATACGATCTACGCCTGTGGCCACTCCAGGTTCTGGTTCACCATCTCCCCACACGGCTTCGATAATTCCGTTAACAACCAGAATATTTCCCGATAGGAGTACGCTTGTTTGGGATTCCATTGTAACGATTGAACCTGTAAGAACATACGACCCATTATGCTCAATCCCCTCAAATGGTTCGCATTCAGCTCCTACGCCCGACGTGGGCCGTGTCTCATCGGAACTCCACCCCGGTGTAGGGGCCTCAACGAAATTTAGTGCACCACCTTTGGAATCACGAGTGTATGAGATATCCCATCCATAGTTCTCTGCCTGCCAAGTTGCAGAAGACAACTCATTGCTAGATGCATCCATTACTCGGATTGTTCCTCCCTCGAAGTACGACAATTCAAGCATAGTTGTTGCTCGGAACAAAACTAGTCTGGACTGGGCTTCTATAGTGGGGACATTGAACGTATAGGATTCAGTGACACCAGCAGTCTCGACCTCGAGAACCCAACCTTGGACATTAATAGCAGATGTATCTGGATTGTAGATTTCTACAAATTGATCACTTGTAGAGCCTGTCGAACCATCACAATTCCAGTCTACACCATCATAACTAGCCGTACTCGGTGAAACTAGAAACTCCGAAATGTATGCGGCCTGAGAACCATTTGCAGTGGTCACGCCAGTCATCGGAAGAAGTAGGAGAAGAAGGATGGCGAACCCGGCTCGAAGGAAACTGCGACTCTTCACGTCGCGATATTCGGGCGTGAAGAACTTGAACCCTATCCCTTGTTACTCATTGTTAGAACAGTGCTCCGACAGGGACAAAAGCATGTACTTAGCCCTGAATAACATGGGGGGCGAGTCAACAAGCAAGATTGTTGCATCACTTGCAACGGTCTTATTGCTCCTTCTCCCAGGTTGTTTCGGAGAAAATGAGGAAATTGTTGATGGAAATGATTGGGCGAAAGGATTCGCTTACATCGATGACCCAGCGGGATTTACTGGTGAAGATCGTATACGACCATTCAACGTAAGTAATCCAGATCCATCAATGAACGAAACATGGGGAAATTCGTCTTGGGCTGTCTTCGGAAATCCAGAAGGAGGAAATTGCTGCGAGCACTATCTTGCTGCAACTGAATGGGGGTGGATTCTGAACTTCGGTGGAGAATACCCTACATGGTCGGAAGATCGAGGACATTCCTGGCAGGAATGGATGCCACCAGTTGTTCAAGATCTCAATTGTCGGACTCCGAAACTTACCTTACCTGGACAAGAAGGACTTGGTGAAGGAAGTATCGTACAAACGACTACTGGAGATATTATCGCAATGGGATGGTTTCCTTATCCATCTGCCTCAGGTGGAGACCAATTCTATGCCTTCTTTTGGGACGCTGATGAAGAAGATTGGACATGGTGTTTCAACCGATTTACTGAACCATTCTACGACCGCTCTTGGCAAATGGAAATCATCGGTCCTATCGACGCAAATGCACCATGGGGGTCAGGAGAATGGGCTAGCCTAGTCATCTCAAACTTCTGGCATCAATCCTCTAATCGTGGAGGTCAGATGTCAACTGATGGCCTGAACTACTATTACTTCGAATTCCCAGATCGTGGCGCACAACTCGATACCTACGAAGTCGATCTAACTTCTATGGATCTACCCCTATCATGGGACTACACTAAACCCCACAAAGAAATGCGTGGATTCCCAGTTCCTTCTGGTGGAGCATACTTCCCGAACTTTTTCTCCGATGGAGGAGATGCTTTTCTTGATACTGGCCTAAACTGGTGGAGAGCTACTACTCTAGATGGAAACAGTTTGCCTAGCGAATATTGCGCATTTGATTCGAGTTCTCATCTTCACTGTGTTCTACAAACTGGAACTAACTTTCTGCATACTGTATCTGACGATGGAGGAGAAACTTGGAGAAATCAAACTTACAATCTGAGTGGAGTTGCTGAAGAAATAGAAGAGTGGGAATTCCACGCCAATGGTGCCCATGATCTCTTCGTACTCAATGTTCGCTACCAGAGTTCTGCAGGCCCAGATGTAGATATCGCGTGGCATGTGCGTGGTTATTCTGAAGACCTCTCACCTGATTCGATGACTTTCATTGGGTTAGGTGACTTAGATGCAACATCCGGTGCAGGGCAGGACATCAGATTCGACTTTGCAAGTATGACAATTCTCCCTGACGGAGGGGCAGTGATTGCCTACCACGATGCTTCTGATCCAGACCCATTGTTCGGACTTGAGTTGTTTCTTCCACAAGAATACTCAATCAGTCAGTGAATCTGTCAGCAAGTTGGTTAAACAACTCCGAAGCAGAGCCCTTCGAACGTGCAGCCAATCTTCGGACAATGAGTTCGGGTGTTGATCGCGCCAACAAACCTCGTTTTGGTGTGCGATCGACAATCAATTCCAGATTCTCATCAAGCCCTCTCGCCTCAATGCCATCAATCCTCAAATTAGCTCCTGAGCGGGATTGAATCTGGTCTCCTATGTGAGTAACTAGGACTACTGAACTCGAAGGATTAGACATTGCAGCTTCCAAAAGACCTGAGAGGATCCGTGCGGCTGCACCCGGTTCAGTAATCGCCTCTAACTCATCGGCTAAGACTAATTTAACAGAAGGCGATGTGAAAACGTCGGCAAGACGAATCAAAGTTCGCTCGAGAGCACCGGCTGACTGAGTACCACTTACCTTCGCAAGCATGTGAAGTTCATCTACTAGAGCAACGCGACCTTTAGCAGCGGGAATAGGTAAGCCAGCATGTGCAAGAAGAACACACATTGCCACCGTTTCCAGTAAAGTCGTCTTTCCACCCGAATTCGCCCCCGTCAATAATGCAAGGCGATCTAAGTCACCTTCGGCTGCGACTGAGCCCAATCCATAGGTGATAGGAGTCGGATCGACATCGAGTAGCAGGTGTCGTGCCTCATCGAGACGAAAGCCCGATTCTTTCGATACTATCTCAGGCATTACACAGCGATTACTTATCGCCCAACGAGCAACTGCCATCCACATCTCAATCTCTGTCAAACCAAGAATTGCAAGACGACAATCTTCGAAAAGCCGGGATGCTTCCCGTGAATTCCGAATAAGATCCTCTCCTTTCGCAGCAATAATTGCAGCATCCAAAGCGGACTCGATATCTTCCACAGCCCGTCGACGAACAATAAACGGATAATCTGAATCAACCCAATCATGAGGGATTCTAATGGATACATCATTGAGATAAATGTCTAATTTGTTACGACCATCTTGTACAGCCTGCTCAATCCCAGTAGCGACTGCTGCTTGTATACGCCGATTCA
>MDSW01053461.1_pt1 | contig 16836 bp, 15 predicted proteins | sample 811171 | NCBI WGS metagenome assembly MDSW01 (sample SAMN05326641, study PRJNA326480) | marine metagenome | isolation source: seawater | place: Atlantic Ocean: North West | collected 2012
CCGCGTCCGCGTCCGCGTCCGATAGATCCGACGACGCCCTCGTCGACGACGACGACGACGCGTCGTTCGCGCCGTGCACGTGGCGACGGCTCGACATCGACTGGGGACGGCGGCACCTCCAGGTCGTCTTCGTGGACGACGCGCACGGCGTCCTCGCGCGCGGCGCCGAGGGCCTGTGCCAGACGATCGCGAAGTGGGCGGGCGCGGGGCACATGATCTTCCCGGAGTCCGCGGGTCTCGACGTGCGCGCGCCGACGACGACGGATAAGGACGGCGTCGGCACCCGCACTCCTACGGCGTCGGACGAGGACCCCGCGGACGCCGCGATGCGACGCCTCTCGAGGCTGTCGTCCGTCTGCGACCACCCGCGGTACGCGTTCAAGCCGCCGTACGCGTTCACGGACGCGGACGGCGCGTGCGCGGACCTGGTGATCGCCCTCGGCGGCGCGCGCGTCGAGACCGCGGCGGCGAGGGCGGCGCCGAGCGCGGGCGCGGTGTGCGACCTGTGGGCGTTTTCAGAGTTCGCGGCGCGCGACGAAGGCGCGTCCGTCCGAATCACAGCACGGGCACCCACGCGACCGCGCGCGCGCGGCGCGCGGCGTTCCTTCTTAAGAGGAGGACTTCGCCCGCCGCGCGCCGCGCGCGTCGCGTTTCAGGCTGTTTCTCTCCGCGCGCCGCCCCTCGGTTTCGATCCCTCCCGCGCCGCGGCGACGCCTCCGCGACTCCGACCGACGCCATTCTTCGACGCCCGACGCCCCGATTCGCCTCATCAGTGACCGGCACGGGCGCCGCGGCGATCGTCCCGCGCGCGCTCGCGACCGAGGTCATCGCGCCCGTGATCGACGACGCGATGCGCTTGAGCCTCGGCGAGGAGTGGGGGATCGACGACGACGGCGGCGGCGCGGGGGACGACGACGCGCGAGAGAGGGAAATTCGAATCGCGCTCGCGAGAACCGCCGTCGGCGTGGCGGGTCTGGTGACGTTTTTGATCGCGACGTCGCCGATAGAGGAGGTGGAGCGCGTCACGAAGCGGTGACGGCGTGATCTGTGGGGTGGGGTAAGGCGAAGGCGCTGTCGTTTCGGTGGACGTAGCTGGAGAGCGCGCGGGCGCCCGACTGGCGGCGGCGGAATTTAATATTTCGCGAGGTCTGTCGCCGAAGCCGTCGCTCGTCGACCAAAAAAAATTATTTTCGCCGCCCGAGCGCCCGATCCCGAAGAGTCGCGTCGCCCCCCGCGTTCCCTCACACCGGACACGCGCGCGCTCGAGCCCGCGCGCCCTCGTCGACGAACGCCCCCCCCCGTCGACGTACTCCCTCGCGCGCGCGCGCGCCGATCGTCCACCGAGCAGCGCGACAGACGCGCGATACGCTATGGCGGGCGGACCGAAGCTCCCCACGGACGTCCGGCCGAACCAGTTCGTCGAGGCGAACGCGTACGCGCGCGAGGTCGTGGAGCGGGGTTTCCGATTCTCCCCGAAGAACCTCGGCGTGATCGCGATCTTCGGCGCGATCATCCCGTGGTGCATGTACAAGGGGATCACCAACGAGTTCGTGCGTGCCCCGCCCGATCGCTTCGTTCGTTCTCCCCGGTCCGTTCCGTTCCGTTTCGTTCCGCGCGGTGGAGACGAGACGAGATGAAGTCTTCGCGGCGAGATAGATCCTCCTCCTCCTCCTCCTCCTCCCGCGCGTTTCTTCGCTTCGCGCGGGGCGCGTCTCCTCGCCGCGAACGCCATCGAGGAGCGCCCGCGTCCGAAGCGTCGCGCGCGCGCGACGCCGCGACCTCCGCTCGTCGTCGAACGCCTCTCGATGGCTAACCCTAAAAATGAACGCACCCTCCCTCCTCGCGCAGGCGGTGTCCGACTCGAAGTACGGACGGGCGGAGAAGAAATTCTGGTGACGCGAGCGATGATTCGACCGCCGTCACGTCGTCGACGACTCGTTAGAGAAGCCCGCCGCGGCGACCGACGCGAGTAGCGCGTCCGTCGTCGTCGCGGCGATCGTGCACGCGTTCTATAGTACAGTACGATTTCACACGCGGCGAAAACCAAATCATCGCGTCGTCCGTCGGTCGACGCTCTCTTCGTTCTCTTCGCTCGCTCGCTCGCTCGTCACAAGTTCACGATCGCGTTGATCTGCGCGACGTGCGCGACTATCGCGCCGGACCCGACCGCGATCCTCCCCCCGCCCCTGGCCCGCGCGGTGAACTCCGCGCTCGGCAGCGGCACCGACACGTGCCCGCACATCTCCGCCGAGAGCAGCTTGGGGTCGTTCCGCGCGAAGCGAACGTCGGGGTGGGGTTCAAAGGCGTCAGAAGCGGAGTTGAAAGGCGTCGAGGGAGGTGTGTCGGGATTGAAAGCGAGCGAGGGGTTGGCGGAGAGACACGCCGGGAAAAGTCCTTAAGGATCGGCGTTCACCACGCCGACGCGGTCGTATGGGAACCGGTGTGATAAGAGAACGCGCCTTACTCAGCGGCAGCTCCGCGCGCACGTCGTATCCCTTCGCCGTGCTGCTCACCGTCGTGATCGGATTCCGATACGAACCGTCGCGGGAATACGAACCGTCACTCCCATTCCCGACGATGTCGCGCTTGGCCTCGATGACGAACCCGAACGACGCGTCGAAGCGGTCGGCGAACGAGCCGCCGCCGCCGCCGCCGCCGCGCGAGACGTCGCACCGCCCCTTGAGCGCGATCCGCGACGACCCGCCCAGGTCGAACCGCTTGACGTACTCCACCGCGCTGTGAAGGAGGTCCACGGTGATCTCGCCGCCGAGGAGCGCGTCGTGGCACTCCGCGCCGAGGTCGTACGTCCGCGCCTTCAAGTCGTACTCGGCCTGGACTCTGACGCGCAGAGGCCACGCGTCGACGCGCTTGCGCACTTTGACCTTGTGCGGGAGCTGTCGACGAGTCGCGATCGATCGGAAGAAGAGACGAGGGGGCGCGGCGCGTCAGCGCGGCGAGGGAGACGCGTTGGGGCGAGGCCGAGGCGCGAGGTGAAGGAAGGAGAGGACGCGCGCGCCGGCCGTCGCGTCGCGCGCACCGCGTCGAGCCCCCACGACAACGTCACGAGCCCGTTCCCCGGGGTGGAGATGGAGCCGGCGCTGAACGCGTGCGGCGGGACGTCGTCGTCGGACCCGCTCGGCGCGCGTCGTCCGCGCGCGTCGCGCCGCCGGTCGACGCCGCGGTCGCGGTCGCGGTCGCGCGAGGACGAGACCGCCGCGACCGCGCGGTCGTCGCCGTCTCGAGACATGACGACGCGCGCGCGATGGGAGGAGTGACGACGTCGACGACGCGGGAGCGGGCGGAGTCGTCCGAGGTTGTGATGACAGAAGAGGACGAGAAACGGTTCCGGCGTCGACGGATGATCTGATCTCCTCGCCGCTATAAGATACACAAGTTGATGAGCGCTACCCCTTCATCTCTTTCACCTTCTTCCTCGCCATGTTTCCCCGGTGCGCCGCTTGTATCCGCGTCGCCGCGCTCCCGCGACGCTTCGCCTCCCTCTCGCGACGCTTCGCGTCCGCTCGCTTCCGCGCCGCGCGGCTCCTCGCGGCGGCTTGAATCTTCGCCGCCGCCGCCTCCTCCGCGCGCTCCGGCGCGTCCGCGCCGCACGCGCGCACGTACGCGTCGAGCCTGTCGCTCTTCTTCCTCAGCTCCTTCCGCAGCGCCTCTCGCTCCTCCGCCGCGAACGCGATCTTGTCGTCCAGAAGCTGCTCCGTCAGCGACTGCAGGAGGTAGCACATCGGCTTGAGGTCGTGCGCGCACCGAGGACGCATCGTCTTGAGGGTCGTTCCGTACGAGCGAACGTCGGGGTGGAGTTGAAAGGCGTCAGAAGCGGAGTTGAAAGGCGTCGAGGGCGGGGATTGAAAGCGAGGGATAGGCGGAGAGAGACGAGGGCAAAAGTCCTTAAGGAACGGCGTTCACCACGCCGACGCGGTCGTATGGGGACCAGTGTATAGAACGCGCCTTGACGTACGCGGCGAGGTCGCGAATATTCACGGGCTCGGAGACGATCGATTCACTCTGGTACGACTTGAACCGCGTCGTCGTCTGCGTGCGCGCCTTGGTCGGGACGAGCTTCTTCTCCAGCGGCGTCGTCGCGTCGTGCGGGTGGTTTTTGATGGGCTGGTAGTACCGCTCCGCGGCGTCCATCTGGGGGTTGAGCGTGGACTCGCCGCGCTCGTCCCAAGGCCCGCTCGCGCCCGCGGGATCGTTCGTGAGGTCGCGCATGATGTAGTGGAAGCGCGCGAAGTTCGTCTGCGGCGCCCATGCGTCCGTCGCGAGCGCGGGGTCGTCCAGCTTCCACGGCGTCGCGGCGTCGAAGTGGCCCCGGATTGGGAAGGGCGCGGTGGGTTCGCGCGCGCGCGCGTCGGAAGAATCGTCCGCCGCGCTCGACGCCTCGGATTCGCCCCCGGTGGACGGGACCTTCGCGAACGGGAACTCGAATCGAACGTACGACGCGCGGCCGTTTTTGTCCAGCGCGCCGTCGAACGCCGCGCGGTGCATGTGGTGCGGACCGCCGCCGCGTTTGGTGATGTTCTCCATCGCCGCGGAGCCGACGACGAGACGCGCGCGCGGATCGATTCTGATTCCCATTTCGGGACGACGTCGCGGTCGTGGTTGCGAGGACGTCAGAAAAGTTTCATCGACAGGACGATTTCTATGAGCAAATAGTCTAAAATTGTCTCTCTCACCAGTACGGCACGAACGCGTGATACCACACCGTGACGTGCCTCCGCCGCGCGTCCACGCACAGGTAACACCAGTTCTGCTCGCTGATCCTCGGGAACAGCGCGAGCGACGTCCCCTCGCCCGCCTCCGCGCCAACGTCGGACGCGAACGAAGCCCCGGTCACCTCGTACACGTCCGTGGCGACCACAGCCGCGGGCTCCCCCTCGCCGCCGTTTCCGCCGCTCGACGCGTCCTTCCTCGCGCGCACGAGCGTCTTGTACACCGCCTTCGTCGTCTCCAGGTACGCGCCCAGCGTGTCCTCGTACTGGCACATGCTGCCGCCGATGACGAGGTGTCTGAGGGTCGAACGTCCGCGCGAAAAAGCGAATAACGTCGGGGCGGCGTCGAAAGGCGTCAGTGGTGGAGTTGAAAGGTATCGTAGGCGGGTATTGAAAGCGAGGGGTGGGCGGAGAGAGACGAATGCAAAAGTCCTTAAGGATCGGCGTGCACCGCGCGGACGGGGTCGTATGGGGACCAGTGTGAGGAGAAGAGAACGCGCCTGAACACTCGGGCGATGAACTCGTCGCGCTGCGCGTCGCTCCACAGCGACGCGTTTTCGCTCTCGTCGCCGCGGAGGAGAAAGTCGCGCAGGAGGTCGCACACCGGGAACCCGCGCACGACGTCGTCGATACATTTGTGTATGTACTCCGTCCCCGCGCGCACGATCGGGTTGGGCGCGTCCTGGGACTCGAGCGCGTCGAAGTGCGCCATCGACGTCGCCGCGCACGGCGTCGGCGCGAATTTCACGTCGACGCATCGGCCGCCGCGCGCCCTGTCGAGGCCGAGCTCCGCGAGCGTGCGCCTCGCGCCGCTCGCGTCGATCACGACGAAGTGCTCGCGCACGCGCTCGCTGCTGAAGAAGTCGCGCAAGAAACCCTGGGGGTCCATCTTGTGGAACGGCTTCGTGTACCGGAACCGAACGACGTGCGTGTTGGGCGCGAGGTTCCACTTGACGAGTCGCGATCGCGACGGATCCTCCGCGAACGCGCCGGCGGCGAGGTCGGGCAGTTTCGCGAAGACCGTCGCGTCCGCGACGCCGTCGTCGTCGTCGTTCGCCATGGCGCGCGCGCGACGTCGCGGGCGCGGGGGGGGGGACGGCGCGGGGACGACTGACGGACGGAAGGTCAACGCGACGAACGATCTCTGCAGTCGGCACTGCCGAGATTTTTTTTTTGGCAGCGACGTTCAAACAAAAAGTTTTTCACCCATTACCCGGTTTCAACATTTGATCGCGTCCCCTTTCAAATGACCGGTGGACTATTTCTCGCCGTCCCGGAGAAAATAAACGCACGGTCGGCGGCGTTCGCGTCGCGTCGTCGTCGCTCGAAGTCGCCCACGATGTTCGTTCGACGTTCGCTCCACGCGGACGCGCTCGCGACATCGCGCGCGCGCGTCACCACGACGACCCCCCCCACTCACCGCCGCCCGCGAGGACGAAATCGAGCACCCCCCCCGCGACGGCGACGACGGCGGCGGCGGCGAGCGCGTCGAAGAAAAACTTCCAATCCTCCTCCTCTCTCTCGCTCCGCGTCCGTCCTTCCCTCCACCACCCCATCAGCCCTATGACCTTCACGTAAGCCCGCCACGAGATCATCACGCCGAGGACGCACCCGAGCTCGGTCCCGAGCGGGAACGACGTGTGGAGCTCCTGGTGCTCGCTCAGCCAGGCGAGACCGGCGGCGGCGGGGACGCTCCACGCCGCCCACCCTTTGGCGGCGCCGAGGACAGCCTCGCGCATCTCGCCGTCCTCGATGCTTAAAACGCTCCCTGCGCGAGCGTTTTCGTTTCCGATGGCGTACGCGCCGAGACACGTGGACGTGAACGTCCACGTCGCGATGATCCAGCCGCTCTCCGACAGCCACGACGACAGCGACGACGGATTCAGAGAGACGCGCGCGAGCCATCCCGGGAACGACGACGACGCCGCGACGGACGCCACCTTTTGCGTCAGCGAGTAGAGCCACAGGACGACGACGTCGCCGACGAGCAAGTCGACGTCGTCCACGCGCGGGAGGAGCTGAAGGAGGCGCGACGACGTCGAAAATTTCGACGCGCTGGCGTCGTCCTCGCGCGCGCCGTCGTCGTCGTCGTCGTCGTCGTCGGACGGAGACCGCGCGCGGAGAGATGATGGAGACGACGCGCGGGGGCGATTACGATTCGGAGCCTCCGCGAGCGGTCGCGTCGAGATCGACGCGCGCGTCCTCCACCACGCGCGCGTCGACCGCGCGCGGTCGCGCGTTCTCGACGGCGCCGCGCGCGCGGTCGTCGCCGCGCGCGCGACCTCGCGGACGCGCCGCGGACGCGACGCGACCGCCGCGCTCGCGCGCGCCCGCGCGGTCGCCATTTAACATTCTCAGGTCGGACGACGCGCGCCGCGAGTAGAAGAGAAGATGACGTGCGCTTTTCTCGCCACAGGTCGCATTTGTCGCCCCGCGCGCGGAGGGCGCTTGACGGTCCCCGTCATCGCCCCTCCCCCCGTCCGCCGACCGACCATGTCGTGGCTCCGCGAGAAGTATCGCAAGGCGTTCAGCCCGCGCGCCGGCTCCGGCTCGGACGACGCGGCGACGTCGCCGGCGTCGTCCCCGACGGGCTCGCACGCGCACGGCGATTTTCGCGAGCTCGACGACGGCCCCGCGCCCGCGGACTCGGAACCCGCGCCGCCGCCGTCGCGACCGCCGCCGCCGAGGCTGACGTACGAGCAGCTGACGCTGTTCCCGCCGCCGCCGCCGCCGCCGCATCCGCACCCGCCGTCGCCCCAGGACCTGAACGGCCGCGTCGCGATGGCGAACGCGGGCGCGCCGACGCCGACGTACGCGCCGCCCGCGGGGTCAGCATACGCGCATCAGTATCATCCGATGCAACCGGCGCCCGCGCCGACGACGCCGCTCGTCTTCGGCAGCAACGTCGTCCACCAGCCGCCGCCGCTCCAGGTCGGTCAGCAGCAGTACGAGTACGTCGGGAATCCGACGCGCCAGCAGCAGATGGAGGAGGCGGAGCGCGAGAAGCTGAGGTACGAGACCGAGATGGCGCTCGCGATGAGCGTGTCCATGGGCGGCGCCGGCGTCGTCGTCGGCGGCGGCGAAGACTTCGACGACCAAGGGACGCCGACGCCGACGCCGCCGCCGCCGCGTCTCAGAGGAGGCGCCGCGGCCGCGCGTGGACACCACAGACGCGCGAGCAGCGGGTCGATGTCCGTGGCGTCGCCCACGCGTGGTGGGGGACTCCAGAACTCGTCCACGACGGAGGACGACGACGTGCGGAGTTCGAGGCTGATGTCGTCGGAGGACGAAGTAGGCGCGGCCATCTCCAATCGGTACTCGCAGTCGTGCTCGCTCAACTTCACGGAGGCTGTCCCGGACGGGTTTTACGCGCCGTGGGGGGACTATCCAGAGGTGTGGGACGAGGACGCGGACGGCGACGGCGGCGACGGCGCGAGCGGCGCGGGAGAGAGAGAGCGAAGGCTGCCGCCGCTCGCGCTGCTGGAGAGCATCGAGCCCGACGTCAGCGATCAGGCGCGTCCCATCTTACGCTGACTGGTCCCCATACGACCGCGTTCGCGTGGTGAACGCCGATCCTCGAGGACTTTCTCTCCCGGCGCATCTCTCCGCCCAACGACCCCTCGCTCACGATCCCGACACACCGCGACGCGTTTCAACGACGCCATCTGACGCACCCCTGAACTCCGCCCCGACGTCGTCGCCTCGCGCGGATCCTCGACCCTCATCAGAGAGACGTCGCCGTCGTGGATCAGCGGTCGGACGAGGAGCTGAACCAGTTCCTCGCGTCTCTCGTCGACGTCGTCGGCGCGGTGGAGGACAGGACCGAACGCGCGAGCGCCATCGCGCGAGCGGTCGCGAACGCGATGGGGGGCGACGTCGAGAGCGACGACGCCATCGCGTCGAGGTGGGCGGAGACGTCGTACGACTTGCGATCGGAACGTGGGAAGCTCACGATCCCGATAGGCCGGCTGCTCGGTCGGTGCGGTCTGCGCCGGCACCGCGCGCTCTTGTTCAAGGTCATCGCGGACTGCTTCGACGTCCCGAGCCGCTTAGTCCGCGGAAGATACTACTGCGGCGCGGACGACGCCGCCGCGAACGTCGTCGTCGTGAACGGCGGCGAGGTGTTCGTGGACGTGATGTCGGCGCCGGGGAGGATGTTCGCGCCGGACGACAGCCCCGCGTCTTCGCTCTCGTTCAACAAGCAGCGCGCGGCGGCGGCGGGTGTTACGGGTCCGGGTGTTACGGGTCCGAGCGGCGGCGGCGGCGGCGGCGACAAGGACGCGTGGAAGTACTACGCGAACGGCGAGCGCGCGTCCGCGACGTTCGGGGTCATGCCCGGTCACGACGTCGAGAGCGTCGCGGGGGGTTTCTCCGTCATGCCGCGGCGAGGCGACGGCGCGACGTCGTCGCCGGGCGAGGCGTCCACCGCGATCGGATCGTCGGGGTCGAAGCGCGGCGGCGGTGGATCGGGATCGGGCTCGGGCTCGATCGACCCGGACGATCCGATCGCGGCGCTCTCGATCGCGGTCGACCTCTCCATCGACGCGGAGACGATCCAGCTCGGCGAACGCATCGGCATCGGATCCTACGGCGAGGTGCACCGAGGTCTCTGGCGCGGCTGCGAGGTGGCCGTGAAGCGCTTCCTGGACCAGGACTTCTCCTCCGCGCTCATGCAAGAGTTCACCGCGGAGGTGGACTTGATGCGACGGTTGAGGCACCCAAACGTCGTCCTTTTGATGGGCGCGGTGACCACGACGCCCAACCTGAGCATCGTCACGGAGTACCTACACCGAGGGTCTCTGTACAAACTTCTTCACAAGCCGCAGCCGCCGGCGATCAAAGCCGCGCTGAGCGAACAACGCCGGATGCGGATGGCGCTCGACGTCGCGAAAGGGATGCACTACCTGCACAGCTGCACGCCGATCATCGTGCATCGGGATCTCAAGTCGCCGAACCTGCTCGTCGACAAGCACTGGAGCGTCAAGGTGTGCGATTTCGGCTTGTCGCGGATGAAGAACCAGACGTTTCTCAGCAGCAAGAGCAACGCGGGAACCCCGGAGTGGATGGCGCCGGAGGTGCTGAGGAACGAGCCGAGCGACGAGAAGTCGGACGTGTTCTCGTTCGGGGTCATATTCTGGGAGTTGTGCACGCTGCAGGAGCCGTGGAACGGATTAAATCCGATGCAGGTGGTGGGCGCTGTGGGGTTTTGCGGGAACAGGCTCGCGATTCCAGAGGCGGCGTCGGAGGAGGCGCGCGGGATCTGCGAGGACTGCTGGAGAGGGAAAGCGCGCGAGCGGCCGTCGTTTCTGGAGATTCAGAAGCGGCTGCGGCCGCTGCAAGGGCCGATCGGAGGGGCGCGCAAGTCGGGCGACGGCGCGAAGAGTCCGGAGGGGGGCGGGTCCCCGGCGGCGCCGGCGGCGGCGCCGCGAGAGTAGATACTTTTTTTAGGACGTCAGTAAACGTAAACGCGTTGACTCGTTAATTACACATAATATTTGACAACACCTCGCGCTAGCTAGCCCCTCGCTCACGCCTCGTGCTTCTCCTCCTTGCCGAAGATGAAGCTCAGGTTCGGCTCCAGGACGTGCCTCGCGACGTACACCACCGGCTTCAGCGACAAGCCCGTCGCGACGATGAACGCCATGACGACTGAGAAAAAAAACCGGAGGTGCACCGCGCCGTGTCCGCCGCTGTACTTCTCGCAGACGTCGTACCACCCGGTGGCGTGCGCGAGGAACAAAAACACCGCGGTGTGAAGACAGAACGGGTAGAACGAGCGGCTCCCGTACTTGGCCGCGCGCAGATACGACCGCGCGTTGATAGCGTACTTGCTCTGTTCGCTCTCGCGAGCGTACCGCGCCGCCGCCTTCGATCTGCCGCCGCGCGCGCCGACGCCCTGGTCGTACGCGCGAAGCTTGGACTTGACCGCGCCGCCGAGGAGGCTCTCCTCTTCGCTCTTGCCGTCGTGCATCTTCGTGAACCCGGCGTCTTTCGTTGAGCCGGCGTCGCCGGAGGAGTACTTGACGCCGTAATCGCTCGGGTCGCGCACGAGCGCGAAGACGATCGCCATCGCGCCGAAGCTCCACGCGTACAGACCGAGCTGATAGAACGCGCCGTACGGCCAGTAGTTCCCGTACGTGTCGTCGTACGGGTACTTCCCCGACAGGATCTTCTCGCCGCCGGTGCTGTACGACATCTGCGTCCCCGCGACGCACGCGAGGCCGACGTTTAGCAGCAGCGCGCCGACGCAGGTAAACACCGCCGCGTCGCCGCGCGCAACAGGGAAGAACGCGCCGTGCTTCTTCATGAGGAACCCGGTCAAAAAGTACGGCGTGAACTTGAAGACGCGCTGCAGCGCGAGGTACTCCCCGATCGCGGCGTACCCGACGAGGAGCGCGAGCGCGACGTGGAACAGGATCGGCGCGCGCATCTCGAGCGCGAACTGCCGCCACGCTCGCATCTGTAACAACGCCATCAGGTACCACAAGTTACCGAACGGGTACGCGAACGTCCAGTCTTTGCCCCACGAGTTCCACTTCCCCGCCGCGGGGTCGATCATGGAGTAGTTGTACGTGATCTGACACGTCTCCGCGTCGTCGCCGCGGCAGAACGCCTCGGTGTACCACGCGCTGTAGAGAAAGTGGAGGACCAAGAACGGGAAGATCACGCCCGCGATGAGCGCGCGTCGTCGCCTCGCGTTCAGGTCGTTGCTGACGTACCCGGAGATGAGCACGAACCCCGGTCCCGCGAACTGGTACGCGAAGAAGATAAAGCACGCCGCGGGCTTGTTGTCGACGTGGTAGAACGGCTCGGAGAACTGCGCGGCGACGACGAGGACGACGAGGAGGTACTTCAAGACGTCGAGACGCTCCGCGGTCGCTGGCGCCGCGCCTGTGACGCGCTTCACGACGCTGACCCACTCCGGGTCGCTCGCGGGCGCGGCGTCCGCGTCCACGCCCGCGGGCGTGGAGCCGTAGGAGGAAGCGGGAGCCATGACGACGACGGGACGGGTCGTATCGCGATGTATCTATCGCCGGTCGTGCGACGAGGTCGTCGTCGTCGTCGCTCGAGAGCCCCCGGGCGATAAAGTCCTTAAGGAACGGCGTTCACCACGCGAACGCGGTCGTATGGAGACCAGTGTAATGAACGGTGATGACGGGGATCGATCGATCGATGATCGATCGCTCAAATTATTTCGACGATCGCCGGGCGCGCGACGAAAGAGACGCGCGCTCGCGGGTTCGGTTCGACGACGCGGGGGCGACGACGCGCGAGTGGACGCTCGCGCGAACCAAGTCGCGACGCGGAAGAAGCGCGCGCGCGAGTGTGCGAGCGCCGACGGCGGGGGGGCGTTCGAGCGACGCCGACAAGAATTTATTGAGTCAGTTCGACGCGACGGGTGGGTGTTACCGGGCCCGCCCGAACGAAGAAGCGTCGTTCGGTGCGGCAGCGCTAATAACTGCGCGAGAAGGGCGGGCGCGTCCGTCGTTCGCGAGCGGCGTCGTTCGTTCGTTCGTTCGTTCGTCGCCACGTCGTCGCTCGGCGTTCTATTCGCCGCGCGAGTCGCATCGCTCTCCTACTACAGTACCTCCCCGCCCCACCCCATCGGTAGGTATCAGTACTTGTACACGCACGACCTGACGTGCTCCTCGTGCCTCTCCAACGCGCCGCTGCGTTTCCCGCAACCCGCGTACACGCACAAAAACCCCGCGCGCGGCTTCCGCTCCGCGTCCGCGTGCGCCTCCAACTGGTGATCCCTCCACTGTTCTCTGTTCGCCGCCGCGTGCCCGCACTCCGGATGCGGGCACAGATGCGGCCGCGCGTCCGCGCCCTCGTGCGAGAACCAGTGCCGCTTGAGCTTGGCGAAATCCAGGAAGCGCTTGTCGCAGCCGGGGAGCGAGCACCGATACGCGCGGTCGCCGTGCGTCAGCTGATGGCGTCGGAGCTTCGCGACGGAGTGGAACGTCTTCCCGCACCCGGGCTCGTCGCACGCGTGCGCGCCCTCGCCCTCGTAGATCTCTCGCTCGGCGGCGCCGTCGCCGGGGCCCGGGAGGCGGGACCCGTCGTCCGCCGCCGCCGACGACGCCGCGGTCTTTCCCGCCCGCTGCGTCGCGCGGCCGGCGACGCGGTCGTCGTCGCCGTCCAGCCCGAGCCCCGCCGTGAACGCGAACGGTCGCTTCCGCGTCAGCGACTGCGCGGTCGCGTGCACGAGTCGCAGCAGGTCGCCGCCGCCGCGCGCGCCGCCGAGGTACGACGAGCGATGATCGGGCGCGCAGCACGTCGCGTCCGGATGCGTCAGCGCGTCCACGAGCGGGAGCTCGCCCAAGTTGGCCCTGCCGCTGGGCGTCGTGAAGAGGAGGACGACCGGTCGCTCGTCCGGCACCGGCTTCTCCTCCGCGTCTTCCGCGTCTTCCTCCTCCTCGCCACCGTCGGCGCGCGCGGCGGGTTCGGGCTCGTCCGCCGCGCTCGGCGTTCGCGGGTTTTCGCTCTTCTCGGCGGACGGCGGCGGCGCGGTCTCCTCCTCCGCGAGCGCCGCGGCGCGGCGCCACGAGCCGTCGTCCTCGCGCTGCCACGCCCACGCGGCGTTTCCGCCGCCGCGGGGCTTGGTCGATTTCGGCGCGGCGGCGGCGTGCGCGCGCGCGCGCGCGTCGTCGCCGATGCCGCCGCCGACGGAGCCCCCGGCGTCGTCCAACGCGGGCGCGTTGACGCATCGCTTCTTCAGCCCCGGGTTCCGACACGTGTGGCATCGCATGCACCTCAGGACGCCGCGCGAGGTTCGGATGAACCCGAGGCCCGCGGCCGCGTCCTCCGCGGTCGCGACGATGACGACGTCGGTCATCCCGCCGAAGATCCCGCGCGTCGGATCGACTGCGCGGGGCGCGCGATCTGAAATCGCGACTCGTTGACAGGCGGATGCGCACAGGCATGTGTCACTGGTGATTTATTTGACGACCTCCGACGAAAACGGGCGAGCGGCGCGAGTGTGGTCGGGTACCGTACGCGACGTCGTCTCGTTTCTTTCCATCGTGTTCTACTCTACTCTACTCTACTCGTATCAGATACGCGCTCGTTCGGTCGCGCGCGCGTGCGTCTCGTGTGCCGCACCCCGTCGGTCGGTCGCCGCGTCCGCGTCCCGCGTTCATCGATCGGCGTCTTCGCGCTCCGAGAGGACGACTCATCAGCCGGTGACGTCGATCGGTCTTCGCGTCAAATCCTCCGTCAGAACTAACTCTATCTCCTCGTGGAGTGTGATCAGGCTGTCTAACACGTCGATCCGGGCTTTCGATTCCTCTGAGCAGATACCTTCAAGGTAGATCCGCGGTTGCACCACAAATCTATTGCGCCATTTTTTCATATCCTTCAGGGTCATATTTGGAAGATTTGACCCGAACTTCTTGTGACTTGTGGACACGGGCATCCCGTGACTATTCAAATTCCAGCCACCCACCATCTTCATAGCATCGGCGATATCACATGCGACGCGGTATCGACATCGCGTCGGGGTGCACCCAGTTCCAGCGCGGGCGCCCGCTCGTCCAGTTCCAGCGCGGGCGCCCGCGGGACGCGCGGGCGATTGCCGTGCCGCGCGAGGCGCGCCCCCCCCCGCTCGCGCCCGCTTTCGCTTTCGCTTTCGCGCCGCCGCATCATCGATCGAGGTCAGCTCCTCGCGCAGCGGAATCATCTGGGTCAGCATATCGATCATTTCTAGTCTGCGATTATAAACCATCCACATCCCCGTCTGCATCTGCACCTGGTCCCTTACAGTCAACCTTGTGACGAACTCTTTCCGCTCGATGGCTAGCTTCTTCGCGGACATGGTAAAGTAATCCTTAACGTTGGCATAACTGGCAACAGTAACGCCGTTTGGCTTCCGCACGGCGTGGAGGGCCGCCTCGACTTCCTGCCTCGTGCGTCCCGCGGGCGCGTCGGCGTCGGCGTCGGCGTCGCCATCGCCATCGCCGTCGTCGTCGTCCGAGAGAAGGTCGATCTCCTCGCCCGCTTCCCTCGCCTCTCGCAGCCGCTCCAACCGCGCTTCCTCCGCGTCGAGCTGTCGCTCGATGACGACGTCGTTCTCTTCGTTCCTCGCCGCGGGTGCCGGCCGAGGCGGCGCGGCGTCGTTCACCAGGATGAATCCGTCGCTCTCGCGCAGCGTGTCACCGCGCACGATCTCGCCGAGGCCGTTGTCGTACCTCACTTTGAACCCGAGAGGGCGGCCGTACACGTCTAACGTGCCGTCGTACCACTCGACGACGCCGGCGATCTCGACATGGGGACATGAGACGCCGGCGATCTCGATATGGCCCGCGCGCTTGCGCTTGACGCGCCGCCCGACGAGCGCGGCGCCGCGTGGCGTCCGTACGGCCATGGGCGCGTCGATCGGTGGTGGGGCTGACATCTCGGCTGTCGTTTTGATTTCGTCGGGATCGGATCTTTCGGGATTGAGGGTTTACTAAATTTAGGGTAAGAAGCTGAGAACTCGACACGTCACGGACGAAAGGAAGAATCCTCCGAGCACGTGGGGCCCGGCCAGGCAGTCGCCGGCGCACGCGAGACACGCGAGGCGTCCCGCGAGCGTCGATCCGCCCTCCGCGCGCGCTCTCGCGTCACGCGCGAGCGACGTCGCGCGCGCACGGCGTGAACCGCGCCTCGGAATGCAAGGCGCGAGCGTCGCGAGGACCGCCCTGAGGGGCTGCTTCGTTCGAGCGTCGCGAGCGGTCGTCTCGCTCCGGCCGTCGTCGTCGTCGTCGTCGTCGTCGCCGTCGTCGTCGTCGTCCGCCAAGGTCGCGAGCGGGGGTTCGCGAGGACGCGCGAGGGTCGTCGCGAGGAGCGCGGTCGGGTTCCACCGCGGGCAGATCTACGCGCATCCCAAGGGGAAGCACGCGGGTGCGTCGTCGGCCTCGGCGAATTCATTCATTCATTCGCACGACACGTAATTCCGCCCCCGAGAAGACGCGCGGATCGCCCCTCGACTCACCCGCGCGCCTCCTCTCTCCCCTTCCTCTCGTCGTCGCAGAAGCGGTCCGAATCCGCGCGAGCGCGCACAAGCGCCCGACGACGCGCGCGGTCTCGTCCGCGTCGCTTCTCCAAGAGCGCTCCCCTCCGTCGAAGCAAGCGATCCCGCAAGTCTCCGTGACGGACGCGTGCGACCTCGCGGAAGAGGAAGAAGTCTCGAAGCGGGCGGTGATCACGATGACCCCCGGGGCGACGGTGACGTGCACCGCGGAGGAGGAGCGCATCTTCGCGACGCTCCTCGAGGTGGTGGAGAAGAACGATCTCCCCGTGACGCTGCGCGTCGCGGGCGGGTGGGTGCGAGATAAACTCTTGGGAAAGAACAGCACGGACATCGACATCGCGATCGACTCGCTTCTCGGGCGCGAGTTCGCGGAGCTCGTGAACGCGCATCTGAGAGAGAAGGGCGAGACCGTGCACGGCGTCGGGGTCATACAGTCCAACCCGGACCAGAGCAAACACCTGGAGACGGCGACGATGCGCGTCCACGACGTGTGGCTCGACCTCGTGAACTTGCGCTCGGAGAATTACAGCGAAGAGAGCCGGATCCCGGAGATGACCTTCGGGTCCGCGACGGACGACGCGTTTCGCCGCGATCTGACCATAAACGCGCTCTTCTACAACATCAACCTGAAGCAAGTCGAGGACTTCACCGGGATGGGTCTGAAAGACCTTCAAGACGGCGTCGTTCGAACGCCGCTGCCGCCGAAGACGACGTTTCTGGACGACCCGTTGCGCATCTTACGCGCGGTGCGATTCGCGTCGAGGTTCGGGTTCGTCCTGGACGACGAGATCGTATCCGCCGCGGGCGACGCGGACGTTCAGTGCGCGCTGCGGACGAAAGTCTCCAGAGAGCGCGTCGGGAAGGAGGTGAGCGGGATGCTCAGAGGGCCTTCCCCCGGCGACGCGATGACGTTGCTGTGCCGATTCAGGCGCGTTCTATTACCACACTGGTCCCCATACGACCCCGTCGGCGTGGTGAACGCCGTTCCTTAAGGACTTTCTCTCCCGGCGTATCTCTCCGCCCAGGGTCCCTCCCTTTCAATCCCCGCCCTCGACGCCTTTCAACTCCGCTTCTGACGCCTTTCGACTCCACCCC
>MDSW01139904.1_pt1 | contig 16833 bp, 15 predicted proteins | sample 811171 | NCBI WGS metagenome assembly MDSW01 (sample SAMN05326641, study PRJNA326480) | marine metagenome | isolation source: seawater | place: Atlantic Ocean: North West | collected 2012
ATATGGGTGATGATGCAGATAATGTAGAGTCAGCGGTGGAAGCAGTTCTCAACGCCGGGTTGCGCACAGGAGATATTATGTCGGAAGGAAAGAAATTGGTATCGACCGAAGAGATGGGCGAAGCGGTAATTGCGGAAATGGATAAAATCTTCTCATCGCAATAGACAATTTTCTTGTTGAAACCGGTTAATAGTCTTGATATTCGTTTTTAAATACTCTGGAAAGGAATTACGCATGAAGTATCTTTTAGGCGTAATATCGGCAGTTTTTTTTATACTAGCAACTGTTATGGGCGCTCATGCCTGTAGCGCCAGTCATAGCAAATCTGTTGGTATATCTTCGTCAATACCTACAGCTGATGTCCCAATTGTGACACCGAAGCGGAAAACCGGCGGCTGAAAATTTTAGTTTAATTTTATCACCTGGACGCCTTAGATTCTAAATTTAGGGTGGCTCGTACGTAGGATGCCTTTATTAGGGTTTTGTTGGTATTGATTTCTCAACGCTAACTTGCAATTGAAAACAAAATCATAACTTGAAGAACGCTACTCAGGGTCGTAATTGAATGCATCGGTTTTTGCGGCGCTTTTTAGGCGTTGTTGATTTACATAGGAACTAGATTATGGGGTACAAAGTCGCCGTTGTTGGCGCCACCGGCAATGTAGGCCGTGAAATATTGCAGACTCTCTCTGAGCGCGCATTTCCGGTTGATGAAATTGTAGCATTAGCTTCTGAGCGTTCATCTGGACGTGAGGTCTCGTTTGGTGAAAGAGATATACTCAAGGTTCAGGACTTAAATAATTTTGATTTTTCCGGATTTGATGTTGGGTTGTTCTCCCCAGGCGCAAAAGTTTCCGCGATACATGGGCCTCGCGCAGCGAAGGCTGGATGTGTAGTGATCGACAACACCTCTGAGTTCCGAATGGACCCGGACGTGCCCCTTGTAATACCTGAAGTAAACGCAGAAGCGATAAAACTTCATAGAAAACGAAATATTATTGCTAACCCAAATTGCTCTACCATTCAGTTGGTTATGGCTTTAAAGCCGTTGCATGATGCGGCAAAAATTCGACGGGTAGTAGTTTCAACTTATCAATCTGTTTCTGGCGGGGGTAAGGCCGCCATGGACGAACTATTTAATCAGACGCGAGGTATTTTTGTAAACGAGCAGGCTGTGCCAGACCAGTTTACCAAGCAAATCGCGTTTAATGTTATCCCTCATATTGATGTCTTTATGGATGACGGTGATACCAAGGAAGAGTGGAAAATGAGGGTTGAGACTAAAAAAATACTCAACCGGGATATTAAAATCAGTGCCACATGCGTGCGAGTCCCCGTATTTGTAGGGCACGCAGAATCAGTAAATGTCGAGCTCGCGAATGAGTTAACTGTAGAGCAGGCTCGCAACCTTTTTCGTTCTATGCCTGGCGTTACTTTGATCGACCATCGATCAGATGAAGGCTATGTTACGCCCGTAGAATGTGCGGGTGATGATATGGTCTACGTTAGTCGCGTTAGGAAAGATCCAAGCATTAAATTTGGACTTTCATTCTGGTGTGTGTCTGACAACCTGCGTAAAGGCGCCGCGCTCAACGCTGTGCAGATCGCTGAGCATCTTTTTGGTGTGCAGCCGGTGGATTTAAATGAGGATGCAGAAAAATATCTTACATTGGCGGTAGGTGATCTAGCCGATTAGCGGGACGGTCGAAGTCGATTCAAAAGCCAAATATTTGAAACTAGGCGATAGCGCCAAACGGATATATCTCTGCCAATTAGACTGCTCCTGCAGAGAGCAGTCTAATTAAATGAAAGTTGTTACAGGATGAGACCCTGGTTATTTAATCCAAGCAGAAGTTCCGACAATATTGTATGTGTCTCTAATTTATTGGTGGCGTTTAATCGTCGCTTTAGTGTTGGATTGTCAGCGTCCGTTATCGCTTTTTGCACTTAATAGGATTGCTTATAATAGTGCTGAGAATCAAAAATTTCCCCTGGGAGTATTGTTATGCTTGCTGATAAAAAAATTGCTGACCGGCCCCGCCGCAGCGCCATGTATACCCCTGGTGCTAATAAACGTGCTTTGGAAAAAGGTCGCGAAGTGCCCGCGGATATCCTAATTATGGATTTGGAAGATGGTGTGGCCCCAGACGCGAAAGCTTTGGCACGCCAAAATATTTTGAAAGTCCTGGGAGAGGGCGGCTATGGGCAACGTGAGATAGGTGTTCGAATTAATGGGTTGGGTAGCGAATGGCATGAACAGGATGTGGCTGCCGTCGCGAAGTCTGGAGCAAATATAATTGTCGTCCCTAAGGTGGATACGGCAGAGGCGCTTATTAAAATTGCCACTCATTTAGGAGGGTTAGGGGCACCCGAGGATATGCAGATTTGGTGCATGATCGAAACTGCACGTGGTGTACTTAATGTAAATACGATTGCGGCAGCACATCCACGAGTGGGAGCGCTTCTTATAGGCTCAGCTGATTTAACCAAAGATTTAAAGGCGCAGCACACCTCAGATCGCCTTCCCTTAATGACTAGTATCCAACTTTGTGTTCTAGCAGCGCGGGCCAATCACCTGACTATTCTTGACAGCCCGTTTTTTGACCTCTCTGATGATGAGGGTTTTCTGGAGTCTTGTCGGCAGGGACGGGCGATGGGTTTTGATGGAAAGACCCTGCTGCACCCGAAAACGGTCGCTGGTGCAAATGCCATCTTTGGTCCCTCTAGCGAAGAAATCGAATGGGCCGACAAAATTACAGAGGCGCATCAGAGAGCTTTGGCAGAAGGCAGTGGTGTAACTCTGGTGGACGGACAACTCGTCGAGGGACTCCACGTGGAGGAAGCTCAGCGGTTAGTCCGTATGGCAGAAACAATTAAAGAATTAGAAGGGACCTAAATGTTCGCCTAATTCCTATATTTTCTAGTCAAAAAATTAGGCATTAGAGCACAAAGGTTTCTTCAGCGGAGCTTATTGGAATAGTTAGTGCTGATTTTTCTCGGAAAAAAGCCCTTGACCCCAAATTCAGGCTTTCCACAACTTTTAAACAAATTATCCACAAGTTCACCCACAAAAAGAGCTCAAATTGTCCACACCGATTTTTAGGCTTAGTTCACCCCGTTGGAGTAATTTAAGAATACGGTTTTTAGTACTTAATTACTATGAAATTAGCCGCGGTAATTGACTAGTGTAGAATGAGGAGCTAAATAACTGGCAGAAGCATGGGTATGGCCCCATTGCGCATCAGACGACTTATTTGGAAGAGTATAATGGATACGCGAGAACGTCCGCTTTCTCCGCATCTCCAAGTTTATAAGCCTCAGCTGACATCGGTTCTTTCAATAATGCACCGGGTGACTGGCATTGCTTTGGCCGTAGGAACTTGTCTCCTCGTCTGGTGGCTCGTTGTGATAGCGCTGGGCGGTGAATATTATAAGACTATGCAAAATATCATGGGCAGTTGGTATGGCCTTTTAACACTTTTTGGTTGGTCTTTCGCATTATTTTATCATCTCTGTAATGGCATTCGTCATTTATTTTGGGATATGGGCGTGGGGCTGGAGTTGCCTAGAGCATACCAGTCTGGATGGCTAGTGATTGCCGTGGCCATAGTATTGACTCTTGGTACGTGGACGTATGCCTATCAGTCAGTGGGTGCGCTATAATGAGTTTACGCACCGATCTTGCAAAAGTTCGTGGTTTGGGATCAGCGAAGGAGGGTGCAGGGCATTGGTGGTCGCAACGGCTTACCGCGATTGCTCTTATTCCTCTGCTAATATGGCTTGTCGCAAGCGTTGTTCCTCTCGTTGGCGCAGAAGTTAAAATTGTCCGCGAGTGGATTAGCGGACCGATAAATTCCATACTGCTTCTTTCCCTCATCGTCGCTGTGTTTCATCATGCACAGCTGGGCTTGCAGGTTGTTATCGAAGATTATGTCCATACAGGATGGCTGAAGTTAGCCTCTCTCGTTGTGGTCAAATTTTCGGCATTTGGTTTGAGTGCAACGTCTATATTTGCCGTTCTTAAAATTGCGTTCTCAGGGTAATACTTAATGACTAATAACGGTAAATCTTACGATGTAGTTGATCACACCTATGATGTGGTTGTAATAGGCGCAGGTGGCGCGGGGCTTAGAGCAACTTTTGGTTTAGCCCAAAAGGGATTAAAAACAGCGTGTATAACTAAGGTGTTTCCGACGCGCAGCCATACCGTTGCCGCTCAGGGTGGTATTTCCGCTGCACTTGGTAATATGGGAAAAGATGACTGGCGCTGGCATTTCTACGACACGGTAAAGGGAGCTGACTGGTTAGGCGATCAAGATGCCATAGAATATATGTGTCGAGAAGCCATGCCCTCAGTAATTGAACTGGAGCATTACGGTGTTCCTTTTTCGCGAACCGACAAAGGGGAGATTTATCAGCGGCCCTTTGGGGGTATGACGACAGAATATGGCGAGGGACCGCCCGCGCACAGAACTTGTGCGGCGGCCGATCGCACTGGCCATGCAATTTTACATACACTCTATCAGCAGTCGCTGCGTAATCAGGCTGAATTCTTTATTGAATATTTTGCGCTCGACTTAATCCATGATGTCGACGGTAAAATCGCTGGTGTTATTGCTTGGAATTTAGATGATGGTACGATCCATCGTTTTCGGGCACAGACAGTGATTGTTGCAACTGGTGGATATGGCCGCTGTTACTTCTCTTGTACGGGAGCACATACCCAAACTGGTGATGGGAGCGCAATGGTCCTCCGAGCTGGGTTGCCACTCCAGGATATGGAATTTATACAATTTCACCCTACAGGTATATATGGCGCCGGCGCGCTGATTACTGAAGGCGTGCGTGGCGAAGGAGGTTACCTGACTAATTCCGAAGGCGAGCGTTTTATGGAACGTTATGCGCCGCATGCTAAAGATTTAGCGTCACGCGATGTTGTAAGCCGTTCTATGACAATAGAAATGAATGAGGGTCGCGGAGTTGGGCCGAATAAGGATTATATCCACCTCCATATTGAACATCTGGAGCCTGAGGTGATTAATGAGCGCTTACCTGGTATTTCAGAGACTGCGCGTATTTTCGCCAATGTTGATGTGAGGCGAGAACCCATCCCTGTTCTTCCAACGGTCCATTATAATATGGGCGGAGTGCCCACAAACTATCTGGGTGAGGCGCTGATACCCGTTGGTGACGATCCTGATGTTGTTGTTCCGGGGCTGATGGCGGTGGGTGAGGCGGCCTGCGTTTCGGTCCATGGAGCCAACCGACTCGGTTCAAACTCACTTCTTGATCTTGTCGTTTTTGGCCGGGCGGCGGCCGATCGTTGTGCAGCAATACTTACACCAGGGGCAAAGCAAGCCGAATTATCGTCTGATTCTAGCGAAAAGGCGTTGCATTGGCTCGATGAAAGGCGGCATGGCAACGGATCAATAACGACGGCGGAGCTAAGGATCGAGATGCAACGCGCCATGCAAGCACATTGCGCGGTTTTCCGGACTGAAGAGGTCATGGCCGAGGGCGTTGAGAAGATGGCCAAAATCTGGGCTCAAAAAGATAATTTAAAAATCTCTGATCGCGGGATGGTTTGGAATTCTGATCTGGTTGAAGCTCTTGAATTTGACAACTTGTTGCAACAAGCAATGGTTAGCATCCATGGAGCCATTAATCGTACGGAGAGCAGGGGTGGCCATGCCCGGGAGGATTATCCCGATCGTGATGATGATGAGTGGATGAAACACACTGTTGCGTGGCTAAACAATGACGGAACCACCCGCTTTGAATATCGCCCGGTACATAATGAAACACTAACAGATGATGTCGATGCTGTGCCGCCAAAGGCGCGGGTTTATTAAGGTCTTATGTTGCCAACATCATCTTTACATAACAGCTCCGAAGTTTACGGTTTAATGAGGATACGACATGGCTGAATTTGCACTCCCTGCTAATTCAAAAGTTAAAACCGGCAAAACGTTTAAGGCTGCCGTTGGCGCGACCAACTCTAAAAAGTTTCAAGTGTATCGATATGATCCTGACAATGGTGAGAATCCTCGCTTGGATACCTACGAAGTTGATATGGATACCTGTGGTCCCATGGTACTTGATGCGTTAATAAAAATTAAAAATGAAATGGACTCAACCCTCACCTTCCGCCGATCATGCCGGGAGGGAGTATGCGGTTCTTGTGCAATGAATGTTGATGGCACAAATACGTTATCTTGTATCAAAGCAATTGATGAGATTGAAGGTGATGCGAAGGTCTATCCATTGCCGCATATGGCAGTTGTTAAAGATCTAGTTCCTGATCTCAAAAGAGCTTATGCGCAATATACCTCGATTGAACCTTGGCTCAAAACCACCAGCCCGCCGCCTCCGGACAAGGAACGACTGCAAAGCCCAGAAGAGAGGGCTAAGCTCGATGGGCTTTGGGAATGTGTTTTGTGCTTCTGTTGTTCAACGAGTTGCCCAAGTTATTGGTGGAACGGTGACCGGTATTTGGGCCCGGCAGCGTTGTTACAGGCCTATCGTTGGATAGCGGATTCTCGTGACGAAGACACCGGTGAACGTTTGGATAATCTCGAAGACCCATTCCGGCTCTATCGATGCCACACCATCATGAATTGCACCAAAGCCTGTCCTAAAAATCTAAATCCCGCAAAGGCAATTGCCGAGGTAAAGAAACTCATGTTGGCTCGTCGTTAAATGCCCTCCATAATTTAGTTTTTCACTTTACCTTATGTTATTTTTAGACATGGGCTTTTCGGGGATTTAAAACGATTTCTTTTCCGTTTTTCTTGCTCTTTTTCATTAAAAAAGGTAGTTACGCGCGCAGTTGCAGCCTAGTTCGCTATAAAAGGTGGTTGTTAACTGATGACAATGCGGAACAAAACCAATCAATCGATTGAGGAGCACTCATGGTACGCAATAAAATCGCGCTTGTTGGCGCCGGGAATATCGGTGGTACATTAGCCCACTTAGCAGGATTAAAGGAGCTTGGAGACGTTGTTTTATTTGACATCGTTAAAGGCACTCCTGAAGGCAAAGCTTTAGACTTAATTGAATCGTCCCCGGTCGAGGGCTTTGATTCAAATATGAAGGGGGCCTCAAGCTATCGTGCCATCAGAGGTTCTGATGTAGTCATTGTTACTGCGGGGGTTGCACGCAAACCAGGTATGAGCCGTGATGACCTAATTGGCATAAACACTAACGTCATGAAGGCTGTTGGCGAAGGTATAAAAAAATGGTGCCCAAAGGCGTTTGTCATCTGTATTACTAATCCACTCGACGCAATGGTCTGGGCATTACGTGAAGCGTCCGGGCTTCCGGCAAGTCGTGTTGTCGGGATGGCAGGTATACTTGACTCCGCCCGGTTTCGTTATTTTTTAGCCGAAGAATTCAATGTTTCGGTTCGCGACGTTACGGCTTTCGTCCTTGGTGGTCATGGTGACACGATGGTACCTCTACCACGATATTCGACTGTTGCTGGTATTCCCCTTCCTGATCTCATCAAGATGGGTTGGACAACTCAAGACAAACTTAACGAGATCCTTCAGAGGACCCGCGATGGCGGGGCTGAGATCGTAGGTCTTCTGAAAACCGGTTCAGCTTTCTATGCCCCGGCGTCATCGGCGATAGAGATGGCGGAAGCTTATCTTAAAGATCAGAAACGAGTACTCCCCTGCTGTGCCTATCTTAATGGTCAGTATGGCGTGCGCGGTCTTTATGTGGGTGTGCCGGTTGTTATAGGTGGCAAGGGTATAGAGCGGATTATCGAGATCAACCTAAACGTGCGAGAAAAGAAGGCATTCAAACAGTCGGTGGCAGCGGTCAGAACTCTGGTTAATATAGTTAAGCGGATACAGAAGAATTCAAGAAAGCTGCCTGCCAGAAAAAAACCTGTCCCTAAAATAAAGGCGTCCAAAAAGAAGTAACTTTAAGAAAAAAGGCTAGTAATCCATGAATATCCATGAATATCAGGCAAAAGAAGTTTTGCGCGGATTTGAGGTTGCCGTCCCCAAGGGGGGTGTTGCTTATACTCCTGATGAGGCTGTCAAAGTTGCTGAGGAACTTGGTGGTCCGGTATGGGTCGTTAAAGCGCAAATTCATGCGGGGGGGCGTGGCAAGGGTGGCGGCGTTAAGCTTGCCCGATCTGTTGATGAAGTAAGAAAGCTTGCCGGCGAAATGATTGGTATGAATTTAGTGACGCATCAGACAGGGCCGGAGGGCAAAGAAGTCGGACGCGTGTATGTGGAAGATGGTTGCGACATCGCTCGCGAGCTTTATCTCGGCCTATTAATCGATCGCGCTTCAAGTCGCGTGACGATTATGGCTTCGACAGAAGGGGGGATGGAGATCGAGGAGGTGGCTGCGCATAGTCCTGAAAAAATTCTTAAAGTTTCAATTGATCCTGCATGCGGAATGAATGCGTTTCATGCTCGTAAAATTGCGTTTGGACTTAGCCTTGAGGGCGATCAAGTTAAGTCTGCGGTAAAGTTTTTGATGGTCCTTTATAAAGCGTTTGAGCAGCTCGACGCTTCAATAATCGAGATTAACCCGTTGGTAGTGACCGGCGCGGGTGAGGTTGTTGCACTTGATGCCAAGATGAATTTTGACGATAACGCATTATTTCGTCACAAAGAAATTGCGGCGCTACGCGACGAGAGCGAAGAAGACCCAACCGAACTAGAAGCTGCTAAGTTTGACCTCAATTACGTTAAGCTTGACGGTAATATTGGCTGTATGGTCAACGGCGCTGGGCTGGCTATGGCTACCATGGATATAATTAAACTTTTTGGTGGGGAGCCTGCCAATTTCCTTGATGTCGGCGGCGGGGCCTCGCGCGAACGTGTGACAGCGGCCTTTAAACTAATTCTTTCTGATCCAAATGTTGAAGGGCTCTTAGTTAATATCTTTGGCGGAATTATGCGCTGTGATGTTATAGCGGAGGGCGTTGTGGCCGCCGCCCGCGAGGTTAGCCTGACGGTGCCACTGGTAGTACGTCTGGCTGGTACTAATGTGGAGCTTGGGAAAACAATTTTAGAGCAATCTGGCTTGCCGATAATTGCGGCAGACGACCTTGGAGATGCAGCCGATAAAGCTGTGAAAGCCGTGAAGGAGATTGCGTGATGGCTGTTCTCGTCGATAGTAGTACAAAAGTAATCTGCCAGGGGTTTACAGGAGCACAAGGGACATTTCATTCTGAGCAGGCGATTGCATACGGGACACAGATGGTTGGTGGCGTTACACCGGGAAAGGGAGGTGAACAACATCTTGACTTACCAGTTTTTGATACTGTTTGTGACGCTATCGAAAAGACTGGAGCCAATGCCAGCGTAATTTATGTACCGCCACCTTTTGCAGCTGATGCAATCTTGGAAGCGATTGAAGCAGAGATACCATTGGCGATTTGTATCACGGAAGGCATCCCAGTGGTTGATATGGTGCGGGTAAAACGTGCTCTATCTGGCTCTAAGACGCGGCTAATCGGCCCTAACTGCCCAGGAGTAATTACTCCGGATGAATGTAAAATTGGCATTATGCCTGGCCATATTCATCAGCGCGGTAGGATCGGAATAGTGTCGCGCTCCGGTACCCTGACCTATGAAGCAGTTGCGCAGACAACCGCAGTAGGTCTTGGGCAGACGACATGCATTGGTATTGGGGGCGACCCTGTGAATGGCACGAGTTTTATTGATTGTTTGGAATTATTCCTTTCCGATGAAGAGACACAAGGTATTATCATGATTGGTGAGATAGGAGGTAGCGCTGAAGAAGATGCTGCTGAGTTACTCAAACAGTCAAAGGTGAATAAACCTGTTGTTGGATTTATCGCGGGTATTACAGCTCCCCCGGGACGGCGTATGGGACATGCGGGTGCAATTATTTCGGGGGGCAAGGGCGGTGCCGAGGATAAGATGGAAGCGATGAAAAGTGCGGGGATAAATGTCGCTGACTCGCCGGCAGCTCTTGGCTCGACGATGCTGAAGGTTATGGAGAGTTAGCGCGGATAAAAAATCTGAGTTATAGCAATAATGTTACCTACAACTGTTTTCCGTGCTGCACATATAACTTGAAAATTTCCATAAGTAACTATGCAGCCATTACTGCTGCTTCGTCGCTAATTGTTACGCGGCGCAATAATCGCCGCTGATCGCTTGGAAAATCCGTTCGAGCATGAAGCAAACAGCGGTTGTCCCACATAACAAAGTCCCCGACTTCCCATTTGTGCGAATATACGAATTGGGGTTGACGCTGCAGCGCATAAATTTCATCGAGTATTTCTTTGCTTTCAGCTTCATCCATTTCGATAATTTCTTCAGTCATTAGCGGGCATACATAGACTGCAGTTCGCCCTGTTTCTGGATGTTTACGAAATATCGGGTGTGGATGATGTGGCACTGCACTACGATCATACTTCTCAAAAGTTTTAACCGTTGTACCGAATTCATAACAATTCATCGCTTGCTTACCTGCCAGCTTACTCTTCATTTCCGCCGGTAGTGCTTCGTAGACCATATATTGGTTAGAGAACTGGGTATTACCACCGATTTTAGGGATTTCGACTCCATATAGTGTCGTGGCCTTGTGGGGATTGCGCAGATAAGGCGTATCGGTATGCCACATCATCTCACCATCAGGATGGGCGCCAATAACGCGTCCGTCTTCTCGGACATTAGACACCAACATGATTTCGTCGCTGGCGTGTTTCGGATGTTGGCGTTCCTTGGGGCGGTTATATTCGCCAATTTTGCCGAAATGGCCACAAAACCGTTTTTGGTCAGCTGGGGTCAGGTCGTGTTGATCACGGATGACCAGAACCAAATAATCGAGCCAGGCCTGATATATCTTCGATGTATCCGCTTTTGACAGATCTGCTTTCATATCAACGCCTAGAATTTCTACTCCACAGGCATTTGACAAAGGATTTATTGTCACGGTCATCAATTAGTCTCCTATGGTGTTTGATTTTTGCTCTAGCACTTTTACACATCCATAAAACCAGAAATTCCAGCTTAGGACAAGAATTTGGTCTTTTCAGATGATGTTAAATTGCTTCCTCAGGCGCGGTATCTTCTATAGTAACCCGTCGAAGAAGGCGTCGCTCGTTTCGCGAAAAATCCGTTCGAGCGTGCAAAGTACATCGATTGTCCCACATAACAAGATCACCTTTTGCCCAAACGTGTTCGTAACAAAAACGTTTTTCTCTCTGGAGGGCAAATATTTCATGCAGCGTTTCCCGACTTTCCGTGTCGGAGAGTCCTTCAATGGATTCTGTCATCAGTTCGTTGACATAGACGGTCGGTCTTCCGGTTTCAGAATGTGGGCGGAAGATAGGGTGAACAGCCGTTCGTAGTTCGGGTCCATCGTATTTTTCCTTATCCTTAATCATGACGCCGAATTCGTATGCGTGGTGCGCCTCGCGCCCTCGCAGACGGTTCTTAAGTTTCTCCGGAAGTGCTTCATAAACGCTGTATTGGTTAGAAAATATTGTGTTCCCACCCTTGCTAGGAATTTCGATAGCGTAGAGCGTCGTAGCCTTGTGGGGATTTTGATCATAACCGGTATCAGTGTGAAACATCATTTCGCCATCGGGCAAAGTACCAATTGGTTCACCATTTTCAATTATATTGCTTACAAACATAACAGCCTGGTGACGTTCTTTCATCGCAGCGGTTCGAAGCGAATCAGGGCGCAAATAATTACCCACTGGGCCAAATGCTTCGGCAAAGTTAACCTGATCAATATCCGAGAGTTCCTGTCCGCGGATGACAATAACGCAATGTTTTAGCCAATAGCGGTTTACAATACCGGCAAGTTCTGGACTAATCGGTTTTGTAAGATCAATACCACTAATTTCCGCACCACAGGCATGCGATAAGGGTTTTACAACGATATCATTCATGGTCTGATTTTAGAGGTTTTTCCTTAAATTCCATAATACTTATTCTCTACAATTGGGCTCAATTGTTGGCGCGCGGATGAGCCTTTTGATATACTTCAAGCAGCCTTTTAGAGTCCACGTTAGTATAACGCTGGGTAGTCGATAGGGAAGAATGACCTAAAAGTTCCTGAATGGTGCGGAGATCGCCGCCGGCGCCGAGAAGATGGGTTGCAAAACTATGACGAAGTGCATGTGGCGTTGCGGTGTTTGGAAGACCAAGTCGGTGTCGAACTTTACGCATCTGACGTTGCACTACGCCGGCATTTAGCCGTCCGCCGCGGGCACCCACAAAAAGGGGTTTATTAGGCTGCTTTGAAAAGGGGCAAGCTTCGGCATAAACTTTAATGGCATCAGATACAATCGGTAAAATAGGGACGATGCGTTGTTTGTTTCCCTTGCCCGTTATTCTCATGACGTCACCATCAGGTTTATCAACGTTGTTAAGGCTTAAGGCTTCATCGATACGCAGACCACAACCATAGAGTAAGGTGAATACGGCAACATCACGCTTTGATATCCATGGGATGTCTGACAGTTTTGATACGGCTTTGATAACGTCTAAAGAATCTTCGATCGAGATAGGCTTTGGGAGACGCGGTTTTGGTTTCGGAGATCTAACAACCTTAATTGTTGCGTTGCTTACTCGACCCGTTCTATCCAGAAAACGGAAAAAGTTTCGCAATGTGGACATACTGCGAGCAATCGAGCTGTGGCTGATACCATGATTTATTCGGTATTCGAGGAATTTTCTAAAATCTTCCACAACCAGTTTATTCAGGTCATTAAGATCAGTGGGTCGCCTCAGATGATGGTATAAAAATTCCAGGAAAGCAGAGAGGTCGCGGGAATAAGCGGCGAGAGTATGAACAGATGATTTGCGCTCATCAAGTATCCAACGCTGCCAGTCTTCGATAGCATCTTTTGTGTCGCGTTTAGCGACAAAATAAGTCGGGAACTCTAGTTCAACCATCGCTTGATAGTCGTTTGCAGGACATAGGAGAAGAAAGAGAGGAGCTCGGTTCCTTGCTCAGGGTCAAACCGGGTTGGTGACTTATCGCCAAGTGCTAGCAAACCGCTGGGTAATTTTGGGCCAAAATTTAGCCGCAATAGAGCGGTTGATTTTACTTTCGAAGCCTGGGCCCCAAAAATGGTTGTACTACCTTCAATATGGGAGCGCAGCGTAGCGCTGCTGCCGGCGTCCAAAATCGAATCAAGCGTTTCTGTCTTTATAAGGTTTATTCCTATATCTTTTGCCGCCGCTGGGGTGTTTTTGCTAGCCTCAATACATAAAACCACCGCTGAGATACCAAATAATTTGGGTACCTTGTGGATAATAGTTTCAATCAACCCCTCAAAGGAATTTGCATCAAGGAGTGCCTTGGTAGCCTCAAGAGTAAGAGTTTGAACATCCGAATTCTCTTGAATTAACTTTAATAAATTTTCTTCTCTTTTTTTATACTTTGCTAATTCGTTTTGTAGCCTTTGAAGCATAAACTTTTGCATATCGACGACGCCATCACCGTATTTATTCTCAGGCGGTGTGATGATAGATAGCAAGTCCGGCCTTTCTTTTAGAAACCCCGGGTTTTGTTGTAAAAAAGCTTCAACCGTTCGGGGCATAACATCTGCCTTTTGGAGCGCTTTTGAGACCTCTCTTTTTCGAGATTTATCAGCTGGGGGGGTTGAACCTGTCATTTTTTAGTCATCCAGAATTGATTGCTTAGTTTTTTTCCAATCCGAGAGAAAAGCTTCCAGCCCAGCCTCGGTGAGTGGGTGTTTATAAAGTTGCCTAAGGACGCTGGGCGGCAGGGTTGCTACATTGGCGCCCATTCTTGCGGCATCTATCAGATGCATTGGATGCCTGATAGATGCAACAAGAACTTCTGTTTGAAAATTTTCATAATTGTTATAAATTTGACAGATGTCCGCTATCAGCTGCATCCCATCGGTGCTAATGTCATCTAATCGTCCGACAAAAGGAGAAATAAAGGCTGCCCCGGCTTTGGCAGCGAGTATTGCCTGCCCCGGTGAAAAGCATAAGGTCACATTTACCATTGTGCCCGCGTCTGAAAGTGTTTTACAGGTTTTTAATCCATCGGGAGTCAGCGGAACCTTAACGGCAATATTAGGTGCGAGAGCCGCAAGTTTTTGGCCTTCTTTAAGCATGGTCTCGTAGTCGGTTGCTGTGACCTCCGCGCTAACCGGGCCATCGACAATGGTACAGATCTCTTCAACTACATCAAGGAATTTGCGACCAGACTTTGCAACTAACGAAGGATTTGTCGTTACGCCATCGACTAGGCCAGTATTGGCTAAATCACGAATTTCATCAGTATTAGCGGTGTCGACGAAAAATTTCATTGTCCGGCCTCATCTTTCATTAGCCTTTGATCACTCACCTATCTTTGATTGTGGGTGAGTTTTTATTGGCCCGCCCATCGAGCCACGTTAAAGTCTAATCTATGCTCCGAAATCACGCCACACCGCACCGAATATACCAAAATGAGAGAGTTAGTGTGCTTTTGCCATTACCCCTAGCTGGCCCATATGACTATCTGGTGCCAGCCGATATGTCAGTCTCGATAGGTGATTTTGTATCAGTGCCGTTAGGGAAACGAGATGTGAAAGGGGTGGTCTGGGGCGATAGCAGCTTCAAGGTTAATGATAAAAAAATAAAGAAAATCAATGCCTTATTGGATATACCACCAATGGTTGAACACCTCCGGAAGTTAGTCGATTGGGCCGCTTCCTATACTTTAAGTCCGCCGGGGGCCGTTCTCAAGATGAGTATGAGCGTTCCTTCCGCGCTGGAGACGCCAAAGAATAGAACGGGATATTTACCGGCTTTAAATAGCTCAACGAAAAAGGGTGATTCGCGAATCAGGATGACTGAAGCTCGGCGGCGCGTGCTGCGCATCACCACGCAAGGCCAACCTATGATGGCAGCGGAATTGGCCACGAGCGCGGATGTTAGTTTATCGGTGATTCGTAGTATGGCCAATGTAGGTTTACTCAAATCAGTAACACTAGAGCAACAAATAAAATTAGATATGCCGGATCGAGAGTACGCGAAACCGATTCTCTCCCCCTCGCAAGGTCTAGCAGCTTCCGCCCTTATTAAGGAAGTTGAGAAGTCGCTGGATGAGGCAGGCGATAACGGATTCTCCGTTACGCTACTTGATGGTGTTACCGGGTCTGGGAAAACCGAAGTTTATTTTGAAGCGATAGCTTCTACTATAGCAGCCGGTCGCCAGGTGTTGGTTTTATTACCTGAAATAGCACTTACGGCGCAATGGCTTGAACGGTTCGCTGCGCGTTTTGGAACTTACCCGCTTAAATGGCATTCGGGCTTAACAGTTGCTGAACGGCGCCTGATATGGCGTGCAACTCTCTCTGACAAAGCGAGTGTGCTGGTCGGCGCAAGATCTGCATTATTTCTGCCGTTTTCCTCGCTTGGTTTGATTGTGGTGGATGAAGAACACGATGGGTCTTTTAAACAGGAAGATGGAGTTTGCTATAATGCACGGGACATGGCGGTTGTTCGTGCCCGTCTTAGCGGCTTTCCAATAGTGCTCTCAACTGCGACACCATCGCTGGAGACCTTTGTAAATGTTCAGGCAGGCAGATATCAGAGCCTCACGCTATCGGAGCGGCATGGTTCTGCTTCACTACCAGAAATTACTGCGATTGATATGCGAACAGAGCCAATGACGCCTCAGAGCTGGATTGCACCAAGTTTAAAGGATGCAACTCTCGAATCCCTTAACGCAGGCGAGCAAATTATGTTGTTTCTCAATCGCCGCGGTTATGCGCCGCTGACGTTGTGTCGTAAATGTGGTCATCGTCTTCAATGCCCGAGCTGCACCGCCTGGTTAGTAGAACATCGGCTAAAGCGTAAATTATCATGTCACCATTGCGGCTATTCAATGGAGCCGCCAGAAGTATGTCCCGAATGTGGCACGCCGGAGACACTTACGGCTTGCGGCCCTGGTGTGGAGAGACTCGCTGAGGAAGTTATGGAAAAATTTCCAAGGGCCCGTTTCGAAATTATGGCTAGTGATACTATGCAAAACCCCAAGGCCGCGGCGGCTCTGGTTCGACGAATGCAAAATCGTGAAATCGATATTCTCATTGGCACCCAGGTTATGGCAAAGGGCCATCATTTTCCCTACCTCACTTTAGTCGGTGTAGTGGATGCAGATTTGGGACTGGCTGGTGGGGACCTTCGAGCGACGGAAAGAACTTTTCAGCTCCTTTATCAAGTGGCTGGGCGAGCAGGTCGTGCCGAACGCCCTGGCCGCGTTTTTATGCAAAGTTATCGGCCAGATGACCCAGTTATGAAAGCCCTAGTTTCTGGCAAACGTGACCAGTTTCTTTTTGCAGAAGCTGAAGAACGGGAGAGGCATGGAATGCCTCCCTTTGGCCGTTTAGCCGCAGTTATTGTGTCTGGACGTGATTATCAAAGGGTAGAAATGACCGCTCGGGCGTTAGGCCGTAAGGCCCCTTCAGAAGCTGGCGTATTTGTTCTTGGTCCAGCACCCGCCCCCCTCTCCATATTGCGCGGTAGGCATCGCTACCGGCTTCTTCTTAAGGCGCATCGTAATATCAACGTTAGGGCAAAGTTAAGACAATGGCTCTCCCAAGTCCGTGTTACTGGTGGCGTTCGTATACAGGTTGATGTCGATCCCTATAGTTTTCTTTAAATATCCCCACCTTTGGCTTATTTGACCCTTTCGATGGGTTGCATGGGGCAGTTGAGTGTGTTAGCAAACAGCGCCTTTCTTAGGCAAGTACGGATTGGGCATTTCGGGGCTTAATTTAAGCTCAGTTTTAGTACTGAATTACAATTACTTAGGTCCTACTCCCGTAGGGATATTGAAGGCAGTAATAGTGGC
>MDSW01133499.1_pt1 | contig 16832 bp, 7 predicted proteins | sample 811171 | NCBI WGS metagenome assembly MDSW01 (sample SAMN05326641, study PRJNA326480) | marine metagenome | isolation source: seawater | place: Atlantic Ocean: North West | collected 2012
ACGCCGGTTTTCCCGGCGGCGTCGACCGCGGCGTCGGCGCGTGGATCTGCGCGCGCGGGGACGGCGGCGCCGCCTTCACCGCCGCGCCGCTCTGACCGCTGCTACCCTTCGGGACGCGCAGCAGCGCGGTGGCTTGGAGGCCGTGGCACTTGATCTTTACGAGCACCGCGCGTTCCCCGTGAAACGCGGAGACGACGGCGCCGGGCGGCACCGCCCCCGTCGGAGCCGCGGGCGGCTGACTGCTCGCCCACGCGCCGCCGCCGCCGCCGTACGACGGCACTGATGCCGCCGCCTTCGCCGCCGCCGCCGCCGCCGCTGCCTTCGCCGCCGCCGACCCCGTCTTCGACCCTGGAGGCCGTCCGCGACGCTTCTTCGGCTGGGGCTCGTCCGCCGCCTCCGAGGCGTCGGAATCGTCGTCGTCGTCGCCGTCTTCCGAGTCCGAGTTCGACTCGTCGTCGGAGCCCATCGAAAAATCCGCGTCGGAATCGTCCTCGGCGTACCTCTTCCTCTTCCCCGCGCTCCGTCCCCCCACGGACCCGCGCCGCTTCGGACCCGCGCCCGGGGATCCCCCCGCGTCCCCGTCCCCGGCGGCGGTGGCTGTCGGCGACGGCAACGGCAGCCCGTTCTCCGTGTGCCACTTCTCCCGCAACCACTTCTTCATCGCCTTCAGGTAGTCCTCCGCGTCCTCCGCGTCCTGCGCTTCTTGCTCCTTCTTCGCGCGGGACATCCCGCCCTTCACTTTCGCGCGCAGCGCCTCCGCGGCGTCGGTCTGGATGCGATCGAGCGCGTCCAAGACTTGCGCGTAGGTGCGATATTTCCCGTCGCGCTTCTTCGCCACCTCCTCCTTGACGTCCTTCACGACGGGGAGGAAGCCGTCCCAGAAGTTCCGCTGCGTCCATCGCTCCATGGACGCGAGCGCGGTTTTGACTTTCCTGTGGTCCATCTCCGCGGCGTGCATCTGGTAGTCGTCGTCGTTCAGCGGGCATCCGAACAGACCCTCGTCGAGCCAGATCCGCTGGATGAGGACGACCGCGTCCGCGAGGTCGGCGACGCCCTCTAACGCCGTCGTCGCCGCGCGCTTATTCGCGGCGTTCACCGCCGCCTGCGCGGTGACGTGCGACTCCCGCCAGGTCACCGCGACCGCGGCGAGGACGTCCTCGGGAGACGCGAACGACTTCGCCTCGGCGCGCTTGACGATCGTGGCGAGGTCCAAGTCCGTCGCGAGCGTCGTCTTTCGCTCTTTGTCCTGAGCCGCGAGCTCGTCGCGCGCGCGCTCGATGGCTCGCACCGCGCGCTCCATCTTGTCCCCCATCGTGCTCGGGCGCGAGCGCGGGGGGAGGGCGCGGGCGTAGTGACGCGCGCGCGCGGTAGCGGTCGCGGCATTTGGTCTTCGTTTAAAATCGTGGTTTCTCGGACCGGCCGCGAGCGCGAGCGCGTCTCGCTGACTCATCACACTCTCGTCGCAGAAAAAGCTCTGATGCGTTTTTTCCGCGACGAACTATCCGGCTATCGACACCCCCCCCGCTTCGAACCCTTTAAACACGGTCCTCACGAGCTCGCCCGCGACCTCGACCTGATACCCGCCCTCCTGCACGAACACCACGGTCGCGTCCACCGCGTCCGCGGTCTCGCGGATCATCCGTCCCACGTTGAAATAATCATCAACCGTCAACTCCATCCCCGCGGTCGCCTTCTCTTGCACCGGGTCGTCCGCGTGCGCGTCCAAACCGAGGCTCACGATCAACGCGAACGGCCTCTGCGCTTTGATCGCGTCGAGCGACCCCGCGAGCGCGGGCTCGTAGACGTCCCATCCCGCGCGCCTGGGCAGCGGCGCGCACCTCGTGAACCCCTCGCCGTCGCCGCCGCCGACGTCGTCCTCGAAGCACGCATTCCACGGATAATCGCCGTTCGGGTCCGCGTGTATGGACGCGACGAAGACCGTGGGGTCCTCCCAGAATATCGACGCCGTGCCGTTCCCGGCGTGGTAGTCCACGTCCAGAATCGCGACGTTCACCGGCTTGGCGCGATCCGGGTTCCTCAGCGTGTGATGCTCTTGAATCACCCTCGCGATCATCGCGGCGTTGTTCACGTAACAGTACCCCCCCATCGTGCTCTTCCCCGCGTGATGCCCCGGGTGGTTCACGCACGCGTAGTGATAGAACGCGTCCACTGGGTCGTCGTTTAACGTGCGATCGAAGCGCGCGAGGCGTTCGCGTTGGACGACGACGTGCGCCGCGCACGCGACGGCGACGGTGGCGTCCGCGACGAGCTGCCCGAGCAAGCCTTCGAAGATCGGGGTGTCGTCGTCCGTGTGGTAGTAGCACGTCTGCGAGTGGAGGTTCGCGCCGGGACGCGTGATGGCGTCGTGCCGCGCGCAGTAGTTCGCGGGGACGAGCGCGGGGATGGCGTCGGATGGGGTAGGGGTCGACGACGACGCGTCGGACGCCGCGCTCGTCGCGCGTCGAAAAAAACGGCATCGCTCCTCCTCGGGCGTCGCCGCCCATCGTTCCCAAGCCGTCTCGAGATACCGAAGCATGCCTCGGTCGTGGCAGTACGACGCCGCGCGGCGGAAGTCCGCGATCCCGGGCGGCTCGTCGAGGTCGTCGTCCACGTGCCGGAGCTGGAGGTTCCCCGCCTTGGCGCGGTGACGAATCGCGCCCCCGCGGAGTCGCTCGTCCCCGCCGAAGAGCGCGCGTAAGATGGCGCGCTTCCGCGCGAGCGGGTCGTTGTACGCGTCCTTCGGCATCGACGAGGAGGTCCCGGGGGACGTGACCGAGGTCACGCCGTCCCCGGCGGTCCACACGAGGCCGCGCATCGCGCTCTCGTGCGCGGCGAAGTGTCGCGAGCGAGACGAGATTTCTTTTCCCCTTTCGGATTCGGTCCACAGCACGCCCTCGCCTCGGTTGCGCTGCGCGTGCGCTGCGGGACCGAACGGAACGCTCACGTGATAATAAGTTATTCGCTCGTTACATGTACACTACGACGCGGACGCGCGGACGCTCACGCCCCCCCGCTGCCGTACAGCATCTTCTCCAGCGCGGACGCGTCTGCGGACGTATCCTCGCCGACCACCGTCGGGCTCCCGAACCCCCCGCCCGTCGTCGCCGTTTTTCCCCCCGCCGGAACATCCGGCGAATACGGATCAAACTTCGCGCCCGCGCCCGCGCCCGCGCCCGCGGCGGCAGCGGCGGCGGCGGCGGTCGCGCGCCCGCCGACGCGCACGTTGTTCTCCTTCTCCGACGTCTCCTGCATCTGGTACGCGGCCATCACGCGCGCGTCCTCCGCGGCTTTGACCGGATCCCGCGCCGGCGCCTCCGCCGCGACATCGCCGCCGCCCCCGCCGCCCGAGGACCCCCTCCCGAGCCTCTCGTACGCGCTCCCTCGCGGCGTCGTCCCGGTCCTACTCCTGCGGTACTCCGACGTAAACTCCGCGCGATCCAACCTCGAGTCCACCCGCACTCGGTGCAGGATATCGCGCACCGCGTCCGGGGTCAGACGCGGCGGGAGCTCCGACCGCGGCGGTCGTTGCAGCGCGCCCAACCCAGACGCCTCGCGCGTCTTCTTCGCGCTCGCCAAACTCGTCGGTCGGCCCATGATGATCGCCTCCGGCCGCGGCGGCCTCGCGACCGGCTTCCGGCCGTCCTGATACGCCGCGAGACGTAACCCGCGCGACCCGTGCGCGCCCGCGATCGCGACGACGTGCGCCGCGGGCGACCACGCGACGTCGTTGACGGCGACGCCGAGCGCGTTTGGATCCTCCGCGGCGGCGAACGGCACCCCCTTCCCCGGGACGTCGACGTCGAACACGCGCGCGGTGCCGTCTCTCGACCCCGCGGCGACAAACCGTCCGTCGGGGGAGAGGGCGAATCGCATCGACGCTCCGGGGTGCTTAAAGGAGGCTCCGTCGTTCGCGGTCGCGGTGGCGTTAGCGGCGACGCGCTCCGTCGTTGACGACGCCTTGGCTTTGCGGTCGTCGCGGCCGCAGTCGAACGAGTGCGTCGCGGCAAAGTAGGTCAGGTCCATGCTCACGACGCGATCCGCGAGCGTTCGCGTCAACACTCTGCGGTTGTTCGGCGCGACGCGGACGCACGTGATGGCCTCGCCCATCGTGTCCTTGCACTCGCGAAGCGGGCGCATCAGCGACCGCGGCGCGAGCTCCCGCGCGCTGTACGGCGACTTTTTCGCGCCGGCGTCGACGCCCAAGTCGAGGATGAGCTCGCGGACGCTCCCGTCGTGAAACCCGGCGTAGAGACGCGCGCCAGCCTTATCGAACGCGAGCGCCGTGCACGCGGCGCCGCGGCCGGGCGCCACGGACGCGAGAACCTTCGCGTCGCCGCCGCCTCGGTTCGCCGGGGGCACGAGCCACAGCCGTATCCCGCCGTCCCTCGCGCCCGTCGCGCACACGTCCCGCGTCGTCGGGTGCCACTGCGCGGCGAAGCACTCGCACGCGTGCTGCGCGATCGCGTCGGGACCCCCGCCGACCGCCCACGCGGTCGCCGCGCCGTCCGCGGAGGCGGTCATCACGCGCGTCGGCGCGCCCGCGGAGGCGTAGTCCACCGCGCCGCGCGTTGGGCTCGGCGCGGCGGCGGCGGCGTCGTCGTCGTCGTCTTCGATCGTCGGCGCCCACGACACGTCGTGCACGGCGGCGCAGTGCCCGGGGAACGTCTGGCGTAACTCCCCGGTCGCGGCGTCGAACACCCTGAGCGTGCACATGGACCCCTCCCGGCACACCGCGGCGAGGCGTCGCCCGGTGGAGTCGAACGCGGTGAGGAGCACCTCTCGCGCCGACGTCGGCAGCGTCGCTTGCGTCCTCGCGGCGACGTTTGGAATCTCGCACTCGTCGTGCTCCGCGATGGCGTACGGAAGCTTCGCGACGACGGCGGGTTGATCGTCCCGCGACGGCGAGACGATCGACCCGGCGCCGCGCTTCAACGCGCTCCCGGCGATCGCGGCGGTCATCGAGCCGTCCTCCGCGCCGATAGACGCGAGCGCGTGCGCGTGCGCCGCCGCCGGGTCCATGCCGTAGCACAACGTCTCGTACGGCACGCGTCCGAGGCTCTGCGCGACTTCCATCATGTCCTCGGGCGGCGCGGACGCGAGTCTTTGCTCCGCCGTCTGCCACCCCCCGCCGAGGGTTCTCTCCCGGACGATGCGCTCGCGTCGCGTCGGCCGGCCGCCCGCGGCGCGCGCTTCCCCGCCGCTGCTGCTCGGCACCGCGGGACCGATCGCGAGCGGACGCATCGTCGGCGCCGCCGCCGCGGACGCGGCGAGGAGCGCCGTCGCCGCGTCGCCGCGCGGCGCGGACGCGATCGTGACGTTGACGTGCGCGGGGTACAGCGGCCGCTGATTCGGCTGCATCCGCGTCACAGCCTTGTAGCAGTGCCACACCTCCGGCTGCGGGCCGGCGGACTCCTCGAGGGCGTCGGCGTTCCCGCCGCCGCCGCCGCCGCGCGAGAAGCTCTTGCGGAGGCCGCCGCCGGCGCCGACGGGCTCTCTTCCGTACTTGTACAGCTGGAGCTGCAGCCGGCCGAGGTTGGGTTGGTCGTCCTTGGTCCGGATCAGCTTCAAGAAACCCCACGCGATCCTGTGCGGGTTCCCGTTCGGGAACAGCTCCGGGCGTTCCTCGTAGTACGAAAAGCTCGGCGGCGGCTGAAGGAGTTCAAACAACAACACCGCGCGCGCGTGAAGCAACCCGCCGAGTTCTTCTTCGACGTCCATCGTCTCCTCCCACTCCGCGGCGAACGCGGACTTTATGCGTCGGGATAAGTCAAACGGCGCGGACTGCAGCGGCGTCGTCGCGAGCCCGCTCGGGTTGACGATGAGCCCCGTCTCGGCGTCGAGGAGGTGCACGCGGATCACCGGGTTGAGTAAAACCGCGTGAGGGACGAGCGGGGACGTGCTGTGGACGCGGATCGACAGCGCGTCCGCTTTCGACAGCGGCCGCGTCCGCGCCGGCGTCGACGGCGCGGCGTCGCGGAGCGCGGTGATGAACGACGTCGCCTTCTCGACCTGCGCCGCGGTCTTCGGGGCGGCGTCGGACGACGGCGCGTCCGACACCTTTTTGATCGCCATCGCGAGCGCGTTTTGCTGCCGGCTCGTCCTCTCCGGCGACGGCGGCGGCTTGCCCGTTGACGTCGCGGGGATCGCGCGGGACGGCGACGCCGGGGGCGTGGACACCGCGGCGGCAGCCGCGGGGGCGTCGGAGATCGCCGCGGGGGATCCCGGGACCGCCGCGGTCGACGCCGCCGCGGATTCGGACGCGATCGGGGACGAAAACGGCGCGGGCGCCACCGCCGGCGCCGCCGCCGGGGTCGATTCGCTCCCCGCCGTCGCTGCGTCCGCGGGCCGTGCCGCCCACGGGTCCACGCCCGTCGGCGCCGCCGCCGCCGCCGCGGGCGAGGACGAGGCCGCGGCGGCCGCGGCGAGCGACGCGTCCGCGGGCGACGCGACGGCGACGACGGGCGGCGCCTCCGTCGCCTCCGTCGCCGCGACCTCGGCTCGCAGCCCGAACGACTTCTCCGCGTCAACCTCCGCGGCGAGGCCGACATCCTTCGCGGGGCCCGCGGGTTCCGGGGTCGCCGCCGGGTTCTCGTACATCGAGCTGAAGAATCCTCCTGGCTTCGGGCTCGTCGTCGTCGCGGGCGCGGGAGACGTCGCCGCCGCCGCCGCCGGCTCCAGCGCCGCCGCGGGGGACGCCGGCGCCGCCGCCGGCGCCTCGTACATCGAGCTGAAGAACCCGGGCTTCGGGCTCGGCGCCGCGACCGCGGCGACCTCGGCGTCGATGCCGAATCCACCCGCCGCCGCCGCCGGGCTCGCCGCCGCCGGCGTCGTCGGGGACGGGGACGCCGCGGGGACGGTCTCCGGGGTCGGACTTCTCGCCGGCGGCGCCTCCGCCGCGGCCACCTCGGCGTCGATCCCGAAATTCACCGGCGCGGTAGTCTGTCGCGTTTGTTCGCGCGGAGGAAGGGGTGATGGAGGAAGGGGTCAGGTCAGAGGAGGTGTCGAGGGACCGCGGGGAGGGCGCGACGCGTCGGCGGCGGCGACGCGAAAAGGTCATTCATCGATGATTAACCAAACGCGGAGGGCCCCGGGAATCTCGTCTCACCGACGCGGGAGAGGACGGGAGCGGCGACGGCGCGGCCGCCGCGGCGACGGGCGACGGCGACGGCACGATCGCCGCCGGCGGCGACGCCGCCGGCGAGTCCACGACCGCGGGCGGCGGCGACGGCGACGGCGCGCTCGCGAAGACGTCGTCCTCCGCGTCCGACTCCGGCAGCGACGGCGGGAGCTCGTTCACGTCGGTCTCGCTCTCCGGGAGCGACGGCGGCAGCGCCTCGAGCTCGTCGTCGCTCGGCGCGAGCTGCGCGGATTCCACGACCGGTCCGGGTCTAGGGCGGCGGCGCATCGGCGCCGGGGACGTGATCCCGCGCGCGCGCGCGCCCGCGAGGAAGTCTCGCGCGCTTCCCATCGCTCTCCGCGGCGTTAAATCTCGTGACACGAGGGGGGTACGACAGCGAGCGACGCGCGCGGGACGCGGGCGCGGCGCGGTCGCGCGCGCGCGTGCGGTCGTTCGACGACGCGAACGGACCGTAAAGGTCGACGCGCGATGTGTGTTCGCGTGTGGCGCGCGGGATGGGCGCGCGCGCGTCGCAATGGCGTGTCTTCGCGCGTCGGTCGGTCTCTCTCGGGGTGTTCGACGATGCGGGGGTCACCGCGCGCGCGAGCGTTCGCCGCATTCGACCCCTGATCCATCCGGTCAAAATGTCACGTTTTTCAAAGTAGAAAAGCTCGCTGACCCACGTGCTGGCCGATTTTCACCCTGATTTTCACCGGTCTCGGCTCAGCGCTGCCCGGCCCGGAATCCCGGGTTGGGAGAATCTCGAAGCGAGGTTTTCGTGGTAGAACGAAAACCCACCGAGCGAACGAAAGGGCGCGGGCCATTCGACGCGGGCGCACGGGCGCGGGCGTGCGACATCCCCGCGAGAGAGATGAGCGGCAAGGCCCGTGGGTTCCGAATCGAGCCGTTCAAGCACAAGGTCGAGCTCGAGCCGGGGGTGCGTCCTCGACTCGTCCCCTCGGCGTCGCGTCGCGTCGCGTCGCGTTGTCATTTCCTCCCGGGAGGAATTTCGCTCGCGTCCAACCACGACCGCGCGAATCTGAGCGTCCGCCTCCCCCCCTCCCTCCCTCCCGCCCTCCCTCCCGCGCGCAGTACGGCGACAAGATCTGGGCCGTCCTCAAAGATGCGATCCACGAGATCAACCACCGCAACGCGTCCGGCTTATCCTTCGAGGAGCTCTACCGGAACGCGTACAACATGGTCCTGCACCGTCACGGACGCACGCTCTACGACGGCCTCGCGGAGACGATCGCGGACCACCTCAAAGACGTCGCGTCGCAGATCGACGCGACGCTCGGAGACGGCTTTCTCCCGGAGCTCCAGCGCCGCTGGCGCGAGCACGTCAAGTCCATGTCCATGATTCGCGACATCATGATGTACATGGACCGGATATACGCGGTGCCGAACGGCCTCCAGCCCGTGCACGAGCTCGGGTTGGCGCTGTGGCGCGATCACGTCGCGAGACGGCCGTCGATAAAAAACCGCGTCCGCGCGACGCTCGTGAACAGCGTCAACCGCGAACGCCGCGGGGAGCAGATCGATCAGGGGTTAGTGCGAGCGACGTGCGGGATGCTCATGGACTTGGGAGAGGACGTGTACGTGAACGACTTTGAGGAGCCGTACGTGTCGTCGACGAAGGATTTTTATCGCGCCGAGTCGCAGACGTTTTTGTCGTCCAACGATTGCCGGGATTACCTGCTTCGATCTGAGTCGCGGTTAGAGGAGGAGCAGCTCCGAGTGAAGGAGTACCTACAGAAGAGGACCGAGGGCGCGGCGGTGAGTTGCGTCGTGAACGAGCTGCTCGCCAAGCCGATGCGCGCCGTGCTCTCTCTCGGGACGGGGGGCGTGGTGAGCTCTCTGAGGGACGATAAACACGAGCAGCTCGCGCTGATGCACAAGCTGTTCTCGCACGTGAAGGACGGTGTGAAGACGCTCAAGGAGATGATGGCGGAGCACGTCAAGGAGGAAGGGAAGGCGCTCGTGCTGGACCCGGAGAAGGGGAAAGATCCGAACGCGTACGTGGAGGGTTTGCTGAAGTTGAAGGACAAGTACGACGGGGTCATAAAACACGCGTTCGGGGGATGCCGGTCGTTCGTGAACGCGCTGCACGGCGCGTTCGAGACGTTCATAAACATGAACAACCGGAGCCCGGAGTACATATCGCTGTACGTGGACGATAAGCTCCGCAAGGGGCTGAAGGGCGCGAGCGAGGACGACGTCGAGGTCGTCCTCGACAAGGTCATGATTCTGTTCCGGTTCTTACAAGAGAAGGACGTGTTCGAGAAGTACTACAAGCATCACCTCGCGAAGCGTCTGCTGGGGGGGAAGACCACGAGCGACGACGCGGAGCGGAGCTTCATCGTGAAGCTCAAGACGGACTGCGGGTACCAATTCACGTCGAAGATTGAGGGGATGTTCAACGACATACGCATATCGCGGGACACGATGGCGTCGTTCCGGACGCACGTAGAGGAGAAGGCGAAGGGCGGCGGCGGCGACGGCAGCGTGAGCGTGTCGACCACGGGATTATCCCCCATGGACGCGCAGGAGAGTGGCGGGAGCGGCGGCGGCGGCGGCGGCGGCGGAGGAGGCGGCGGCGGCGCGGGCGGCGGCGGCGCGGGCGCGGGCGCGGGCGCGTGGACGCGGGGCGGCGGTCTCGCCGCGCACCTCGGCGGCGTCGACCTCGACGTGCAAGTCCTGACCACCGGGTCGTGGCCGATGACGGGGAACACCGGGGCGACCACGTGCACGATCCCAGCGCAGCTCCAGCCGGCGTGCGAGGCGTTCAAGAACTTTTACCTGGCCTCGCACAGCGGCCGGCGGCTGTATTGGTTGACGTCCATGGGCTCCGCGGATCTGAGAGCGACGTTCGCGGACGGGGTGAAGCGCGAGCTCAGCGTCAGCACGTACGCGATGTGCGTGCTGTTGCTCTTCAACGACCAGGACGAGATCGGGTACAAGGACATCGCGACCGCGACGGCGATTCCCGCGGTCGACTTGAAGCGCACGCTGCAATCGCTCGCGTGCGTGAAGGGGAGGAACGTGTTAAGGAAAGAGCCGATGTCCAGGGACGTGAACGACGACGACGTGTTCGCGTTCAACGACAAGTTCACGAGCAAGCTGCTCAAGGTGAAGATCGGAACCGTCAGCGCGCAGAAGGAGTCGGAGCCGGAGAAGATGCAGACGCGGAGGCGGATCGACGACGATCGGAAGCCGCAGATTGAGGCGGCGATCGTGCGCATCATGAAAGCGCGGAGGCGGTTAGACCACAACAGCGTCGTTCAGGAGGTCACGAAGCAGCTCTCGTCGCGGTTTATCCCAGACCTGGCGGATATTAAGAAGCATCTGGAGAACCTGATCGAGAGGGAGTTCATCGAGAGGGATCGGAACGACCGGCGGCTGTACATTTACATGGCGTGATGAGTCTCGAGTTCCGGGCGCAGTCGAATTATAGAAAGAACGACGTGCGTTTCACCACCGTACGCAGTACGACGACGCGTTTGTAACGCGACACATCACAAAGAATCACCACCGAATCACCCACCCACCGATCTTTGATCAGTCCGCTCGGTTCCCCGTCCCCGGGAGCTTCGGGATCAAGCACGGCGTGTTCCGCTTGTACGCCTGGTACCCCGCCTCGGAGCCCCACCGCTCGTCCGCGGACTTCTCCAACAGAGGCACGCCGGAGACTTTCGTGATGAGTAACGTCACGAATATCGGCGATAACAGCGAGCACGCGGACGTCGCCGGCGTCGCATTCATGCTCAGCGCGACGCCGCAGACGCCCCACCACGTCACGATCTCGCCGAAGTAGTTCGGATGCCTCGAGAGGCTCCACAGCCCGCTGTCGATGAACCGCCCTCTGTTCGCCGGGTCTCTCTTGAAAATCTGTTTTTGCACGTCCGCGACCGTCTCCGTGGCGATCCCCAGGAACCACACGATCAGGGACACGTAATCCCCCGCGTGCAGCGCTCGCTGACTCGCGACGCCGTTGATGAGGTAGCACGGCAGCGCGGTGACGAACACCCACGCGCCTTGCATCATCCAGTACACGAAATACGTCGCCGGGTCGTGCTTCACCTCGTCGAAACGCGAGTCGCCGCCGTCGCGGAGGACCCTTCGCACGAGGAAGACGCCCAGACGTATCGTCCACGCGCAGACCATGGACGTCACCATCGTCTGACGCGGGTGGTGCGACGACGATGCGAACGTCATCGCCGCCGTGGACGCGAACGCGAGGCTGCCGAAGAGGTCGTAAAACTTCTCTGTCTTGAGCGCGGACGCGAAGGCCCAGCCGACGAGCTGCAGACCGAAGTTGACGACCGCGGCGCCTCCCAACGATTGCGTCATGATATGCGTCCCGGGGAGGATGTAATTCATGCCGTTCGGGCCGAGGCCTAAGACGTCGAGGACTTGGTTCGCGGTCGTCGATTTCGCGGTCGTCGACGGCGCGCGTTTGGACGGCTGGCTTCTTCGGAGGACGCGCTCGGATCTGAGGTTTCGCCGATTATTAGGGCGAACGCCGAATCCTGGATCGCCGCCGGGACCGGGCAACCTGAGGCTCGAGGACGATGTCGGCGCGGGCGGGGATCGCTTCTTAGCGTCGAGGCCGCGCTTGGGTCCTCCCGCGCCGAAGCTGCCGCCGTTGAAACGAGCGAAGAACAGCGCTCGCATGCGGTTGTGTGCGTGCCGATGTTAGTTTTCTCGGTGCTTTTGGGCGTGACGAGGACGAGTGACAACTCAGCAGCAAAGTGAGACGTTGATCCCCCTCGCGCCCTTTCGCACTCCGACGCGCGCGCGCGCGCGACCCTTCGTCTCTCCCGCGAGCGACCTCGCGAACGCGCGATCTCGCGGATCTTCGCATTCTAGGCGGCGGCGGCGTCCCCGCGACCCCGCGCGCGCGATGTCCGCGTCCGCGTCCGTCGCCTCGTCGCATCTTTTTATATGCGGACGCGGGACCCCGGGGGGCGCTCTCCGCGCGTCGAGATCGCGTCTCCGCCGCGGGCGCGCGACGCGCCCCGCGGGCCTCCCGCCGTACCAGAGCGACACCCCCGCGCCTCCGAGGCGCCCCCCGTCGTCGTCTGGGGGCCTCCCGCCGATGCAGAGCGACGTGGAATCCGCCGCGCCGCAGCGGCCGCGGCCGCGGCCTCCTCCCGCGCCCGAGAAGAGAGATTGCGACGACGACGACTGCGAGATCGACGCGCTCATGACCGCGGAGTTCACCCACGAGTACCCGAGCGCAAGCGCCCCCGCGGAGGTGATCTCGGCGGAGGAGGCGCAGAGGCGAGCGCAGCGCGCGCAGACGGCGCGGCCCTTCCACTCCCCGGACGACGCCGTGGATCTCGCCAAGGTTGGCCGCGAGGAGAGAACCGCGAAGGTGTTGGACCTCTTCGAGCGCGCGGCGACGCCGATCGGGACCGTCGAGCGGGCGCAGGCGGCCATCGCCGCGGCGAGGGCGGCGAACAGCACCGGCATCTTCACCGTCCAGCCCGGCGTCGGCGGGAGGAACGAGGACGCGGAGAAGCAGAGCGTCGAGGAGTCCCAGGCGGCGGCGGCGGAGTCGGCGAAGAGGAACGCTTCATCGTCGGGCGCGAGCGAATCCACCGTGCCGAGCGACTACGCGGCGCAGAACGCGGCGAACTTGAACTTGAACTTGCAAAACATGGACCCGACGACGAGGGTGAAGGCGGCGTCCGCGGCGGCGAGCGAGGACGCCGCCGCGCGCGCGGCGATGGCGATGCGCGAGTACAACAAGCGCGCGAAGAAGTTCAACTCGGAGTACTACGGCGGTGGCGGCGTCGGCAGCGGCGTCGCCACCCTCGGCGGCGGGGATTTGGATCACAAGCGGTCGAGAGAGTCGAGCCGCGAGACGGGCGGGAAGGACATCGACTTCAGCGGCGATTTCTGGGACTGGACCCCGCCCGAGGCGCCGGTGGATTTCACCCCGCAGCCCGGCGGGTCGCCGACGAGCGCGTCGAGTTACTACCCGCCCAAGATGCAGAAGAAACGTCTGGAGTTCCCGACCGCCCCCGCGGTCGAGCGCGAGGTGATGCTCATGGAACGCGCGCCGGAGAGGACGCTCCCGCAGTTTCAATCCGTCGTCGAGGCGCAAAACGCCGTCTTACCCGAGTTTCAGTCCGTCGTGGAGAGCGGCTCCGACGAGGTGTCCCAGCTCACAAGCGCGATGAACCTCGCGGCCGCGCCGGGGGCGCCCGCGCCGATGATGGCCGCGCCCGCGACCGCGGAACAGATCGCCGCGGGGGCGTCCATCGAAGCCTCCATCGAGGACGCCCTCGCGTCCGCGGTTCGAGAGCTCGGCGCCGGCGAGGGCGCGGAGAAGGAAGGCGTGCTCTCCTCCGGCGCGCGGTGGTGGCGCGAAGAAGGCGAAGATAAACTCGAAGGCGGGAAGGTCATGTCGTGGACGTGCATCCGAGGCACGTCCGCGGACGGCGCCGTGGAGTGGGAGGAGCGGTGGTGGAAGACGTCCGACTCGTTCACGTACCGCGAGCTCGGGGCGGTGAAGTCCGGAAGAGACAGCAACGGGCAGGCGTGGCAGGAGTCGTGGAAGGAGATGTACGTCCACGAGGTGAACAAAATTCCGTACATCCACAGAGAGGCGTCGAAGTGGTCGCACACCCCGAAGGGCGCGGCGTGGAGCGAAGGGTGGACGGAGGACTACCGCGCCGATGGCACCGTCGATCGTTTTTGCGAGAAAACCGGCGCGCTCGAGGACGGCGCCGCTCCAGAGGACGGCCACGGAAACCGGTGGACGGAAAAGTGGGGCGAGAAGTGGGACGGTCACGGCGGGTGCATCAAGTGGACGGACACGTGGGCGTCGAGGGATCACTCGGAGGGAGGCATGGAGAACGCGCCCGGGCGGTCGTGGGGCGAGAAATGGGAGGAAAAGTGGGGCGAAGGGTACAACGAGCACGGCCGCGCGGGGTCGCGGCAGGGCCTTACATGGGACGAGACCATGGGCCAGCACACGCTCAAGAGTTGGGGCGAGGAGCACTACCCGGACGGGCGTCTGCACAAGTACGGGAACTCCAGCGACGGGAGCCAGTATTGGGACACGTGGGAGGACGGCGCCGGGGGGTGGTGGGAGCGGAACCCGTCGTTCGGATGGATCGAGGCGTTGCATCCCTCGCCGGATCTGATGAACCTGCCGCTGCAGCCGAGGACGGGCGGCGGGACGGGTCCGGCGAAGGGACCGAACGGGCGGAAGATCATCACTCCGCATCGTTCGCGACGAGGCGCGAGCGGGGGGGGCGGGGCGGCGAAGCCGGCTCCGCCTCCGCCTCCGCCGCCGCCGAAGGTGGACATGCCTCCGCCTCCGCCGCCGCCGCCGCCGATGTGACGACGACGGACGGGGACGGGGTCATCGATTCGATTCGATTCAAACTCAATCATTCAATTACACGGCAACAGCGATTACACAATACACACACGCGGCGCGCGACGATCAATGCGGCCAGTGACGCGACCCTTGCTGCGTCGTCCCCGCGGGCTTCTCGTCCATCTTCGCCCGCCACGAGTCGAACAGCGTCTTCTCTCGCCTGTCCCCGGACCACTCGAACTCGTACTTTCCGATGATGACGCGATCGCCCTCTCCCGCGCCGGCGTCGTTCACCGCCTTTTCGATCCCAGACATCTGCAACACCCTCGCGAACCGCTTGAACGACTCGAAGTAGTCCCAGTTTGTCATCTGCACGAACCGCTCGATCGCGGCACCTTCGATGATAAACGCATACGGCGTGTCCGTTACCGTGAACTCGTCGAGGCTCTTCCCATCCGCGGGCCGCGCGAGTTTTTTCGCCGCGCGCTCCGCGGCTTCCGCCTCGTAATCGATCGCCGGCAGCGACGCCCAGATGTCCTTCACCGCGGTGATGAGCTCGCCGACGCCCGCGCCCGTGAGCGCGGACGTCACGTGAACGTTCAAACCGCGTTCTTCGAAGACGGTCTGCAGCTCGAGCGCGCGTTCGGCGGCTTCGTCGGACGCGTCGACTTTATTCAACGCGATGAGCTCCGGCTTGTCGCCGACTTCTTCGTCGAACAAGAAGAGCTCGTTCCTTATCGCGTCGTACTCCTCCAAGACGTCCTCGGACGTGCAGTCCAGGACGTGCACGAGCACGCGCGTGCGCTTCACGTGCCGTAAAAACTCGAACCCGAGGCCGACGCCATCGGACGCGCCCTCGAGCAGGCCGGGTATGTCCGCGAAAACCATCCGCTCGAAATCTCGCTCGACGACGCCCAGGTTCGGGACGATGGTCGTGAACGGGTAGTCCGCGATCTTCGGTTTGGCGTTCGAGACGTTCGCGAGCAGCGTACTCTTTCCCGCGTTCGGGACGCCGATGATGCCGACGTCCGCGACGAGCTTCAGCTCGAGCTCGACCCACTTTTCCATCCCCTCCTCGCCGTTCTCCGCGATTTGCGGCGCCTTGTTCTTCGCCGTCTTAAACGACGCGTTCCCTCTGCCGCCTCTGCCGCCCGGGAGGACCATCTCTCTGTGCCCGTGCGCGAACATCTCGCACAGCGTCCGGCCCGTCTTCGCGTCTCGCACGATCGTCCCCGGGGGCACGAGCACGGTTCGGTCCGCGCCGATCGAGCCTTGCATCTTTTTCCCGCCGCCGTTCCCGCCCGGGTCCGCTCGGTGGTGCACCTTCTTCCGGAACCCGACGAGGGAGTTGATGCTCGAGTCCGCTTCGAAGTAGATGGCGCCGCCGTTGCCGCCGTTGCCGCCGAACGGGCCGCCTTGCGCGACGAACGCTTCTCTTCGAAACGCGACCATCCCGCGGCCGCCGTCGCCGGCTTTGACGTAGATCTTCGCGGTGTCGAAGCACCGCATCTCCGTGGGGAGGCCTCTCTCTCTGACGGCGTCGCCGTCGTCGCCCCAGCCGTACTCTGAGCCCTCGTCGTCGTCCACGCCGAGGTCGAACTCGACCGCGCCGACGGCTTGGCCTTCGCGGTATCTGCGCTCGAGGTCAGATTCGAGGAATTCGTCGTCGTTGTCCTCGTCGTCGTCGTCCACCGCGGCCTGGCCCTTGCCGAACTCGACGATGTTCGCGCCGTCGCCAACCTCGTAGAAGGACTCCTCCTCCGCGAGGACCGACGCGCGCGCTTCGTTCCTCGCGCGCTCCGCCGAGGCGGTCTCCTCGCGGTATTCCGACAGCGCGTCCGCCCAATTGCCCCCTCCGGCGGCGGCCGGCGCGCGCGCCGCGTCCTCCTCCTCGTCCCCGCGGTACGGCTTCACGATCTCCATCGGCTCCGCGTCGATGTCCGCGAGGATGTCGTCCAGGGTGCGGTTCCCCGTCTCGTTCGCGAACGGACCCCCGCGCGACGGCGTCGCGACCGCGTCCGCGGGCGGCTTCGTCCGCGCGGCGACCGCCGCCGCTTTTTTGCGCTTCGACAGCGGCGCCGCGGACTTCTTCGCGCGCCCTCGGCCCGCGACGACCGCGACGTCCGCGCGCGCGCGGCGGCATCGCGCCGCCGTCGCGGGGACGGACGACGGCACGAGCGCGCCTCGCGAGCTCAGCGCGGCGTGAGGACCCATCTCCTCTCGGGCGCGCGAGCGAATGGCGCCCTCCGCGGAAAAGCGCACGCGGAAGACGTCATCCACTGAACGCTTCTCGACTCGCTTCTCGCTCAAACGACGGATTTAGCGCGACGGTTGAGATCTCGCGCGGCACTCGCGATCGCGCGGCCGCGACGTCGCGCG
>MDSW01222145.1_pt1 | contig 16831 bp, 15 predicted proteins | sample 811171 | NCBI WGS metagenome assembly MDSW01 (sample SAMN05326641, study PRJNA326480) | marine metagenome | isolation source: seawater | place: Atlantic Ocean: North West | collected 2012
AAAGTTTAAAGTCATTTTTTATATAATCTACCATATCTAAAGCAAGATCTCTTATTTGATATTTATTTGGATGAACTAATCTAATATTATTATGATATAGATGATTTGTTCCTGGAAAATGAGCAATATTGTAATCAAAAATTTCACTTAACGATAATTTTTTATTATCTTTTGTTGAATAATAATCGCTATAAATATTTAAGAATTTTTTGCTTGAAAATTTAATAAGAGAAATTGGGTCAGTTATACTAGCTAAAGGTCTTCTAAAAATAAAAGGCACATAATCAAAACCAACATCTGTAGTCAAACAAAATTCACAGTTTGCGCCTAAATAAATATCTAAAAAGTCATTTCGAATAGGAGATTTTGAATAATCTATAATCATTTTATTAGCTGATACCATTTTTTCTTTAGTTAGTTTTCCCATTCTAAAAACGAAATAACCAAGTTTAGTAAGTTCTTCTGCTGCAAGTATAAAGTTATCAATATCGTGATTTCTATAACTCCAATAACTCCAATTTTTATTTGGATAAATAAAATCCAAATATGCATCATCTCTTACAATAAAACATACAAATTTATCATTTTTTGATAAACCAAAATTTTTTAGCAATTCCATTCCCTTAGCGTGCTGTTCATCTGAAATTTTCAAATGAGAAGGGGTATTATCTAAATAATTTTTATAGTCTCTATTTTCTATTGAGCTATTAGGGACAATATGAATTTTCAAAAATTCAAAAAATTTAGAAAAAAATTTTAAAATAAGATATAATGGAAAAATAATATAATTTGGATAAACATTTAATTTCTCTCTCCACATCTCGGCTAACGTTTCATTTGAAATCAACGTTTGATAGAAAGATATATCATAATATTTTTTAGCATCTTTTTTTTTATCTTTTGCACAGAGATACATTTCAATATTACCTGCAAAATGACCAATTCTATTTGAGTTTATTGACATAAATCTTATAATAAAAAACGGCTTTAGAAGTAGTATAATTATAAAAATAATAGGTGATAGAATTGAGATCAATATATATGAACAATACCTTAGAGATTTTGTAAACATTAATAAATCTTTTATTTATAAAAATTATTAGATTATAATAAAAATATATTTTTTTATTTAATGATATGAAAAAAATATTTTAAAAGCTTACTTTTATTTATAGAGATTTTGTTAGACATTTCCTCAACATTTAAAGCAGCTGCCAAAGAACTTATAAAAATTGAAGTGATATTACTAAACTTTAGTTTTAAGAAAATTGAAATAATTGATAACATTGTGTCACCCGCTCCAACTTTATCAACAACCTTCGTGGCAAATGCTGGGCAATTGTAATATCTTTTATTTCTTGAATTATACATTATTGCTCCTGAACTCCCTTTTGTAATAATAATGTTATCGATATTTATGATGGATGAAAGTTTTTTGGCTAGCACTAAGGTACTTTCATTTTTATCTCTTAATTCATGTCTAAGCTCAGTTTCATTCATTACAACACAATCAACATTCTTATATTTTTGAATAGAGTGATATCCAACATTTGAGGAATTTGATTGAGCATTAAGAGCTAAAAATTTTGATTTAGCACATAATAATCTAGCTGTTTTTTTAGATATTAAGCCATGTCCATAATCAGATACAATAACAATATCGTGCTTTGATATCTCTTTACTAATCATTTTTTGAAATTGCAACTCCTCTTTTTTACTCAAAGCCTCATCATTAAGTGTGTAAACTCCTAAAAGTTTATAGTTACTAATATATTCTATATATCTTTTTTTTACGATTGTAGGAGTGTTAGGTCTGTATAAAAAATTTGTTTTAATATTTTTTGAAAGATTTTTTTTTATATAATTTTCATATTCTTTTTTTTTACCTAAAGCGCTTATAATTGTAATTTTCTTACAAAAATCTGCTAAATTTTTTGCTATGGCTATTACTCCTCCTGAATAAGTTTGCTCATTTAAATCTCTTAAAACTAAATGAGGTTCTTTTCCCGATTTACCTAAAGCTTCACAAAAAACATATTTATCAATTATAGTTTCACCTAATATTAAAACTTTTAATTTTTTTAACTTTTCTATTTTTTTATTTAAATCATCAATATTAATATGTGATCTAATCTTATTTATAAATGATTTTTGATTGGAGCTATATAAATTTGTTTCATTATTTAATATAGTACTTGAGCTATACATTGGATCTTCTGAAAAAACGAGTTTACCTCCAAATCTCTTTACTGCTTTAAGTTCATTTTTAATTTCATTAGTTATATCATCTTTAAAATTTTTATAATCTGGACCTTTGCAATAAAAATTTGGTTTAATTTTTTTTATCATATCAACAGCATTTTTGGTTGAATTTAAAATGACATAGTCAATATCTTCAATTGAAGATAAACTTTCTAATCTTTGACTAGAGTCAAAATAAGGTCTGTTAAATCCTTTTTGAACAAATTTATCTGGTGTTACAGATACTATCAAAATATCACCAAAATTTTTAGCTGATTTAAAATGTTTTAAATGACCAATATGAATCAAATCAAACACTCCATGACATTGGACAATTTTTTTTCCTTTTTTTTTAAGGGTATCTATTAAAACTTTTAAATTAGATGAATTTATTATTTTTCTTTTCATTATTTTAGCTTTCTTAAATAATATTTTAAATCATTGTATTTTACATTAAATATACTATCAAATTTTGATGTCGAAAGATGAGTCAATAAAGGTCTTTTTTCTATAAGCTTCAATGAATTTATTTTACAAGGAAAAATTTTAATCTTTTTAATTTTAAAAAAATCTTTAATTTGACTTGCTATTTCAAAATGTGAAATCATTTTAATAGAGCTTAAATGAAATATTCCAAAATTTTTATTTTTGATTAACTTCTCTAAATAATTTGATAAATCATTTAAAAATATTGGTGAAAACATTTGATCATATGAACTTTGTAACTTTGAGCTATTATTCATTTTCTTTTTTAATTCTGTCAAAAAAGTCTTATCATTTTTTTTTGTTCCGAACACTCTAGAAATTCGTACAATTAAATATTTTTTTTTACTTTTTGTAATGTATTTTTCAACTTCATTTTTAATTTTACCATAACTATGAATTGGATTTTTAATATCCGTTTCTTTGTAATTTCCTTTTAACCCATCAAATACCCCATCAGATGAAATATAAACTGGAACGATTTTTTTGCTAAAACAATAGTCTATAATTTTTTTTGTTTGATGGACATTAATGAAATAAGATTTTTTATAATTCTTTTTTGTTTTATCTAGATTTATGTTTATACCATGAGAAATGATAAGATATTTTACATTTTCTAAGTTTTTTAAAGATTTTATTTTTGTTTTTTTTATATCAAAAAAAATAAGATTTTTTTTTTTATTTCCAAAGTAAGTGCCTATCGCATCATACCTTTTTTTTTTAAAATAGTTATATAAACTATTACCAATTAGGCCAGATGCACCAATAATAAGAATTTTTATTTTGTCTTTTCTTCTCAACTATTTTAGTTTGATTAATGAGTAGACTGTTCTAGGGTTGGAGGATTTTCTTCAAAGAATTTTTTACTTCTCTCATCAGTACCATACACTTGTTCATCTGTTTTATCAGCACTCTTAACTTCAACTCCAGCACTTTGTCTTGTTTCTTTTCTCCAAACATTAAGCTCTTCTAAAGTAATACCTAACATTTTAGCAATTTTTAAATGATGTTCAGGTCTACTTGATGGGAAATTTATTCTATCCCATTCATATGCTCTTTTAATTTGTAATTCTATAGCACTCCACTCCTCAGTATTTATCATTCCTTTACCAAAGCCATAAAAATCCTCTGGTTTCAAATCTGCAGGAATTACTTTCAATCTTTTTGCATCTTCATACATCTCTGTTCCAGGTAAAGGAGTAGCAATAGAAAATAAAGAATAATCTAAAATTCTATCTTGATTAGTAATTTTATCTGCAAATTCAAATGTCGTTAAAATATCATTCCAAGTGTCTCCAGGCATTCCAATAATAAAATTTGATGCTATTTCATCAAAACCATAATTTCTCATTTCATTTAATCTAATAACTGCGTGCTCAAGATTGGTTGGTCTCTTCATTCTTTTAAAAGTTTCAGGTGAACCAGACTCTAATGAAATACTTATTTGATAACAGCCAGACTCTTTCATCCAATATAATAAATCATCTTTTCCTTTTTTTTCTTTAATTGTGTGTGGTAATGGAATATGTCTCAAATCCAAATTATTTGATTTCCAAACTAAATCATAACCCTCTTCTCTGAGTTTAACTATACCTTTGAGAATATCTATTATTCTATCTCTAGGTAACAAAAGACTATCATCAACAAAAATAATTTCTCTAATGCCATGATTTTTAACCATATATTTTATCTCTTCAATAATACTTCCGGGTGTTCTTCTTTTAATTCCATCATTTATCGGGTTTCCATCTTTACCAGCTGCACAATACGTGCACTTATATACACATCCCCTGGAAGTCATCATTATTGTCATTGGTAATTGTCTAAATTGAAAATTTTGAGTGTACTTCTGACTCCAAGAAAATAACTTTTTTGTATCGTAGTCGGAATAATCTGGAAATGGCAGATCATCTAAATTTTTTACGTTTCCAATAGTTTTTCTAGGATTATATTGCCAAATATTTTTTTCATCTCTGTAGTGCAGTCCATCAATATGTCTAAAATCTGTTTTATCTTTAATCGCATTCATAAGTTTTACTAATCTTTCCTCCCCTTCAGAAACAATTACATAATCAATATTTTCATCTTGTTTAGCTACATCAGGTGATATTGATGGATAAACACCTCCAATAATAGTTTTAACTTTTGGATTAGCTTTTTTAATAATTGCAAAAGTTCTGTGGACTGCATCTTTATATTCAACGCTCAAAGCACTTATACCAACGGTATTACCAACTTTTTCTTTTAATACTTGTAAAAGTTCTTCTTCAGTAAAATTATTTGAATTTGCATCAATGTGATTAACTGTAAACCCATTTTTTCTTAGCACTGCTGTCAATATCCCCTCAGGGTATGGTATATGATTCCAGTATCTTCCCTCGCCACCTTTGTGCCATCTAGTATTTGGAATTACAAAGGTAAAATCAATTTTTTTGTTAAAATTTTCCATTTTATAAAATTAAATTTCCTTCAAACTATTATATTTATTATTTTAATCAAGCAATATCTAGATTTAATAAAAATTTTCAATTTTCTTTTTTATTTGAGAATTAAATACTATTATTTTATCTTTTTCATTTTCCTTAGGAGACCATGGGGCATATTCGGTCTTATCTTTAATAAAGGGCCCCTCTGTAGTTTCGTGAAATATGAAGAAATCACTTTTCAATAAAAAAGTATGATAAATTGGTTTATCAATTCTATAATAAAAGAATGAGTCTGGAGAGTCTTTAGACAAATTAATAATTTTATTAATATTGCCTTTATCATCAAAAAAAATTACATCAGCACTTCCATGAATTACATGTAAAGACTCTGATTTCTTATAATGCTTATGTGGTCTTATGTAAGTATTTTTAGACAAAGCAATAAACATTTCTTGCAGATTATCTTGATCATTAGAATGTGTACATATTCGAATTCTTTTTTTACTATTCTTATCTGCATTAGATTTTAAAAAATCTATATCTTTATGATTAATAGATGTTATATAACTATTTGTATAGAAAACCTCGTCATTAATTTTTTTAAATTTATCCATAATTTTATTTTATATTTATAGCATATTTGCTAGAGGGATAGATTGAAACAAATTTACCTCCATTTTTTAAAAACGGTTCATATTTTATTAAAATTTTTTTTTCACTCTCAAAATTCATGCCTAAAATACAAAGATCAATATTTTTATTCTTTAAATAATCAGAGCTTTTAATTTTTATTTTTGAACCAGGAATATAATAACCTAGTTTATTTTTATCATCATCAATTGCAAAATTGATAAATTTATCTAATCCAAATAAATTTACAAAAAAACATGCTGAATGACCAGTGCCAAATATTGCAATCTTTTTTCTTTTATTTTTCATCTTCTGAAAAAATTTGCTTATGCAGACTTTTTTCTTAAACAATTTATCTTTAGAAAAATTTACCCTCTTATTTTCTATTTTTATATCATTAGACTTTGTCACTATATTATTTTTGGTAATTTTATTATTTGGTGAGACAATAGAAATTAATACACTTTCAAATGGGTATTTGTATTTTTCAAAATAATGAATTTTTAATCCTGATAACTTTAAAGAATTATTTAATGTAAACTTTGTAAAGTACATCAAGTGCTCCTCCCAAAGAGTATTATAATCGTTTATCTTCAAACCTTGGGTGCAGTCTGGCACTTCAAAAATAATGTAGCCATCATTTTTAACAAATTTTTTTAAGGCTGAAATAAATTCGAGAGTATCATGCGTATGCTCTAAAATATGTCTCGCTATAATTACATCTTGACTGCCATTTTTCTTTTGTAATCTACTAATTACTTTGTTGTTAATTTTGCTTTGGATTGTCTCTAAATTTGCGTTTTTGTTCATTATTTGAAGATCTTTTTTTGAATCCAATCTCCAAGTATTTTTAAAACCTTTTTTTTTAAGACGTTCTAATAATGTGTCTTCTTTATAACTTAAACCACAAACTTTTGAATATTTTTTTATACCCGGTAATTTGGTAATTATTTTTGCAATATGATCCAAATGTTCCTCGGGCTCGTTGTAAGAAATCCAATCATATCTCGGGGTTAATTTTTTTATGGGAGTAAACTTTGTTAGTTGTACCAATCCACAACCTTTGCATTGACCTAGTATTAAAGGAAATTTTTCTGTCTTAAATTTTCCATTATTAAACTTATGACTAACGGGATAATTTCCAAAATTAACAATCTTTTTTAATTTTTTTTTACAGATCTGGCAGAGTTTCATTATTTCTTAACATATTTGATTTCTGGAAAACAAGTTATGAATTGTCCTCCTTGAGCTAAATATTTTTTATTATTCTTAATAATATTTTTAGCATGTATCCATGCTAATATTAAAACATAATCAGGTTTTTTTTTATATAAAGCATTTGTTGGTTTAACTATGATATGGTCTCCTGGTGTGTATCTTCCTTGCTTTTGAGTACTATCATCAACTATAAAATCTATTAATTTTCCTAATCCCATTTGAGTAATTAAAGTTGTTCCACTTCTTGCTGCGCCATAGCCTGCAATAGTTTTTCCCTCTTTTTTGAGTTTAATAAATTTTTTCTTAAGCTTTCCTTTTAAAGAAAATAATTTTTTAGAAAATTTTTTCAAAGTTTTTAATTTATCAATTTTTTTTTTATTCTCTAGATTAATCAATTTTTTTACTGAGGGAGATATTTTATGTGGACCACCAATGATTTGGGCTGTGCCTATTAAAGAACCTCCTTGAATTGATACTCTTTCCACATTAATGATCTCCATATTAAAAAAGCTCATAAATTTAATTAATGGCTTTAAAGAATGATATGAATGATGTTCATGAAAAATCGTCCCTAACAAAATTTTTTCTATCACATCAAGAAGATAAGAGACTTCAAAAACAAAAATGCCATTTGGTTTCATTATATTTTTAATACTCTTGAGTAAACCTATTAAATCATCACCATGAGCAAATGCATTATTTGCAGTAACTATATCTGCTAATCCAAAATTTTTTCTTATATCTTTTGACAAAGTCAAATTCATAAATTTCGGTAAAGTTTTAATACCATTTGAAGAGGCTTTTTTGGCAATTTCCTTTGCTGGATCTACACCCAATACATTTAAACCATGTTTCTTGAAAAAACTTAATAATGTTCCATCATTGCTTCCAATATCAACAACTAAAGATTTTTTTATTGGTTTATACCTTTTAATAATATTATCAGCATATTCTTTAAAATGCTTTACTAGTCCTGCTGAATTTCCTGATGAGTAAGTATAATCACTATATAAAAAATTTGGATTAATTATATCTAGCAACTGAACATGGCCACAACTTTTACATATATATAAATCAAGAGGAGCAATTAATTCTTTATTACCTAATTGATTTTTTGAGAGGTATTTTTCGGCTACAGGTGTTGGGGTTAAAGGAACAGCTAAAGATAATTTTTTACTCTCACATAATCGACATGTTTTTCTCTTAGAATGGATTTTTTTCATATAGCTAAAATCCCTTTAGATGATTTAAATGTTTTAGAGTTCGAATTTAAATCGGGTAATTTTCTATTAACACCGACTCTAGGTAAAAAAAAAGGCACTTTATCAATAATCTTTCTTTTTTTCGATTTTATTTTTTTATTTATATATTTGTTATAATTTTTTTTATTCACTAAAAAATATTCTTTATTTTTTTTTATTATTATTTTTTTTTCACCTTGAGCAAATATGTGTTCGAAAGAATGCAATAATATTAGAGAATTTCTTAAGTTTTTTGACTTTTTTAAGTCAAAGGAAGTGAAAATTTGCGTCACATCATTTATACTTTTCAATTTCATATCTTTACTTAAATATTTATTTCTTTGAAAAGGCATTTTTGGATCAAATTTTTTGCAAAATTTTTTTTTACTAATCAAGTTTTTTGATTTTGAGTATAAAATTAAAATATATGAAAAAATATTCTTTTGAATTTCATCCATATCAAGTAATTGAAAAGCCTTTTTCGGTTGATTAAATTGAATGAATAAATCGTAATTGTTATTTCCAAAAATTGAACAATCAGTCTTGTTTAAATTTAAACTTTTATCTTTAGAAAGATGCTTGATGACGTAGCCCCCTATAGATGAAAAAAAATTTAAAGATCTGGATAATCCTCCTATATATGTTGCTTTTGGAACAATTTTGTTCTTAATAAATTTTTCCTTAAAAAATTGTTTTAAGCCAAAATTTACAATTCTTGGTTGGTTTGATGATTTTTTAGTCACTTTTTTGAATTTATTTAAATCAACCTTTAAAGAATCCAAGTTATAAAGTCCAAATTTTGTTTTTGATATGCGAAGTAAATCTTTACTTAAAATACTCTTATTAATGCCAAGTATTTCTCTCCAATAATTTCTTAATTCTCTCAGATTTTTATCTTTTGATTTCTTATTAATGCATAATGGTAAATAGATATCTTTAAGATCCATACCTTGCTCTATTCCTGAAATTGAGAATGTTGCAAATATTGCTAATCTTTTACTGCTTAGTTTTGGCGCGTGATGAACTATCGACCTACATTTATCATAAGGAAATAAAAAATGTCTTAATCCGCTGTTCATAATTCCTAAATGAAAAGGCTTAATATAGTTTTCTTTCCATTTTTTTTTTATAAGCGGATTTCCAAGTTTATCTAATTTATATTTTTCTTTTGGATACAATTCAAAATACTTTGTAGAAAAATTAGGGTTATTTTCACCTGCCAAATTTATTATTACAGTAAAATAAGCCTCATGGTCTTGGTGCCATCTACTTCCAACTTGATGTTGAGTTCCATCAGATCTGGCAATACGCAAAGTCTCTAAATTTAAATGAATATGATTTTTTTCAGGTATATTATTTTGTAAAAGATTAATTATATTGTTCATTAGTCTGATTAGGCGTTTTGAAATCAAAATTTGTTTTTTTTTTACTTTAAGAATTTGACTATCTCTTACAATCCAGTTTAAATTAGATGAAAATTTTTTGTAGATTTCTAAACAATCTTTAGATGTAAATAATTTTTTTACATCAAGTTGAATTATTCCTTTACCACTATGAAAATTGAAATCTTGTTCAAACAATTTTGAACTTTTAAAAAATTCATTAAAAATTTTAGAATTTGACTGCTTATAACTCATTTTAGTTAATAAACTTTTTTATTCAAAATAAATGAACTCATAATCACCTTTATAACCAAAATGATCATAAATCCATTTCCATTCTTCGGGTGAAAAAAATGATTCACAAGTTAATGCCCAGCATTGTAGATTGAATAACTCTTTTTCATTTCTGTAACTCTCAAGCATTAAATAAGATTTATTACCAACTCTTTCAATTTCTTTAAGTGCAGTTTCAAGTTCAAAAATTCTTAAATTATGTAAACAACCTAGTGAAATCACCAAGTCAAATTCTTTATCTTTAAAGGGATATTTATCCTGAGCTTTGTGGATAAAAAGATTGTCCTTAATTTCTTTTTTTGCTTCATTTATTCCATGCTTTGAAATATCAAATCCTTTTATTTTTATACCAGGTAATAATAATTTTATTTCATAAAGTAAAAACCCCTTTCCACAACCAACGTCTAAGATAGTAGAGTCATTATTTAATTTGTAATTTTTTATTAAAATTTCTGCGACTGGCTTCCATCTTCCTGGCATGTATTTGTATCCCCCGTACCCATGTCTACGATCACCATCCCAGTAATCAAACTCATATTCTTTTGCCTTTTTCATGCAGGTAACTTTATCGTCTACCATTCGATCAATATAAGCTCGCTTGGTAGCTTTATGCAATGAAGTTGCGTAATTTACTAATTTTCCCATAAAAAAATTTTTATTTTATATTTAGTCATCAATTCATTTTGATAACAATTCGTCCAGCCTTACCTGTTCTAAATAATGCTATTGCCTTATTGATATCATCCAAACTAAACTCATGTGTTATTATATTTTTCAAAGTCATTTTTTTTTTATTTATCAATCTGATATATCTAGGAATTTCAATATCTGGTATTGCTGAACCACCATGAGATCCTGTAAGAATTTTTTTAAAATGAAGTGGAAGAGAATAAATATTAATATTTTTACTTGGAACACCAACTAAAATTGTTTTACCATCTGAGGAAGTTAAGTTATAAGCTTTTTCAATTATTTTAGGATTTCCCGTAGTTTCTATTACAACATCTGCTCCTTTGCCTCCTGCCAATTTATTTATTTTATCATCTAAATTTTTAGTATTAGCTTTAAAAATATTTGTTAAACCAAATTTTTTACCAACAGTTAATTTTCCTTGTAAAACATCTACTCCGATTATTGGATTGGCTGAAACCATGTTAGCAGCTTGTGCAATATTAAGTCCAACACCGCCAACACCAAAAATTACTACAGATTGCCCTATCTTAACTTTAGCATCATTATTCACTACACCAAAAGCAGTAGTTACAGAGCATCCAAAAAGTGGTGCAAGTTTTAAATCAAAATCTTTGTTTATGGGTGTTAATCTGTTTTCGGAAACTATAGCCTTTTCGTTAAAAGTTGTGACCCTACCAGCATTTAATTTTTTTCCATTCCAAAAATAATTAGGAGTATTACTTTCTATCCCAGATCCTTTTCTCCAATGAAGAACTACATGATCTCCTGGTTTTACTCTTGAAACACCTGGTCCTATTTTTTCTACTACTCCTGATCCCTCGTGTCCTAATAAATGTGGAAGATACTTATCTGGTTCTTTAATAGAGTCAATTTCATTAATTTGACTTCCACAAATACCACTATAAAAAATTTTAACTAAGACTTGTCCAAATTCTAATTCTTTTGGCAATATTACTTCACCTATTACTAAAGGTTTTTTACTTTTTACTAGTATTGCTGATTTCATATGGTTTTAATTATTTTTTTATAAATTACTTTATTCTTAATACCATGTTTAGCTAATAAATCATCTTGACTACCGTAACAATGAATAAATTTATCTTGAAGAGAAAAAGAAACTATATCTCCTTTGTATCTAGCCTCATATGCGTTAGTTTTAACGATTTGACTCAATCCACCTATTTCTGAATGATCTTCAATTATAATAATTTTTTTGAATTTAGTAAAAATTTTTTTTAAACCATTGTAATCAAATGGTTTTAAAGTATGACAACTGTATATTTGAGGAAATATTTTATTTTTAGATAGCATTTCGCTCACTTCAAAAGCCTTTTTAGTTATTGGCCCAAATGTAAGAATACATATTTCTTTACCTGGCTTGATCAATCTTATTTTGCCAAATTTCCATTTTTCACTTTTTTTATCTGTAAAATTTTTTTCTCCTACCTTGCCAATTCTTAAATAAACTGGATTTTTTGATTTTTTACTACAATAATTGATTGCTTCCTCCAATTCGTTTGGGTCACAAGGTGCAATGATATTCATATTTGGTATTGACCTTGCTATTGAAATATCTTCTTGAGTTAAATGAGTTCCACCAAGTGTTGAATATGTTGATCCTGCGCCCATTCCAACAATAGTAACTGGTAAATTTTGATAACAGAGATCAACTCTTACCATTTCAAAGGGTCGGAAAAGAGAAAAAGATGCAATAGTATAACAAAATGGTCTCATTCCTCTTAAAGCCATACCTGCTGCTATACCAATCATAGATTGCTCAGCAACTCCACAATTTATAAATCTTTTTGGAAATTTTTCTCTAAATTTAATCATTGCCCCTGCAGGGGATATATCTGCAACTACAACACAAATCCTTTCATCTCTATAACCAATTTTAGAAACAATCTCTGAAAATTTATTTCTCATTATTATTTTGTATATTTAGTTCATTAATTGCTATTTTATATTCCTGTTTGCTTGGAGATCTATAATGCCATATAGGCTTATTTTCCATGAATGATACTCCCTTGCCTTTTATTGTATTTCCAATAATCATAAATGGTTTATTTCCATCTCTATTGTTGAATTTTTTTATTAAATCCTCTTGATCGTGTCCGTTAGCCTCTACACATTCCCACCCAAAAGCTGATATTTTTTCTTTTATAGGATAAAACTTTGGATGAGTTTCTTTTGTATGACCAAAAGATTGTGATCCGTTATGGTCTAAAAAACAAACTAAATTAGTTAAATTCAAATTTGCTGCCATCATCATATTTTCCCATGTGGAACCCTCTTGCAACTCTCCATCACTTATCATTAAAAAAATTTTACAATTCTTTTTTTTAATTACATCAGCTAGAGCCATACCAACGGCTAAACCCATACCATGTCCTAAGGAGCCTGTTGATGCCTCAATACCAGGAGTTTCATAATCAGGATGTGCACCTAGTCTACCATTAGGAGTACAATAATTATCTAAATCTTTTCTTGATAGTATACCCAAGTATTCTAATATTACGTATTGTGCAATAGAACTATGTCCTTTGGACATCAAAAAAGTATCTTTTATTTTACCATTATCTTTTTTTTTCATTAATGAAAAATAAATTACGTCTAACATTTCCATAGAGGAAAAGGCACCAGCTGCATGAAGAGCTTTTACTCTTTGAGATATATCTAAAATTCTCTTTCTATATCCCAAACATCTTTTGTTTGAGTTTTTAACTAAATTAGAAATATTTTTGTTCACTTAAATTTTTTATAGAAATCTCTAATTTTATCAGCTGTGAATTTAATCTGTTTAATGTTGATAAATTCATGAACTGGTAGTGATAAAGTTGTGCTTGCATTATTTTCAGCAACAGGAAAATCTCCTCTTTTATATTTCAAAAAATTTGCTGCAGGCTGTAAATGAATAGGTTTTGGGTAATGTACTTTTGCATCAATACCATGCTTATTTAAAAATTTTATTAGCTTATCTCTATTATGTTTTACATTAAGTTTATATAGATGAAAAACTTCTTTAAGGTATTTTTTTCTTTTTACAGTAGATACATGATCTATTGAACTTAAATGTTTATCAAACAAATATGCGTTCCTAATTCTTTTGTTTGTTATATTAGTTAGTTTATTCTTTAGTTTGTAATTAGCAACTGCAGCCTGAATTGTATCAAGTCTTGAATTATATGCAAAAATCTTACAAGTATTTCTATTAAGAAGACCATGATTTCTTAGTAAATAAAGTTTTTTTGCAAGTTGAGAATTTTGGGTAAGTATAAAACCTCCATCTCCCCAAACATTAAAGTTTTTAAGAGGATGTAAACTAAAAGTGCAGACGTCACCATAAGAGACAATATGTTTATTTCTAAATCTAGAATCGATTGCGTGACACGAGTCCTGAATAACTTTTAATTTATATTTATTTGCGATCCTTCTTATCTTGTCTAATTCACACGGCCTGCCTGCCCAATGAACTGGCATAATAGCTTTAGTTTTTTTTGTTATTGCTTTTTCAATCTTTTTTTCATCAATATTATAATCATCTTTTATATCTACAAAAACTGGCTTTGCGCCAGCTGTTACAATCGATGCTACAGTTGCAATAAAAGTAAAAGGAGTTGTAATTACTTCATCGCCTTTACCAATATTAAATGCTTTTAATGCCAAGTATAATGCATCAGTACCATTACCAACTGCAATTGCAAATTTTGCCCCCATTCTTTTTGACAGACTTTTTTCAAATTTATTTACTTCATTGCCTAAAGTATAATCACCATGTTTGACAATTTTTTCAATTTTTGAAAAAATCTTTTTATAATCAAAGAATTGCTCAACTAAATAACTATGGTTTATTTTGTGTATCTTGTTCTCTTGATATTGTTTAGGAAGATAATTTAATTTACTTTTCATTCTCTTATATTTTAAAATTTATTGATTGTTTTTTTAGGGATTTATAGTGAATTTCATAAAATTTTATAGTTTTTTCTATACCTTTTTTTAAAGATGTTTTAGAACTCCAACTTAGCATTTTTTTTGTATCACTTGAACCAAGTCTGTAAATATCATCTTTTCCAAGACGATCTTTGGTTTTTTTAATAAAATTTTTAAATTTTTTATTCTTCAATTTGCATATAGTTTCAACTATTTCTTTAACAGACACATGCTTTTCACTCGAGAAATGATAAGTATTTCCTATTTTGCCTTTGACAATAATTCTCCAAATACCGTTGCAAAAATCATCAGAAAAAATAAAATTTCTTCTTGATGAACCATTTCCATGTAATGGAAATTTAATCCCCTTTTTTATTGAAAATAGAACCTTTGGTACAAGTCTATGCAGTGGTTGTCCTGGCCCATAAAAATTTGAGAATCTTGACAGTATGAGGGGAAAATTATGCATTTTATTTGCTAATTTAAAATTTAACTCAGCTGAAAGTTTTGATGCAGCATATGGTGTTGATGGATTAAAAATATTACAATTTTCTTTAATCTTTTTTTCTGAGGAACCAAATATTTCTGGAGTTGATATATAAATATACTTTTTTAAAAATTTAGCTTTTTTTAAACCTTCAATAATACTTAGTCTTGAATTTACATTTATATCAAAATATTTCTTTGGATACTCCCAGCTTTCATTTACCATACAAATTGATGCATGGTCCAAAATAATTGATGGTTTAATTCTTTTAATCAATTTAACTAATTTTTTTGTATCTTTAGTTAAATCAATTTTAAATTCTTGAATTTTTTTTTTATTATAGACAAATTGATTTAAATGCTTGTATTTTGAATAAGATCCATAAACCTCAGCTCCTTTTTTCAATAGAAAAGATGCCATTGATGCTCCGGAAAAACTAGAAATTCCTATAATGAAAATTTTATTAATTCCTATAGACATAGCTCCGCACTACGACATTGTATAGAATTATACGTCATATCTTTAAAAATATTATTTGTGTTAAACTGGTAAAAATAAGTTACTATCTTTTTTTGAAAGCGAAACTTTATAATTACCAATCAAAACTTTAAAACTAAACTTGTTCTTCTCAATTATATCAAACATCATATTTGTAAATGGCCCAGATACAAATTTTCCTCTTGATGACATTAAATTATAAAAGAATTCTTTTGTTATAAATCCTTTTGCATTTTGATAAAATTTACAATTTTCTACAAATCTTTTTATTTCATTTTGATTATTTTTATATCCAGTTAAAAAATAATTTAATCCCTTAATATAGCTTAAAGTATTAGTAAAATTAATATCATTAAATTTATTACTGAAACAAAAAAAGTAATCTTCTAATAAAGGTTTTATATTTTTTTCAAGTTTGTTTTTTCTTATTTTTTCATATTGAATGCTAGGTCTATATAAAACTATATCATCTCCACATTTCTCTTTTATTTCTTGAATAAAAAAGTTAATTTTTTTTCTATTTATTTTTGCAACAACCCACATAAAATATCATTTAAAGTTTTTTTTTGACTTTTCATATTCTTGTTTTAGTTCATCATACTCTTTCATTTTTCTTTGCATAAAATTTAAAGTTAATTTTGCTTTTTCCGATATTCCTTTAGGAGTAAGTTTGTAGATATAATTAATTTTTTTTGGATTTTTCTTAAAATTTTCTATTTTAATTAAACCTTTTTTTTTTAGTGCTTTAATACAATAATTTAGCTTACCCAAGCTAAACTCTAAATCATCAGCTAACTTTCTCTGCGAATGGCCAGGCCTAGAATTAATCTTTCTTAATAAATTTAAATAATCTTGATTATCATCCATAACGTTCAAAATATGAACATAATAGTTCAATTATTGAACATGTAAAGTTATTTAATATCCTTAAATTCACTAATTTAAGTAAAAAATCATTTATAGGTCACTTTTTTTATCTAATATAAATTTTAACCATTTTATGGAATGAAAATTTGGTTTGTCTAAAAGCTTTTTTTTTTCATATAGATCCTTTAACTCATTTATTGCATCATTAATATTTTTTCTTGGTTTAAATCCTGTTTTTAAAAGCTTAGTTGAATCTAAATTATAACTTCTAGCATCATTATGATTTTTTTTTATTACAATATTTGATTTTATTTTTTTTGATATTTTTTTTGCAATTTGCAAAATAGACAAATTTTCAAAGCCTATATTAAATATTCCAAATCTAATTTTTTTATTTTTTATAAAAAATATGTATGCATCAATTATATCATCAATATGAAC
>MDSW01035971.1_pt1 | contig 16827 bp, 13 predicted proteins | sample 811171 | NCBI WGS metagenome assembly MDSW01 (sample SAMN05326641, study PRJNA326480) | marine metagenome | isolation source: seawater | place: Atlantic Ocean: North West | collected 2012
GTCTTGACCGTGGCTCGCCACGATGCGGCGACTCGCGCCTTGCAGGACACGATTTGCGGTCTCCAACGCGGCGCTCGTATGAAACATCAACAGGCCCTAGCACGTGGTTCCATAAGCAGGCCGCGCGGGCGCGCGCCTCGATCGAAAAAGACAGCAGCGGCGCCTGGCCTGACCGAGACAGCGCCTGCCAGCGCCCATCGCCTATTCGTAGCCGATAGCCCCGTTTTGAGGCGGCCTGATACGCAAGCGCCGGCACCGGCCGGTCGATTCCCGACATGATCACCCAACCATCGACGACACGCGTGTCGCGCCCGGCATGCGCGGGCACGCCGGCGCCGAAGGTCTTGAAGCGGGTCGCGGTCAAGACCAACGCATGTTCCACATTTTCGAAGGTCTCGACCCAGGCCTCGCGCTCGACCGAATGACGCCAGGCCACCTCGAAATGCGCCCCCGGCGGCAATGGCGTCACCTGCCGCACCGGCCGATCCGGCTCGTCGATCTGGCGTATGACCAGACAATCCACCGGCCAGGCCAACACCAGGCCGGCCAGCACACAGCCGATCAGTGCGACGCCGAGGCTCGTGCGAGCCACGCTCGGCGGCATCGGTTTTAGTTGTCGGTGGTGGTCTCTTCGGCGTCAGAGCCCGACGAAGTGTCAGCGCCGCCCGAGGACTCATAAAACGCTCGCGCTCCAGGATGCACCGGCAGCACCAGATCCTGGTCGAGCCGGTCGACATCCAAACTCTTCAACGCGTTGATCGAGACCGAATCACCGGTGAGATAGCCGCTGAAGCGCGTCGCCAGCTCTTTGGCCACGTCTTCGTTCATCGAGGCCGGCACGATCAGCAGGTTGCGAATCGCTACGGTATTGACTGCCTTGCCGAGGTCGTAGCGCTGCGGGTCGCTTGCCGGAATCTCGTAGGTTTCGTAGTAGGGATACTCATCCAGCAGCGCCTGTTCGGTCGGATCGGCCACGCTGACGAAGTGGGCATCGTTGTTCTGAAACAGGCCGGTGATCGCCGAGTTCGGCACGCCCGAGGTAAAAAACGCGACGTCCAGATTGCCGTTACCCATGGCGGTCACGGAATCGGCATAGCCGGTATGCGAGACCTGAGCCAGGTCGTCGTAGGACAGGCCGGCGGCCGCCAGCAGTTTTTTGGCGCTGGCCTCGACCCCGGAGCCGACCTTGCCCACGCCGACCCGCTTGCCGGCCATGTCCGCCACCGAGTCGACGTCCGAGCCGTCCATGGCCACGATCTGGACGACGTTGGGATAAAGTCCGGCGATGGCGTCGATGCGGGCCGGACGGCCCTCGAACTGCTTGTTGCCGTGGACCGCGTCGTAGGCCACATCGCTCATCACCACGGCAATCTGATTCGTGCCATCCATGATGTTGTTGATGTTCTGAACCGAGGCCCCCGTCGCCACAACCTGTACGTTATCGATCAGCGGGCTGTCCTCGAACACCGGCTTGAGTGCGCCGCCCAGCGGGTAATAGGTGCCCGACGTGCCGCCCGTGCCGAAAATCAGATTGATAGCGGCCGGCGTATCGCCCTGCCCCGTTTGTGCCTGGTCGGCGTTATCGTCTTGGCCGCCGCAGCCGGCCAGGCTCAACCCACAGGTCACGAGTGCGATAGATCCCAGAACACGTTTCAGCATCTTTTCCCTCTTGATGGCCGGCGCCGATGAGCGCGGCAGTGTAATGAGCGCAGTGATAGCAAAGCCGTTTGCGCCGGACAATTGGCATTAGGTCGAGGACGGGCGCGGCGTCGATGACTTGTGCCGATAAGCCGCCTCTATACTGGACGCTCTTTTCAATGACATCGGACGCGCGTGAACGCATCTCGTATTGACTGGCCCACGTTTATCGGCGCATTTGTTCTCTTGCTGGCGGTGGCCTTGCCGCTCATTCTTTATCCGGAAAGCGGTAACGTGGCGGTCGCGGCGGCCAAGGCGTTTGTCGTGACCCACCTCGGGGTGTTCTATCTGGCACTCGGCGTGGCCGCCATGGTGTTCATGGCGTTCGTGGCGTTGACGGACGTCGGCCAGATCAAGCTTGGCGCGCCCGATGAAGACTTCGAATTCGGCACCGTGTCCTGGGCGGCCATGCTCTTTTGCGGCGGCATCGGCGCATCCATCCTGTACTGGTCAGCCATCGAATGGATGTACTACATCCAGCAGCCGCCCTTTGGCGTCGAGCCGATGTCCGAGGCAGCCGCCCAGTGGGCATCGACCTACGGAATCTTTCACTGGGGGATCACTACCTGGTGTATCTACCTGATCCCGTCGCTGCCGATGGCTTACTTCCTGCACGTGCGCAACCGGCCGATCATCAAAGTCAGCCAGGCACTGATGCCGGTTATCGGCGCGCGTGCTGCCGGCAACTGGATCGGGCGACTGCTGGATATCCTGTTCATCTTCGGCCTGCTCGCCGGAACGGGCACGACGCTGGGCCTGGCCGCGCCGCTCGTCAATCAGGGCGTCCACGACATGTTTGGTGCGCCCCTGGGCCTGGGGCCTCAGCTCGTCGTGCTGGCCGTGTGTACCGTCATCTTCGCGTGGTCGGCCTATTCCGGCTTGAAAAAAGGCATCAAGGTGCTCTCGGACATGAACTTCTACCTGGCCGTTTTTCTGCTGGCCTTTGTGCTGGTTCTTGGCCCGACGCTGTTCATGCTGTCGACCGGGCTGGAGGCAATCGGTCGCGCGGTTTCTAATCTGATCACGATGGCGACCTATACCCAGGCGCTGGGCGATATGCCCGGGGCCGCGGGCAACAATTTCCCGCAGGACTGGACCATCTTTTATTGGGCCTGGTGGCTGGTTTTCTCGCCCACCATGGGGTTTTTCGTAGCCAGAATCTCCCGCGGGCGCACCATCCGACAGATGATCGTCGGCGGCATCGGGTTCGGCGCGGCCGGTTGTGCCGCGTTCTTCGTCACGCTGGGTAATTTGGGGCTGTATCACCAGCTCATGGGCGACATGGATTTCGTGGCACTCATCAACGACGCCGGCCCCACCGCCGCCATGTTCGCCGTGCTCCACACGTTGCCCATGGAATGGATCGGCGTAGGCGTATTCACCCTGCTGGCGCTGTTGTTCACGGCCACTAGCTTCGACTCAACCTCGTATATTCTGGCTGCCGCCGTTGAGACCGAGATCGAGGGCGAGCCCATGCGCGCCAATCGGCTGTTTTGGGCGATCGCGTTATCGATTCTTCCGGCCGCGCTTATGGTCGTCGGGGGACTTGATACGCTACAGACCGCCAGCGTCGTCGGTGGCGTGCCAATGCTTCCAATCGCTTTTCTGCTGATGGTCTCGTTCTGGCGCGCGGCTCGCTATGACCTGCGTTACCAACCCGACTACAGCCTGCCGACGATCCAGATCGATGACTTTCCACGCCACGACCCCTGGACACAGGCAGGCAATTGGCGCCTGCCCAAGCGTCGCAACCGCCGGGAATGACCTATGCGACGCGGCGCGGGCGTCAGCTGGCGCCGCTGATGCGCGCTCCGCCGCTGTAGACGTTGAACCGGTGGCCACGCAAGAAACCCACCAAGGTGACGTCGAACTCGCGCGCCAGGGCTACGGCATAGCTGCTCGGCGCCGATATGGCACAGACGACCGCCAGGCCGGCCATGACCGACTTCTGCAACAGCTCATAGCTGGCGCGACCGGATAGCAGCAGGATATGGTCCGACAGCGGCAGCCGGTGATCGAGCAACGCGCGGCCGACGAGCTTGTCCAGCGCGTTGTGGCGTCCGACATCTTCGGCCAGGTCGACCAGCCGGCCGTCGTGATCGAACAGACCGGCCGCGTGGATGCCGCCGGTCGAGGCAAACACGCCCTGCTCGGCGCGTAGCGTGTCGGGCAGGCCCAGCAGAACATCCGGCGACAGGCCCGTCATATCGGCGGCCGGGTGCGCGTCCTGCGGGCGCGGCGGTGAAAAACTCGGTTTGCCGCACACGCCGCAGGCCGAGGTGGCCACCGTGCTGCGCTCGATACGGTCCAGGCGCGCGCGTGCTTCCGGCTTGAGCATCATACGGATCACATCGGCCTCGCCCGGGCTGTGCTCGAGATAGACGATGTCCTCGGCGCGCTGGATCACGCCTTCACTGTGCAACAGGCCGGCCGCCAGCGCTCGGTCGTGGCCCGGCGTACGCATGGTGATCAGCGGCGCCGCGCCGGCGACGTGGATCTCCAGGGCGCGCTCGACGGCCAGTGCGTCGTCCACGGCGCGCCATTGGCCCCGCTCGTAGGCCGCGATGGGTGTGTCGCGGCGCGCCGCGTGGTCGGCGCTCGCCCCGTTAGGATCGGTAAAACGGCTTGGATGCGGCATAGGCACAGGATAACGCGAGCCGGCCGGCTCACGATGCCCCGGAGTGAGTCCTTATGAGATAAGACATCACACAGCCCGTGCCAGCCGACACGCGTGGCGTGTCTGACCCGCTGGGTGGCCTCGCGACGTCACGCCCCGACGCAAGCCGATATAATTACGCGCGAACTCGGCTGTATACACCAGCCAGTCGCCTCGGCTCGTTCTCTGCGTGTGTTATGTCTCTGACCGCTATTTTCGTCCAGACGCTGGATATCACCCTGCCGGTTTTTGCGCTGGTGTTCGTGGGCATCGCCATGCGCCGGGCGGGCTGGATCGATGATCGCTTCGTCTCGGCGGCCTCGAAGATCGTGTTCAAGGGCAGCATGCCGGCGCTGATTTTCGTCTCCATCGTGGGGGCGGATCTGGGCGAGGCGCTGCGACCCGGCATGATCGTCTATTTCGGCGCGGCGACCGTGGTCTCGTTCTTCGTCATGTGGGGCTGGGCGCTGGCGCGGGTCGCGCACGCCCAGCGCGGGGTCTATGTCCAGGGCGCCTTTCGTGGCAACTGCGGCATCATGGGCCTGGCGCTGGCCCAGAACATGTACGGCGATTTCGGCCTGTCGGCCGGCAGTATCCTGGTCGGTGAGGTCATCCTGATCTACAACGTGCTGTCGGTGATCGTGCTCACCTGGTACCAGCCGGACCAGGACGCCGACTGGCGCTCGATCACGCGCGGCGTGGTCACCAACCCCTTGATCATCGCCACGCTGGTCTCGATCGCCATCGCGGCTTCGGGCATCCCGATGCCCAAATGGGTGATGACCTCGGGCGAATATTTCGCCCAGCTGACCCTGCCCCTGGCGCTGATCTGTATCGGCGGAGCGCTGTCGGTGCGTGCGCTGTATGACGCCCGCGGCGTGGCGGTCTCGGCCAGTATCGCCAAGATGCTCGTCCTGCCCACGGCCGCGCTGCTCGGCGGCTGGTGGCTGGGCTTCGTGCCCCGCGAGCTGGGCCTGATGTTTCTCTACTTTGCCTGCCCGACGGCCGCCTCCAGCTTCATCATGGTCGAGGCCATGGGCGGAGACGCCCGGCTGGCCGCCAACATCGTGGCCCTGACCACGCTGGCCGCCAGCGTGACGATGTCGCTGGGCGTGTTCGTGCTGCGGGCCGCCGGCGTCATCTAGGGCGTGTCAACACGCCCCGCGTACGCCGGGCGAGCGGTCAGCCTCGCGACGTATCGTGTCCGCTTTCTCCTTCTTCGGCCTCGCCGGCCAGTCGACGACTCTCGGCGGAATACGCCTTGGCGCCCTCGATCAGCGGCGCCAGCGTGTGCCAGAGCTCTTCGTCACGCAGCAGCTTGAACACGCCGGTCACGCCCGGCGGGTTGTAGGGCGACTCATGACGGCCTTCAGCCGTCTCACCCGCGCGATCGGCCCCGGCGTGCACGGCTTCGAACATGCGCTCGAGCTGATCGGGATCGAACCGGCCGAGCTGCTGGGCCACAACCAGCAGGTTGCGCATGCCGGCCCGGCCCTGCTCGGAGTTCAGGCCGTCCAGCGCGATCATGGAGATTTCGGGCATGGCGCCCACGAAATCCTTGAGCCAGCGCATCAGGCCGGATTCATAGAGCTGGTCGAGCAGGCCGTTGATCTCGGCGATACGGCCTTCGAATTTTTCCAGCTCGTCGACGGTTTCCGGGCGCAGCCGCTTGGCCTGCTCGGGACGGAAATGGATCTGTTCTGCCATCGGGATAAGCCTCGCTGTGGCATGGACCGGGCCCGCGCGGGCGGGCCCTGATCATTGGATAGTTAGGGGCAAGTGGCCAATCGGCCGGCGATCGCGAACCGCTTACAGGCCGCTGCCGTTGGGGCGCAGCTTGGGCGGGCGCTTGTAGTCGTCGCGCTCCCATTTCTGATTGACCTGTGCACCGGTCGTCGGATGCCGCGGCTTGTAGCGATGATTGTTCGGCTTGAGCGGCGCGCTTTCCCGCTCTTCCAGCCGTGTCATGTTGACCGCGACCTCCTTATAGGCGGGCGTGTCGGTGTCCTTGTCGGCCTCAAAGCTGGTCAGCACGTTGACCGCGCCGGCATTGAGCTTGCCGTGCGCCGACATATAGAGCTGGTGGCCGGTGACACGATCCGTGACCTCGACCGGCACCTTGACCGCGCCGCGACGCGATTTCAGCCGCACGACATCGCCACTCTCTAAACCGCGCTCTCGTGCCAGTTCGGGCGAGACCTCCACGAAGCCCTTGGGGATCTTGAACATGATGCCCGCCGTTTCGTCGGTCATGTTGCCTTCGTGGAAATGCTCCAGCAGCCGGCCGTTGTTCAGATGCAGGTCGTATTCGTCGTCGAGCTGGTCGGTGGCCTCGGACCAGTGCACCGGATGCAGCTTGGCGCAGCCGTTGTCGAAGTGGAAGACCAGATCGCCGTCGTCCTGCAGGTACAGGTTCTTCGTGCCCTCGTCCGGGCCGTCGGCGGCCACCGGCCACTGCTGGGAGGCAAAGCCTTCGAGACGGTCGTAGTGCACGCCGGCGAACATCGGCGCCAGGCTGGCGGCCTCGTGCATGATCTGGCTCGGGTGCGTATAGCCCCAGTCGTGACCCAGATGCGCGGCCAGCTCGGTGAGAATCCGCCAGTCCGGCTTGGAATCGCCCATCGGCGGAAAGACCTCGTAGAGCCGCTGGATACGTCGCTCGGTATTGGTGAACGTGCCCTCTTTCTCGACCGACGGGCTGGCCGGCAGCACGACATCGGCATACTCGCAGGTCCGCGAGAAGAACATGTCCTGCACGACGAAGAAGTCGAGCTTCTCGAAGGCCGACTGTACGTTCAGGATGTCCGAGTCGACCACGGCCATGTCCTCGCCCACGACATAGAGCGACTTCAGATCGCCTTCGTGAATGGCATGCACCATCTGGTGGTTGTTCTGGCCATCGTTGCTGGATAGCGGCGTGCCCCAGGCTTTCTCGTACCTCTGGCGCACCTCGTCGTCGGCGACGAACTCGTAGCCCGGGAACCGGTCGGGCATGTTGCCGAAATCCGAGGCCCCCTGAACGTTGTTGTGCCCGCGCATGGGATAGCCGCCGGTGCCGAAATGGCCCATGTTGCCGCTGACCAGCAACAGGTTGCACAGGGCCGTGGCGGTGTCCGAGCCCATGGTGTGCTGGGTCACGCCCATGGCCCAGACGCCACAGATGGTCTTGGCCGCGACCACCATGTCGGCCACCTGCTGAAGCGTCTCGGGGCTCAGCCCGCTGTGCTGGGTGGCGAACTCGAAGGTGAAGGGCTCGAGCGCGGCCACGAAGTCGTCGTAGCCGTCGACATAGTCGCGCAGGAAGGCCTCGTCGTGCTGGTTGGTGTCGATCAGATATTTGCTGATCGCGTTCAGCCAGGCGATGTCGGAGCCCGGGTTGGGCTGGATATGCAGATCGGCCCGCTCGGCCAGCTCGTTCTTGCGCAGATCGGCCACGATATGCTTCTGATCGTGCAGCTTGGCCGCGCGCTTGAAGCGGGTAGCGATCACCGGATGGCTTTCGGCGGTGTTGGCGCCGACGATGAGCAGCAGCTCGGCGGCTTCCAGATCGGCAATGGAGCCGGTATCCGCGCCGTAGCCCACGGTGCGCCACAGGCCCTGCGTGGCCGGGGCCTGGCAATAGCGCGAGCAGTTATCGATGTTGTTGGTGCCCATCACCCCGCGGGCAAACTTCTGCATCAGATAGCCTTCCTCGTTGGTGCACTTCGAGGAGGCGATATAGGCCAGCGCGTCCGGGCCGTGCTGGTCGCGGATCTCGGTGAAGCGACGGGCGATCAGGGCATAGGCCTCGTCCCACTCGGCTTCGCGGAACGCGCCGTTGTCGCGGATCAGCGGCTTGGTCAGGCGGGCTTCGCTGTTGATATGGCCCCACCCGAACTTGCCCTTGATACAGGTCGAGACCTGATTGGCCGGGCCTTCGGGCTTGGGCTCGATCTTGAGCAGCTCGCGGCCCTTGGTCCACATCTCGAAGGAACAGCCCACGCCGCAGTAGGTACAGACGGTCTTGGTGCGGTTCACATCGACCTTGCGCATGGCCGAATCCACTTCGGATACGGAAAAGATCGCGCCGTAGCCGGTGGTGTGCTCGGCGTTCTTGACCAGATCGATCGCCGCCCGGCCGAGTGTGCGATAGCCGTCGCGGTTCTGCGGCGAGAGTGCCGTCATCGGGCCAACGTTGCCGATCGCACTCTTTTCGATCAGCGCGTTACAGGGACAGACGGTCACACAGTGGCCACAGGAGACACACGAAGACTCCTCGATGGCGACATCGTCGTCCCAGATCACCCGCGGGCGCTCGCGCGACCAGTCGATGGACAAGGTCTCGTTGACCTGCAGGTTCTGACAGGCCTCCACACAGCGCCCGCACAGGATGCACTGGTCCGGGTCGTAGATATAGAAGGGGTTGGAGTAGTCCTTCTCGTAGGGCTTGCCCCGGAACTCGTAGTGCTGGCCCGGCACTTTCATGTCGCGCACGGTGTTGTGTACGTCACAGTTGCCGTTGTTGTTGTCGCACAGGGAGCAGTAGAGCTCGTGGTTGGCCGTAACCCGGTTGATGCCCTCCATGCGGGCCTCTTCGGCCTCGGCGTTGTTCAGCCCGATCTCCATGCCGGGTTTGACCGTCACCCCGCAGCCACGCACCAGGTTGCCGTCCACGTGGACGAAGCAGGTGTCGCAGGTCTGGATCGCCCCCAGGTTGGGATGATAGCACAGATGCGGCATGTAGACGCCGGCGGCATCCAGTGCCTCGGGCAGCGGCTGGCCGCTGCGCACCGTGACGGGCGCCCCGTCGACGGTAATATCGAAGAATTCGGCTTGTTGGTCCACGGCAGACTCCGGGCCTGTCTCGACCGCCCCGTCAGAACGACTGGGCATGCCGACGCGATGGGTCAATCCATACGCGGCAACGCCAGGTCATCGACGGAGGTGACGTGCTGTTCGATCAGCGCGAGTCGAGAATCAGCGTTCGATGAGGTGATAGGGCCACGCTGACACAAAACACACCCCTGGCGTGCACTGACCGCGTTCTTTTTTATGGATTGCCGCTCAAATACTGCATAGGCCAATATATTGACCGATACAGGATACTGTTTGGGCGGCTGCTGGCGACGCGCGGCATCGCGACTGCGCCGCATTTGTATCTAATTCTTAATTAGACCGGCGAAAGACGCAGTGCCGGGCTGGCGCCGCCGACGCTCGTACTCAAGATATAACCGTTTGCTTCCAGCTCGGTCGCGGCCCGTCGAATCAGGGCGTGTTCGATATCGAGCTGCTTAGCCAGACGCACGGTATTAACGCCTTTGGCCGAGGCGCTGTCAGCGCCGAATTCACGTACCGCCAAGAGCACGATACGTGCCGTGTCGTCGAGTTCGGGGGCACTCGCCCGCAGCGCATCGAGCGCGTGCTGCAGGCGAGTGCTATCCGGCTCCGGGTGGGCCATCAGGCCGCGGGTACGGCCCCGGCTTCCAGGCGAATAGCGATCGACTTCGAGGCCGGCGTATGGCTGAAGTCGCCGTGGTGGCTAAGCGGAATCAACGGGTTGGTTTCCGGATAGTAAGCCGCCGCACAGCCGGTCGGGGTGTCATAAGCCACGATCTTGAAGCCGTCGGCACGCCGTGACACGCCGTCGTCCGACTCGCCCACGAGGTTGACCATCTGCCCGTCCTTGAAGCCCAGACGCGAGATATCATCCTTGTTCAAGAAGATCACTTGTCGCCCGTTCGAGATACCGCGGTAGCGATCATCGTAGCCGTAGATCGTGGTGTTGTACTGGTCGTGCGAGCGCATGGTCTGGAGCGTGAGCCAGCCGTCGCGCGATTGCATCTGCTGATGCATCACCTCTTCCGGCAGCTCGGCGTCCGAAAACTCGGCCTTGCCGCTCTCGGTCTTGAACGTCAGCTGGGCGATAGGATTACCCAACCAGAAACCGCGATGCTGACGCACCCGATTGTTAAAGTCTTCAAAGCCCGGGATGACTTCGGACACGTGGTCGCGAATGAGGTCGTAGTCCTCGCGCAGGCTCTTCCAGTCCACCGCTTCACTGCCGACCAGTCGCTCGGCGATGCCGGTCAAGATCGCGATTTCCGAACGCAGCGTATCCGTGGACGGCTTACTGATGCCGGCCGAGCCGTGCACCATGCTCATGGAATCTTCCACGGTGATCAGCTGCGACTTGCCGGCCGCGTTGCGATCGATCTCGGCGCGGCCAAGACACGGCAAGATCAGGGCTTCGTCGCCGTGCACGAGATGACTGCGGTTGAGCTTGGTGCTGATGAACGCCGTCAGTCGACAGTTCGACATGGCCTGCTCGGTGACCACGCTGTCAGAGATAGCACGCGTGAAGTTGCCCGCCAGACCGATGAAGATCTTGCCCGGGTTGTCGCGCATGAGTGCTACCGCACCTACCGAGTCCACGCCCCATTCGCGCGGCATGGGTCGGCCGTATTTGGCCTCTAGTGAGTCCAAAAGCGTCTTCGAGGGCTTCTCGAACACGCCCATGGTGCGATCGCCCTGGACGTTGGAATGGCCACGCACGGGCGAGGTGCCCGCACCCGGCTTGCCGATGTTGCCGCAGAGCATCAGCAGGTTGACGATCTCACGCACGGTGATGACCGAGTGCTTGTGCTGGGTGATGCCCATGGCCCAGCAGCAGATCGTGGCCTTGGAGCGGGCGTAGATCGCCGCCGCTTCTTCCATCTCGGCGCGCGTGAGGCCGGACTGGGCTTCAAGCGTGGCCCACTCGGTGGCCGTCACACGGGCCCGATAGTCTTCGAGGAACGCGGTGTGGGTGGCCAGGAACTCGTGGTCCAGCACCGTCTCGCCGGCTGCTTCGCGCTCGAACAACGCCTTGGCCATGCCGCGCACGGCAGCCATGTCGCCGCCGAGTTTCGGGCAGAAGTAGTGGTTACTGATGCGATGGCTGCCGTTGCTCATCATCTCCCACGGCTTCTGCGGATCCTGGAACTTCTCCAGGCCGCGCTCCTTCAACGGGTTGAAGGATACGATATCCGCGCCGCGCTCGGCGGCCTCGCGCAGCACACCCAGCATGCGCGGGTGGTTGGTGCCCGGGTTCTGGCCGAAGATGAAAATGGCTTCGGCTTTCTCGAAGTCCTCGAGCTGCACACTACCTTTGCCCGTGCCAAGAGCGGCCCCTAAGCCGACACCGCTGGCCTCGTGGCACATGTTCGAGCAGTCCGGCATGTTGTTGGTGCCGTACAGCCGTGCCATGAGCTGGTAGATATACGCCGACTCGTTCGAAGCCTTGCCGGAGGTATAGAAGATCGCGTCGTCGCGTGACGGAAGCGCCTTCAGCTCGTCGGCAATGAAATCGAGCGCCGCGTCCCAGCTGATCGGCTCGTAGTGATCCGTCTTGGGGTTGTAGCGCATCGGCTCGACCAGACGCCCCTCGTCTTCGAGGTGGTAGTCGTCCCAGGTCTTGAGCTCGCTGACCGAGTGTTTTTCAAAAAACTCACGCGTCACGCGCTTGGTGGTGGCTTCCCAAGTGATGGCCTTGACGCCGTTTTCGCAAAACTCGAACGACGAGCCGTGCTTGGGATCGCCCCAGGCACAACCGGGACAATCAAAGCCATCCGGCTGGTTCATCTTGAGCAGCGACACACTGTTGGATGTCGCCTTGCCGCTGTGCCAGAGATGTTTGTTGACCGCTTTGAGTGCGCCCCAGCCACCGGCCGGGTTGGTGTACTCATACACGCGCGCGTCGTGGTCAGAGCTGGGCATCGGGGTGATTCGCGGCGACTCTTGGCTGGACTCAGACATTATTGGACTCCGAGAAAAGCGGAACGGTCGGCCGCCGGCTGGCATCGCAGCCCGGCGACCGACCCGATTATGGCACTAAGCAGGATCTGCTTGAGAACGCTAGAAAAAACGAACAAGACGCGCTCCTAAAAGAAATACGCCTTGTTGCAGCGGTAGTCTATCGGGGTCGTTGACCAGGCCAGAAGCGACCCGCCGTCGGCAACGTTACCCCGTGAATAGAGCTACGGATTTGATGACGGTTTCGATGAAGCCCCAGATGGCCGGAATGCCCACCAACGCCCACAGGCCGGCAATCTGCCAGGACGGGGTGGTGATGGCTTCATCGCCTGGATTGGTTTGTGACGCCATTTTAAATCTCCGATGAAACAGGTTGGATAAGGACCGCGCCGGAGCGACTACGCTCAGTCCGGGTTGTTCGCGTCACCCTTGAAATGATGTTTCTCAGCAACCGGACGGACCAGGAGGTTGCAGATCAGGCCCAGTGCCAGCAGGGCCACCATGATATAGAGCGTGCTGGTATACGCATCGGCCGGCGCCACACCGGCCTGAATCTGGCCTTCACGGAGCTCGTTAAGCAGCACCGGGCCGACGATGCCGGCCGCTGCCCATGCTGTGAGCAACCGGCCCAGGATCGCGCCGACGTGCATCGTGCCGAACATGTCCTTGAGGTAGGCCGGCATCGTAGAGAAACCGCCGCCATACATCGACACGATGATGCAACAGGCCAACACGAACAGGATGATCGAGCCCATCCCGGCGATTGTGGGCACCAGGCCGTACAGCACCATACCCAGAACGAAGAACGCCGCGAACGTGGTCTTGCGCCCGATGACGTCGGAAATCGAGGCCCAGAAGAAGCGACCGGCCATGTTGAAAATCGACAACACGCCGACAAAACCGGCCGCCGCGGCTGCCGTCGTACCCACGATCTCCTGCGCCATGGGCGAAGCCTGCTCGAGCAGGGCAATACCGGCCGTGGCGTTCAAGAACAACACCAGCCACAGCAGATAAAACTGCGGCGTCTTCATGGCCTCGTTTACGTGAACGTTGCCCTTGGTGATCATCTTGTTGGGCTTCTTGCCGGCCGCGTCCGGATCATAACCGGCCGGCTTCCACCCCTTGGGCGGAATACGCACGATCAACGCGCCCACCATCATGAACAAGAAGTAGATGATGCCCATGGTGAGGAACGTGGAGCCGACGCCGGTGGAGTTATCAGTCGCATAAAACTCCATCAACGAGGTGGCCAGTGGCGAACCGATCATGGCCCCGCCGCCGAAGCCCATGATCGCCATGCCGGTGGCCAGGCCGGGCCGATCCGGGAACCAGTTCATCAGCGTGGACACCGGGGCGATATAACCGATACCCAGACCGATACCACCGATGACGCCGTATCCTAAATAGACCAACCAGATCTGGTGCCACCAGACACCAAACGCACCGACGACGAAACCGCCGCCAAAAAACGCTGCAGCCAACGCCATGGCCTTGCGTGGACCAGCGCGCTCTAGCCACTGGCCACCGAACGCAGCGGCCAGGCCGAGCGCTGCGATCGCCAGCGAGAAGATCCAGGCCAGCGAGGCCTGATCCCAATCGCCCGGCGCCGAATTATCCACGCCGATCAGCTGGGTGAGCGGAATCTTGAATACCGAAAAAGCATACACCTGGCCGATGCACAGATGAATACACAGCGCCGCCGGTGGCACCATCCACCGGCTGAAACCGGGCTTGGCCACGGTGCGGGATTTATCAAAGAATCCGGCCATTATTCCCCCAGAGGAAGTCGATAGGACACGCCGGGGCGTGTAGTGAATAGGCGATAAATTAACAGCCTCAGACGCCGACCGCGAAGATTTTCGACTAAAGTCTGGCTTGGCAGATTATTGCTCACAATCTGTATGTATAGACCAATAATGAGCTTCACGGCCTGAGACCGACCCTAGCGCTTTCTCTAGCGTGAGATTAGTCCCAGATCGGTTGGGCGAACGGCTCAACCGTGACCGGTTCTCCGGCGCCCACGCTTTCTGTTTCGGCTGCCAGCACGACAAACGCGTTGGCCAGGCTCATGGACTGCATCACCCCCGAGCCCTGGTGCGCCAGCGTGGAGACCTGTGTGCCATGGTCGTCCATCTGAATGCGCGCCCGCAGGTAGTGCTCCCGGCCGGGCCGTTTATCCAGCGCTTGGGCGGTCGGCAGCGACCAGCGCAGCGCCGCGGCCGGCCGCCCACCGGCCAGCCTGACGAGTGCCGGGCGCACGAGTTGAATAAACGTGACCGCCGTCGAGACCGGATTGCCTGGCAGACCGAAGAAATGGGTCTGCCCGAGGCGACCCACGGCTAGCGGTTTACCGGGCTTGATAGCCACTTTCCAGAAATCGATCTCGCCGCGCGTTTTCAATACCTCGACCACGTGATCGGCGTCGCCGACCGATACTCCGCCGGTCGTAATCAGCGCGTCACAGTCCCGGGCCCGATCAAAGGCCGCTGCAAGTGCCGCGGGATCGTCGCCGATCGCCCCCAGGTTGACGCTTTCCAAGCCCAGTTCCTCGATCATCGCAGCCAGTCCGTAGCGGTTGCTGTCGTAGATCTCACCGCTGGCAAGCGGCCCATCGATTGGCCGTAGCTCGTCGCCGGTCGAAAAAAATGCGACCCGCAGTCGACGCATCACCGCCACGTTGGCTTGGCCAACCGACGCCAGTACCGCGATGTCGGCAGGCCGCAGGTACCGCCCGGCGTGCAGCACGGTCTCGCCTTCGGCGATATCCTCGCCGGCCGGTCGTATATTGGCACCAGCGGCCGGTACGCCGTTCTCGACGGTGACGGATGACTGATGAGTCGTCACGTTCTCCTGGATGACGATTCGATCGGCCCCGGCGGGCACGACGGCACCGGTTGTGATACGCACGCACTGCCCGGGCTCGAGCCGGCCGTCGAACGGATGACCGGCCAGGCTTTGCCCGACCTGCTCGAAGCGCTCGCTGGACGAATCATCCGATACGCAGAGCGCGTAGCCGTCCATCGATGAATTGGTCGCACTGGGTACATTGACCCGTGCCACGACATCGTCCGCCAGAACGCGCCGATGGGCGTCGGCCAATGCGACGGTCTCGGTCTCCTCGATGGGCGACAGGCCCGCTACGATGCGCTCGCGGGCCGCGGCCAATGGCATGGGCGGATGAGAGTGGGCGGTACCGGCTTGCGACATAGACTCAGGTATCTCGAACGTTTGATGGCGAGACGCCGGTCTCGCCTGGCCCTGCGACTGTAACCTGATCGGCGTCGATATCTCGATTGATATTCAAAAACGGCGTATCGCTGGACCAGGCGACCTGTGTCATGGACAGGCTGTCCTGCCAGCGCATGACCCGACGTTCGCCGTTGGCCAATGCCAGCCGAAGCGAATCAAGCACGCGACCGCGCACCAAACAATGCAGCGGCTGTCGTCCACGCGGGCTGGAGGCCACCACGAGATCCGTGGTGTCATTCATGGCCTCACACAGTCTTTCGGCCAGATCGAGGGGCAATTTCGGCGTATCGACGGGGACGATGAGCGCGTACGCATGACGCACCTGCGGCAAAGCCGCAGCGATCCCTGCAAGCGGCCCGGCATAATCGACGAACGTGTCGGCCACGGCACGATGGCCAAGCGCCTGATAGCGCGCAAGACTACGATTGGCGCTGATGACGACGTCATCCACCTGTCCGGCCAGACGCGCTAGCGTATGTCTGATCAGAGGCGTATCACCGACCCGATACCACCCCTTATCCATACCGCCGAGACGGGTAGCGCGACCGCCGGCCAGTACAATCGCAGAAACGTGTGGCGCTATGTTACTCCGCGCAGGCGACAACCGGTTTGATTCCTAGGCGCACAGCCGGTCGCGCTTCGGCGCGAGGCGTTCGAGAAACGCTTGCTGATCGGCCAAGATACGGCGATTAGCCAGCATGAGCCATTCGGCGAGGTTTGGCTCGTAGGGCAGCGCTAACAAATGCATACCGGCCTGCTCGGGGGTGCGATCGTCCTTGTAGCGATTACAGGCTTCACAGGTCGAGACCACATTGCGCCAGCTGTGGGCTCCCCCCTTCGACCGAGGTACCACGTGTTCAATCTGCATGTGACCGAACGTCAGGCGAATGCCGCAATACATACAAAGACCACCGTCTCGATGAAAGAGCTCGCGGCGCGTGAGGGCAGGCACCAGATTACGCGCGAACCGATGCGAGCGATCACGTACGGCGATGATGGAATCAATCGCCAATTCGCTGCGGATGCCGGTCTCTCGCGAGCGCCCGCCTCGCAGGCTGATCTTTTCCGAGCCGGCTTCCCAGGCAATCTTGTCCGTAAAGTACAGACTGACCGCTTGTTGCCATTCGATCCATTCGACCGGCAGCCCGCCGGCATCGAGTTTCAATATCCGAGGAATGACCGACACGTATCGTCTCCCAACCAAGATCTATCCGACGCATACGTAAAACACGTCGTCAACGATTCTCGAGTTGTACCGATTACTGTCGTAGCTCGCAATCATCGTGAGATGACGGCGCGTGTCCGAGCGACCCATTCGCTGACAGACCACGCACAAAAAACCCCAGCCTGTTGGGCTGGGGTTTTGGTGTATAGAGCCTGGCGGTGACCTACTCTCACATGGGGAGACCCCACACTACCATCGGCGCAGAGCGGTTTCACTTCCGAGTTCGGAA
>MDSW01142598.1_pt1 | contig 16823 bp, 10 predicted proteins | sample 811171 | NCBI WGS metagenome assembly MDSW01 (sample SAMN05326641, study PRJNA326480) | marine metagenome | isolation source: seawater | place: Atlantic Ocean: North West | collected 2012
CCGAGTACTCGGGGGTTCCGCCGCCGCACCCGCGAGCCCGCGGGAGGAGCGCGCGCGAGGGCGGCGGCGGCTGGGTCGCGGCGGGCGCGAACGGGTCGACGGGCCTCGCGCCGCCGTTGCCGCGGCAGAGGGGTCGGCGCGGCGAGCGGGGCCGCGGCGGCGGGGGCGGCGGGGGGTACTACCGGGACGGGGGGTACCACCGGGAGTCGTCGCGGGGGTCCTCGAAGGGCGGTCTCGGGCTCGGTGGTCTCGGGGGGGAGTATTATTACCGCGGGGTCGGCGGGGATCGGGGCGGACAGGGTCAAGGGTTCGGCGGCGAGGGTCAGGGGCGGGCGGAGAAGGGACCCCTCGGCGGCGCCCAGGGTTTAGGTGGTTTGGCGGCGCCTCGGAGTTCTCTTCTGGAGGAGTTCAAGTCGAACAAGGGGTCTCGTCGTTTCTCGCTGTCGGACCTCACGGGGCACGTCGTCGAGTTCGCGAGCGACCAGCACGGCTCTCGGTTCATCCAGCAGGAGCTCGACGCCGCGTCCGCGGAGGTTCGGTCGGCGGCGTTCGAGGAGGTTTTGCCCGGTGCGCGTCGGTTGGTGACGGACGTCTTCGGGAACTACGTCGTTCAGAAATTCCTCGAGCTTGGCGACGGCGAGCAGCGGGATCGGCTCGCCGACGCCGCGTTGGTCGGGAACGTGTTGCAGCTGAGCCTTCAGATGTACGGGTGTCGGGTCGTTCAGAAGGCGCTCGAGGTGAGCGACCCCGAGCGGCAGTCGAGCCTGATCGCGGAGCTCGACGGGCACGTGCTCCGGTGCGTGCGGGACCAGAACGGGAACCACGTCGTGCAGAAGTGCGTCGAGCGCGTGCCCCCCGATCGCGCGCAGTTCGTCGTCGACGCGTTTCTCGGGAACGTCGCGCAGCTGAGCACGCACGCCTACGGGTGTCGCGTGATTCAGCGCGTGTTGGAGCACGGCACGGAGCCGCGGAAGAAAGCCGCGGTCGTGGACGAGATTTTGGCCGAGGCGGCGCGGCTGGCGCAGGATCAGTACGGGAACTACGTCGTGCAGCACGTGCTCCGCCACGGCGGCGAGGAGGGGCGGCGGCGGGTCGCGGCGGCGCTCGCGGGGCAAATCGTCGTCCTCGCCAGGCACAAGTTCGCGTCCAACGTGGTGGAGAAGTGCCTCACGCACTGCGGCGCGGAGGCGCGGGAGATCGCGGTGCGCGAGATGCTCGGAGACACGGACGAGAACGAGCCGCTGCGGGAGATGATGAAGGACCAGTACGCCAACTACGTCGTGCAGAAGGTGCTGGAGACGTGCGACGACGAGCAGAGGGAGAGGCTGCTGGCGAGGATGCGCGCGCACCTCCCGAACCTCAAGAAGTTCACCTACGGGAAACACATCGTCGCCAGGGTAGAGAAGCTCATCGTCGCAAACACGAACGAGGGGGAGGGGGGCGGCGACGGGGAAAAGGGAGGTGGCGACGGGGAAGAAAAAGAAAAGGGGGGGGGCGAGAACACTCCCACTCCCGGGGGGGGAAACGGCGACGGCGACGGCGCCCCCGCGGCGGCGCCGAGCGCGGAGCGAGACGCCGATGCGAGCGAGCGGGAAAGCGGCGGCGGGAAAGACGAACGCGCGGAGAAGGAGGACCGGGAGGGGGAACGCGCGGGAGGGGGAGGCGGAGAGGGGGGCGACGCGGAGGGGGGAACCGCGGGCGAAGGGGAGGAAGGGGGCGAGTCTTAGGTCGCGATGCGTCGAGCACTTAGGGTCGCGAGTCGCCGGCGGCGCTCGAGGCGGAGCATTTTCCGATTGCACACGAGTGCCCGGACCGAAATAGTTCAGTGCTGCCGATGTGCAGATTTCGACGGACCGCCGCCGCCGCGCGCGCCGGCCGTCCGCCCAGCCCGCGGCACCTCGGTTGCGTCGTTTCGACGACGGTCCGGACCGCCGGGCCCGCGCGGAGTCGCGCTCTGTTCGGGGCGCGCGCGCGCGCGCGTTCTCGCGCCTCGCCCGCGTCTCGGATAGGCCGGATGCGTTCGAACGCGAACCTGACGCTCACGGGGGAGACGTGCGCGCTGGTGCCGTACCGGGAGGAGCACGTCCCGACGTACCACGCGTGGATGGAGGATCCGGGCCTCAGGGAGGCGACCGCGAGCGAGCCGCTGAGCCTCGAGGAGGAGTTCGCGATGCAGCGCGACTGGGCGAGCGACGAGAAGAAGTGCACCTTCATCGTCCTCGACCGGTTCGCGGGCGCGGCCGGGGAGGGGGCGGGTCCCGAGGGGCGCGCGGAGACGCGTCCCCCCGGGGACGCGCGCGGGCCCTATGCGCGAGCGGCGATGTGCGGGGATGTGAACCTCTTCTTCAACGACCACGACAGCGTCGCGACGTGCGAGATCGAGGTCATGGTCGCGCGAACGCTGAGTCGGCGCAAGGGGATCGCGCGCGAGGCGCTTCGCGCGATGATGGCGTACGCGGTGGAGACGCTCGGCGCGCGAACGTTCCGCGCGAAGATCGGGTTCGCGAACGAGGCGTCCCGATCGCTCTTCGCGCGACTCGGGTTCGAGGAGGTCTCCAGGTCCGAGGTGTTCCGGGAGGCCACCCTCGAGCTCGCGCTGGACGGGAACGCGCCGGTCGAGGAGGGGCTCAGGGGAGTCTGGGAGAGGCTGGACAAGGGGGAGTACGATCGAGGGACCCCGGGGGACGCGTAGGGGAGACGCGAGGGCGGGGGCGCGACGGGGGACGTTACGCCGTTCCGAGACGCGTCCTCGTCCTGGGTTAATGAAATCCGACGACGACGCTACTCGAGCTGCTCCATTATTCGTCGTCCCGGCGCCGCCGCGCGTCAGTCCTCCCGCGCCGCGCGCGTTCGCCACCGTCGATCCCGCGATGTCGGCGGCGGCGGCTGCGGCGGCGGCTCTCGCGCCTCGCGCGCCTCGCCTCCGCGCGGATCGCGCCGCGGCGCCCCGCGGGTTCCTCGCGGGTTCGCCGCGCCTCCTCGTTCTTCGTCGGCGCCCCGGGGTGGTCCCCCCGGGGTGGCGCGCTCCTTCACGCGCGGTCCTCGTCGCGCCTCGTCGCGCGGCGCTCGACCTGGGCGCGCCGCACTCGCGCGGCGACCCCTCGCCGCCCGACTCCTCCTCGTCGTCGGACGCCTCCGCCCCCCTCGACCTCGACCTCGGCGCGGTCCTCGCCCGCGTGCGCGTCGCCCTCGGCGTCGACGATCCCTCGTCGGACCCGAGCGCGGGGATGATCTGGGGCGAGGGCCGCAACCTCGGCATGCCGGCGCGGTGGTGCCTGCGCCACCTCGGCGCGTCCTTCGCGGAGGAGTCCACGGGCCCGGAGCTCTCGTACGTCAGCGGCCACCTCGGCGGGAGCGGGGAGGTGTGGGAGACGGACTTCACGGGGTACACCCAGGCCCTCTGCCTCGACGACCGCGAAGCCGCGCTGCTCTCGGGATGGGTCCGCACAAACTTCTGGGCCAGGCCCGAAGCCGCCGACGTTCTCGACCGCGAGTTGGTATCCCAGGTGACGGCGGACGAGGACTCCGAGGACTCCGCGATAAAAAACGCGTACGTCGTGTCGCTTCGGTGCTCGGACGGCGGTCTGGTCACCGCCCGGGTCACCGTCTGCGCCGACACGTTTTTACCCGCGGGGATGACGTGCCGCGTGTGCGGCGACGTCGAGCGGTGGACGTTCGAGCGGTGGACCGCCGCCGAGTGGGGAACGCGGTACCCGGCGCGCGTCGTCCTCGCCAACTCGGGGGGCGGCGACCAGACGTTCGATACGCACCCGCGAGGGTTCAGGAGGAACCCCGGGGTCCCGGTCGAGTGGTTCGACCGACCGACGAGCGGCGGGGGTTCCGATTCGATCGGATCCATCGGAGGCTTCCTCCCCGGTTCGGTGGCTTTCCTCCCCGGGGTCCCTCCCGAGGTGTCCGTCGTTTCGGGCCACCGCTCGAGCCACGTCCTCGTCCGCCCCCTGATCGACGGCAAGGACGTCGGCCCGTTCATCCTCGACACGGGCGCGAGCGGCTTGGTCATCAGTCGCGCCGCCGCGAACCGGTTGAAGCTCCGCGCGTTCGGAGAGGTGCACGTCTCGGGCGTCGCGGGCAAAGTCCCGTGCCGATTCCGCCGCGCCGCGGCCGTGACACTCGGCCCGATCCGCATCGATCGACCCGTGTTCATGGAGATGGACGTCGGCGGCATCGTCGGCGGGGCCTCGGAACCCGTCGCGGGGATCGTCGGCTTCGACGCGTTCAAGTGCGCGGTGTGCGAGGTTGGGCCCGGGGGCGCGCCGGTGAGACTGCACGACCCGCGCGCGTTCAGGTACCCGCCGACCTGGACGTGGCACGAGCTCGTGATGGTCAGCAACGTCCCGCACGTCAGGGCCGCGTTCGAAGTGCCAAGCAGGTCTTCGGAGGCGCCGGAAGACCGTTCGGAGGCGACGGAGGAGTCTTCTGATGCGTCTTCTGAGTCTTCTGAGTCCCCGGGGGGTACAAGTCCCGTTCGCCGGTCGGAAATTTTTATGATTGACAGCGGCGCGGGGGGCGCGGATTGCATCTTCCACGCGCGCGCGGTGGACGCGCTCGGCCTCGAGGCTATGCTTCCGCCCGTCACGGGCGCGGGGGCTCGGCGCGGGAGCAGCCGCGTCCGGGGCGTCGGCGGGAGCGCGGGTGAGAGCTCGGGAAGCACCAGGGCGTACCGGGGCGAGATGGCGCGGTTGGACCTCGAGCCGATGGCGGCGCGGGAGGTTGAGGCGGCGGAGGGGGAGGTTGAGGCGGCGCCGAGGCGCGTCGTCGGGGGGCGGGGGGGTTCCTTCTCGAACCTCTCCGTGTTGCTCGCGGCGGACGCGGGGTTCGATCTGAGCGAACACAGCGTCGGGCTCATCTGCGCGAACGCGCTCGGGGCGCGGCGGGTGGTGTACGACCTCCCGAACCGGCGCCTCGCGTTGCTCGTCGACGGCGAGGACGACCCGCCGCCGCGCGACGCGTCGATCTTCGAAGCGACGACGCGTTCGAGCGCGTTCGGCGCCGCCGACGACGAGAGCGACGGGAGCCTCCCGCGGAAGGAGCCTCCCGGGTTCGTCGCGGGGATCGTGGAGAGCGTCAAGGGGCTCGCGGGGGAGCGGCGGGGAAGCGCGCGCGGGAGGGAGGAGTGAGAGGGGGACGCGGACGACGAAGCGGAGCGCGACTACGGGATTACTTTAACACCAGGTACGAGTATTTTTTATGCGAAGACCGTCTTCGAACGGGCGCGCGCGAGTACGAGTAGGGGCGCGCGCGGGTACGAGTGGGGGCGCGCGCGAGTACTCGTACTCGTGCGCGTACTCGTACGCGCACCCCCGCGCCTACGGCGTCGACGCGGCGTTCGGGGTGCGGTTCTCGTCGCCGGTTCGTCCTCGCGCCTCCCATTCCCGCTTCTCGCTTTCGAGCGGCGTGCGGAAGAGTCCCGCGCGCCGCGCCTCGACGACCGCGTCGAGGTCCTCCCCTTCTTCCTCCTCCTCCGCCTCCTCGTCGCTGCTTCGCCACTCCTCCGCCGCGGTGTCTTTCCAACCGCCGCCCCGCGCCGCGTCCGCGCCGCCCGCGCCCGCCGATGCGCCCGCGTCCGGCTCGCCCCCGCCGCGGTCTTCCGCCGCGGCCGCGGCGCCGAACGCGAGCGCCCTGGCGGACCTCGAGGCGTCCCGAGCGCGCGTCGCGCCTCTCCGGGGCTCCGCGTCGGCGTCGGGGAGCGCCCGGAACGCGCGCGTCCACCGCCCCGTGCTCTCGTCGCGCTCGCCGTGGTACCAGCCCTCGAACGGGGCCTTACACAGCGGGCAGTTCCTCGCGCGTCGCGTCGCCCAGGCCTCCATGCACGGCGCGCAGAACGCGTGCGAGCACCCGGGCAGCGCGACCATGCGATTGCGCTCGTGCTCGCCACCGCAGACGTGGCACCGCGTCGCGCCGTTCCCCGCGAGGCGCCCGGAGGGACCGCGCGCGGCGGAGAAGGGCGCGAAGCTCGGGGACGGGAACGGGCGGCCGCGGCCCGACGTGCCGTGGCCCGACGCGTCGTCGCGAGGGTCGTCGCCGTCGAGAGGCGTCGAGAGGTCCCACCACGCCCCGGGGGTGGTGCCGACGCTCGGGAGGCGATGCCGGGGCCGTTTCGGCGCGCGCGACGCGACCGCGTCGTCCACCGCGGCGGCCGAGGGGGGCGCCGAGGGGGGCGCGTCCGATCCGGGGCTCGCGCGCCACGCCGACGCGGGGGTCTTCGCCTCGAGCGTCATCGCGGGGCGTGCCTGCGGGGAAGTGACCGAGCGCGCCAGGGACGACAGCCACGGTTTGAAATCGCACGCGACGAAGTGCATGGCGCCCGCGCCACGCGGCGTCATCATCGTCGTTATATTCCTGCTCGCGTCGTCGTCGCGCCAACAGCCAAAACCCCGTCGTCGTCGCCGCGCATCGTCTCGGCGCCCCAGACTTCCGCCGCGCGTCGTCCCGCGACTCGCCGCCATGCGCGCCTCGCCCGCGCGCGCGTGCTTCTCCTGCCCCCCCTCGGGGCCGGCGCCTCGCCCCGCGCGGTCGACCCCGCGCCGCCCCTCGCGCGTCGTCCACCCGGACTCGCCCCGGGTCGCGTCCCGGCCGCGAGACGCCGGCGCCCCGCGCGCGGGCGACGACGACGACGCCCCCCCCGTCGCCGCGAAGGCGGCCGACTCGGGTGCGCCCCCCTCCCGCGCCGCCCGTCCCGATTCGCCGCCATCGCCCTCGCAGAAACCCGCCACCAACCCCCCCCAGCCCTCCGTCGAGCGCGCGCGGGATGACGACACGCTCACCGCTCAGGCGAGCCGCGCCGAATCACATCGGCGCGGCGGTGCGCCGAAAGCACATCCACAAGAGATTGCCGACCGCCGCCGCGATCCCCCGCCGCCCCCTTCTATTCTCGATCGCGACCGCATTCTTCCATCCTCGCGAAAACCGCCGTTCGCGAACGGCCCCTCCGAACCACCCCGACCCGCGCGTGACGCGCGCGCTTCATATCCCCCCCCCTCTTCTCACCCCCCTTCTCTCCGATCCATCATCCGTCGCGCAGTCGTGACGGCTGCCGACGAGGCGTTCATGCGCCGCGCGCTGGATTTGGCGGCGACCGCCGCCGGAAAGACGTTTCCCAACCCGCTCGTCGGGTGCGTGATCGTCGACGACGCCGGCGCGATCGTCGGCGAGGGGTACCACCCGAAGGCCGGCGAGCCGCACGCGGAGGTTTTCGCGTTGCGCGCCGCGGGCGACTTGGCGGAGGGCGCGACGGCGTACGTGTCGCTGGAGCCGTGCAATCACTTCGGTCGGACGCCGCCGTGCAGTCGCGCGCTCGTCGCCGCGGGGGTGCGGCGGGTGGTGGTGGGGTTCGTGGACCCGGACCCGCGCGTGAGCGGCGGGGGGATCAGGACCTTGCTCGACGCGGGGATCGAGGTCGCGGTCGGGTGCGAGGAGGGGAAGTGCAGGGAGATCAACGCGGACTTCATCGAGAGGAACACGAAGAGGTGAACAAACGCGTGAAGAGGCGGCGAACGTATCAATATTTTCGGGGACGGGTTGCAAAAGTTTTTAATGGTGCTGTTTGGAAATGCCAAACGCTGATGGTGCTGACGACGGACGCTCGCTTTCGCCGAACACCGCGCCTCCTCGGCTCGTCCGCGCCTCGCGTCACCCTCGCCTGCCGCACTGGAGTAACGATCCCGCGCCCAGGAAGAGGCCGAAGAGCGCGGCGCTGCCCATCGTCGTCCGGCCGACGTGTCGGATTTTGAGCATGCCCGGGATCTGCGCGCGCGAGGGGGCGGGGACGAGGTGAGCGCGCGCGATCGTCGTCGGGAGCGCGGGCGCGATATTTTTAGGGTTGGTTGGTTGGGTTGGTCGACCGGCGCGAGGGACGACGCACCCCGTACGAGAAGGCCTCGTACGTGCCGTAGCACGCGCCCACCGCGCCGCCGACGGTGCCCCCGAGGGCGACGCCGGTGAGCACCCTGTTCGCGCACCGGTTGTCCGTGATCGACATCGGGGAACGCGAACCGCGCCCCGCGCAGTGACGCGACCGAATCACGAATCCGACGCCGAGCGCCGCGACGAACCGTCGTCGTTCTCGGACGACCCGTCACGAGTCAGTCGCTCGAGTCACCCGCCGGTTCGGTCTCGTCGTGGTGCCGCGGCGCGTTCGGGTCCCTCAATCTGCCGCCTCCGTCTCTTCGCCGCCACTCTCCGAGGGCGCCGCGCGCACGCGGGTCGCGCGGGTTCCCGCCTCGGACGCCGCCGCGCGCGCTCGATGTCCGCGCCCGCGACGACGACGGAGGGTTCGACGCGCGCCGCGGGTTCCTCCGCGCCGCCCGCCCTCGGCGTCTCCGCGAAGCGCGCTCGGCTCGAGCACGCCGGGGGTCGCTCCGCCGCGCTCGAGCTCGGGATCGCGTCGGACGACGACGACGACGACGTCGACGACGACTCGCCGACGGACGTGGAGGAGGAGGAGGACACGGAGGGGGACCCCGAGGGCGGCGCCGAGTCCGAGGTGTCGCGCGCGCAGCTCGTCCGGCGCCGGCTCGCGCGCATGCGCGAGCTCCACGGGTTGTACCGCGACCAGTACTGGCGCCTCCTCGAGACGCTCCGGCGGAGACACCGCAGGTTCGCGTTGCGAAACGGACACGGCGGGCGGAAGGAGGACGGCCTCGCGGAGACCGCCGCGCGCGAGAAGATGGGACTCCCCGCGCAGTGCGAGAGGGAGGGGTGCGAGGAGCGGCCCGTGCCCCTCGCCAAGCACTGCTTCGCGCACATCCTCGACGACCCCGACCAAAAGTTGTACGCGCCGGAGAACCCAGAGGCGGACCCCAAAGACCAAACGCCGGTGCTCAACGCCGCCTGAGAGTGCGCCCGCAGGCGAGGAAGGGTCGAGACCCAGGGGAGCCGTGGCGACCCTTCGAACCGCGAACCGCGAACCGCGAACCGCGAACCGCGAACGATAGGGGGCTCGTTTAGTAGGCCGCGTGAATGTCAGACCACCTTCGACGCGCCACTCTCGGACTCTCGGATCTCGCGTCGTCTCTTCCCATCACTCGCCGGCGCGCTCGGACATGCTCGCGTCCGCGCGGGTCGCCGCGCCGCGCCCCCTCGCGCGGCGCCGCGCTTCGCGCTTCGTTCCGCTCGCCGCGCGCGCCGGCTCCGACCGCCCCGCGCGGTCGGTCGAGGCGGAGGACGAGGCCTCGTCTTCGCTCGGGGCGCTCCTGTCGGGGCGCGATCTGAGCGACGCCGTGGGCGCGCTCGACGCGCGCCGCGTCGAGCGCGTCGTCGCGTCGCTCGAGCGCGACCGACCGGGCCCCGCCGCCCCGCTCGCCTCCCCCCTCCTCGACCGCGAGTGGGTCCTGCGCTACACCTCCTCCCCGGGCACGGTCGGCGCGATCGGCGCGTGGCGAGCCGTCGCCGGCGCGGTCGCGGACGTCAGGCAGACCGTTCGCCGCCGCGACCACGACGACGACGCGGCGTCGACGTCGTCCCGACTGCGCGTCGTCAACGTCGTCACGATCGCCGTGAGAGGCGGCGCGGGCGTCCGCATCACCCAGACGTTCGAAGCCGACGTCGAGAGCAAGCGCCGGTGTCGCACGCAGCTCTTGACCTCCGACGTCGAGCTCGTCCGCGGCGGCGGAGACGGCGAAGGCTCGGATGGGCGCTCCGGCTCGGACGGCCTCTTCGCCGCGCCCACCCGCCTCGTCGCCGACGCGCTCTTCCCCGGCGCGGCGCCCGGCGCGACGCTCGCGACGCTCGCGCAGCCGTTCGCGCGGGACCAGCCGTCGAAGACGCAGCTCACGACGCACCTGAGCGAGAGGTGGCGAATCACGCGCGACGCGGGCGGAAGGGGGGAGGTGAACGTGTACGAGCGCGCGCACGAGCGGGACGACGAGCGCGACTCATAGGTAGCTCTCGAGGGCGAATAAATCTACGCGCGCGTCGCGTCAAAAAGGCCCTTCGGATCACCCACGCGCGCTTCACATCAGCCCTTCGCTCGACGCTTGCCTCCCGAGGTTCACCCTGACCCCGAGCCCGCCGCCCTGTCCTCCTCCGCCTCCGCCCTTGACCCCCCTCGCGCCGAGCTCGAGGTCCGGGGTTCTCGGCGCTTTGTCCTCGGACAATTCTCGATTCCGCGTCGCCAAAGCCGCGCGCGCCAAAGCCGCCCCCCCCCCGTTCCCGCCCGCGCCGCCCGGCGGCCCCATCCCCCCCAGCTCGACGTCCTTCGTCACCTGCAGCGTGAACACCCCGCACAGGATCGTCACGAACCCGCAGAGCTGGCACGCCACCTCCTTCGCGGGTTGCCTGAGGTAGTCCTGGAACATGACGCTGGACGCGAGGAGGGTGAGCGTGGTGAAGGCGACGTAGTACATGGGCGTAACCACGGCGGCGTTGAAGACGTCGAGCGCCTTGTTGAGATAGTTCATCTGGGTCGCGACGCAGACGGCCACGATCACGACGCACCACCACGTCGTGGCGTCGTACATCTGGTTGTTCCCCTCCCACGTGAGCTTCAGGGCTATGCCCAGCGCTTTGACGCTCATCACCGATAACGAGCCGACGAGGGAGCAGATGCCGATGGGGACCATGATCAAAGTCGCGCCGTGCGTCGGGGCGACGTTCCACGCGAGGTGGGCGGACGCGAGGACGACGAACAGGGCGTACGCGAGGAAGGTGGGGCGCGAGGCGAGCGCCGCGAGCTCCGCGACGCCGCTCACGCGCCTCTCCTCCGGGGCGTTGAGGACGATCGTGACGCTTCCGACGATGCAGAGGAGGCACCCGAGCCAGCCGAATCGGTTCAGGCGCTCGTTGAGGACGTGGTGCGCGAGCACCGCGCTGACGATGATGCTCAGCGCGCCGAGCGGGGTGACGAGGATGGCGGGCGCGAAGGCGTACGCGGCGAAGTTGGCCGCCTCGCCGACGATCATCGTGCACATGCCGGTCCACCACAGGGGCTCGCGGAGGTAGCCGTACCCGCCCGCGCCCGCGCGCGTGCCCGAGATCGCGGCGCGCTTCAGGCCGCGCTTCTTGACGATGAAGGAGGCGCCGATGGCGAGCGAGGAGCTCATCGCGAGCGCCAGGCCGATCGTCTTCGACCCGGGGTCCTCGTCGGGCGCGACGTGCAAACGCACGGACGAGTCGAGAGCGTCCATCGCGAAGACGACGCGAAAGGACGCCGGCCGAGGGTGCCGCGACGAGTGAGAGGGGGGAGGGCGACCGGGGGGGGGTCGAACGCGAAAACGAGCCCCGAAGAGATGGTCAAGTGCAGAGTAGGGCGGCGGAATGCCCCGCGGGAGTTCGTCGTCGAAGCGAGTCGCGGCCCGCGCGGCAGCTCGATCGGCGGGGACGTCGTCGTCCCCCGTTCGCGTCTCCCTGCTCGTCTGCTCGTGACGTCATCCTTTATCCTCCGACACTCCGCGCCGCGCTTCGCGCACGATGTCGGCGCCCGCGCTCACCGCCGCGCCCTCGGCGCGCACGGCGCGCTCGGCTCCGCGGCGCCCGCGCCCCCGCGCCGGCCGCGCCGCGCGCCGTCGCCCCGCCGCGTCCTCCTCCCCCGGCGGCCCCTCGGACGGCGTCTCCTCCCCGTCCGCCTCTCCTCCCGCGGCGTCCTCCTCGGACGCCCCCGCGCGACCTCCCCCCGCGCCGTACGCGGGCCCGCCCCGCGTGGTCGTCGTCGGCGGCGGCTTCGGCGGCCTGTACGCCGCCCTGAAGCTCGACGCGCTCGGGGACTGGCCGGACCGCAACCCGCCGAGGGTGACGCTCGTGGACCAACGCGATCGGTTCGTGTTCAAGCCGCTCCTGTACGAGCTCGTGAACGAAACCGCGCCCGAGTGGGAGGTGTGCCCGAAGTTCGAAGACCTCCTGGAGCCGACCAAGGTCGCCTTCCACCGCGGACGCGTCGCGGACGTGCGACCCGACCCCCCGGAAGAAAAAAGACCGCCGCGAACCCTCCCGATCCCGTCGGACGCGGGGGGGGGCTCCTCCGCCGCCGCCTTCTCCTCCTCCGGCGGCGTCGTCGTCACCGACGACGGCGCCGAGCTCGCGTACGACTACCTCATCGTCGGCGTCGGCACAGCCTCGTCCTCGTCCCTCGTCCCGGGCGCGAAGGACCACGCCCTGCCCCTGAGCACGTTCGAGGACGCGCAGAGGCTCGCGGGCGCGCTGAGAGACTTGGAGTCGGAGTCGCGGCGCGTCGACGGCGCCTTCAAAGCGCCCAGGGTCGCCGTCGTCGGCGGGGGGCTCTCCGGCGCGGAACTCGCCGGCGTCGTCGCCGACCGCTTGCGCGCCGCCGACGGCGAAGCGACGGTCGAGCTGTTCGCGGGGAGGGGCGGGGTGATGCCCGGGTCGCCGGCGGGGCAGAGGGACGCGGCGGAGCGGCGGTTAGCGGAGGCGGGCGTCGAAACGCGGCGCGGGTGCTTCGTCTCCAAGGTGAGCGCCGCCGCCGAGCCGAGCCATAGGGTGCCCACGCGGGCGACGCTGGTGTGGACCGAAACGGAAGAGCGTTCGGAATCAGGTTCGAAGGCGACCCCCGAGGACGCCCGGGAGGAGGAGCGGCTCGGGGCGTACGATTTGGTGTGCTGGACGGTCGGGCAGAGGGTGGAGGCGCCCGAGAGCTGGCCCTTCGTTCGCGACGCGCGCACTCGCAAAATCGCCGTCGAGAAGACGTTACGCGCGGAAGGACACGCGCGCGTGTTCTGCCTCGGGGACGTCGCGCACGTCCGCGGCGACGAACGCTCGAACGTCTCGGCGGGAGCGTCCGAATCCGAATCCGAATCCGAATCCGCATCCGTCGTCGGTGGGTTCGCCGACTTCGCGTACGACGCGGCGCCTCCGCCGGCGGCGCCGCTTCCGTCGACGGCGCAGGTGGCGTTTCAGCAGGCGGATTACGCGGCGTGGAACGTGTGGTCCTCGGTTTCGAACCGGCCGCTGCTTCCTTTCAAGTACCAGCACATCGGGGACATGATGACCCTGGGTCGGCTGGACGCGGCGGTCGCGCTTCCGGTGGGGGGGCTGGTCGTGGACGGGCCCGCGGCGCAGGCGCTGAGGCGCGCGGCGTATTTGTACCGGGCGCCCACGGACGCGCACAGGGCGAAAATCGCGGGGGAGTGGGTGAAGGAGTCGGCGAGCTTCGCGCTCGAGGAGGGGCCGGAGATTCTCAAGAAGATGGGCGTGCCCGTGCCGAAGGAGGTGGAGAGCCTCGCGAAGGAACTCGAGCGGATCATCAGGCCCAAGTGAAGAGACGACGAGTGTGTATATCATACGCGCGCGCGGGAGCGAAGCGCGCGAGTCGAGGGTCTACGAGTACTCGTACGGCGCGATTTCGCGAGGAAGACTCGTGGAGACGAGAGACATTTTTTTTCATCCCGTCCACTATCGTACAAACGGCGGGCGGGCGCTCCATCCCACAGCCTCTCGCGCACTCCTCGACGTCTCCCTCGCGCGAGGCGGGGGCTCGCTTCGCCGACGCGGTGTTCTTCCGTCCTCCATGATCGCTCGACCCGTCCTCGCGCGCTCGCCGGCAACCTCGCGGCGCGCGTCGGGACAGCCTTCGACCGACTTCTTTTCTAGGACTTCTTCTCTCGGAAGACGCGACGGGTTTTCCAGGAGGTCGGCGTCGTCGTCGTCGCGCGAGGCGCTCTCGTCGCCGGCGTCGCTCGCGAAGCGACGCGGCGATCGACGCGGTCGCGCGGGGAAGATGGAGAAGGCGGGCGGCGGAGGCGGACCACCCGAGGCGGCGTCGAAGAAGAAGCTCGGGAAGAAGCTCGGGAAAAAAGTTGAGCGCAGAGAAAAAAAGAAGAGTCCTCCGCCGGAGCCCGCGCCATGGGACGAGCGGTTCGAGCAGCTCAGGGCGTATCGCCTCGCGCGCGGGCACGCTAAGGTCAAGGCGCGGGAGAACGCCGAGCTGGCGCGGTGGGTGGGCGACCAGCGATACTGGTACGCGCGCGGCGAGCTTCCCCCCGAGCGCCGAGAGAAGCTCGAGTCCTTGGGGTTCGCGAGTCTCGTCGGCGCCGGCTACGTCCGCGCGCCGTGGGACGTGCGGTTCGAGCAGCTCAGGGCGTACCACGAGGCGCGCGGGCACTCGCACGTGCGATACGGCCATGACCCGTGGCTCGCGGACTGGGCGGACGATCAGCGCACGTGGTACGCGCACGGCTCGTTACCCCGGGACCAGTTCCGCGCGTTGCGGTCGATCGACTTCGATTTCCACCTCGGCGGCTCGTCCCGTCCCGGTTCCGTCTCCGAATGGGACTGGGAGTACTTTTTTTTGCGGCTCAGGGCGTACCGCGCAGCACACGGGCACGCGCACGTGTCGACGAAGGAGGACGCGAAGTTGGCGAAGTGGACGATCAGACAGAGAACGAAATACTGGCGAAACGCGTTGACGCCCGCGCGCCGCGACGCGCTCGAGTCGATCGGGTTCGAGCTCGAATCCGCCGAGGGGGTGTGTTGGAAGGTCGCCTTCTCGCGCCTCGAGGAGCACCGCGCCGAGCGCGGACACGTTCGAGTCTCCCCCCGCGGGGACTTGAAGCTCGCGGCGTGGGTGCGTTTGCAGAGACGCGCGCACGCGCGCGACGAGTTATCCCGCGAACGCCGCGCGAAGCTCGAATCCGTCGGGTTCGATTTCGAAGGCGAGTACGTCTGCGCGCCGTTCGACGCGCGATTTGACGGGCTCGGGTACGAGGTCGAAGGCGGCTACGTCTGGGTGCCGTGGGAGGAGCGGCGCGAGTACCTCGAGGCGTTCCACGCGAATCACGCGGAGTGCGCGCGGGTGTCGACGCGGCGGGAAGGCGCGAAGCTGGAGTGGACATCGCGCCACGGGCTGCCGCGGCGCGGCGACCGCCGGCGGTGGTGGCCGGCGAGGTGGCGCCGCGAGCCGCGAGCGCCCCGGGAGTACGAGTTCTCGTACCGGTAGTATCATACGAGCGCCGCGCCGAGCGTACGCGTCTCACGGTCTATCGTGGTCGTTCTTCAAGAGTGGACCGCGCGCGCGTCTCTCCGCGCTCCGTCGCGCGCCGCGCCCGCCCGTCCCTCCTCTTCGTCGTCCGGACTCTCAGATCATGCTCCTGAGCCTCAGCGCCCACTGCACGCTCTGCCCCTTCCTGGCGTAGTCCGCGAGCGCCGCCACCGCCTCGCACAGCCGATCGTGCGCGGCGCGCCGCCTCTCGCGCGCTTGGGCCGCCGCTCCCCCTCCCCCGGCCGCGAGCACCGCCTCCTCGGCGACGCGCCGCGCCGCGGGCACCACCGCGTGCGGCACGACGCCGAGGAGGTCGAACACCACGCCGCGGAGCGCGTCCGCCGCCGCCGCGGACACCGCCGGCGGGAGCGCGCGATTTTGAAACCCCGATTTTGAGACCCCCATGGCGTTCGCGTTCGCGTCGGCGTTCGCGTTCGCCTCGGCGTCGAGCGCCGCCGCTTTCTCCGCGACGCGTCGCGCGGCGTCGACGACGAGGCGGCTCGATTCCCCGAGGACCGCGGGATTCCCCGACTCCCCCCCCTCGCCGTGACCCCTTCCGACGCGCTTCGCTCCTTCCGCGAACATCGCACCTTCGTCCGCGAGAGACATATTCTCACCCGAAAGTATTCCTCCCTCGGCGTTACAAAACGCATCATCCCCGCTCGCGCTCGCGACGGCGGATAAGGCCGCCGCGAACGGTTCCAGCGGCGTCGAGAGCGGGAACCCCTCGAGGCTCTTCGCAACGTACCCCGGGAACCACTCGCGCGCCACTGCGACGCCCCCGGCTCGGAACGCGGCGACATGCGCGACGTGCGCCGCGCGAACCACCGCCGCGCGCGGGTGCGCGAGGCACCGGTTCGCGCACGGCATCGCGCGGAGGCGAAGGATGGTCGTGGGGACGTTACCCGCCGCGTAAGGGAACAGGCGGAGGAGTAAGTGCACGCGCGTGCCGAAAACGACGTCGTCCCGCCAAGCCACCGACGACGCCGCCGCCGACGGCGTTGATCGGTGTTGATCGGCGTGGGGTCGATCGGTAGGTCCCGGGTACGCGCGATCGCCTCGGCTCGCGAAACCACCATCGCCCGTCGGCTCGGTCGTCCTTCGCGAAGAAGAAGGAGAAGAAAATCGCGCGTCGAGCTCGCGTCCGTCAGGGAACGCGTCGAGGCAAAAAAGGACGCGCGCCTCCGGAAGCGCCAGAAACGCCTCCGCCAAGTCCCTGAGCGTCTCCGCGTACGCCGGAAGCGCCCCGGCGCTCCGAGCGAACTCCAAACGCGCCAGAGCGTCCGCGAGCGAGACCAGAGCCGATGCGCGGGGGTTTCCTCTCAGCGACGAGGACGAGAGGGGGTACGCGTACTCGTCGAAAAAAGGAGGCGCCGGCGACGACGGCGAAGCCGCCGCCGCGAGAGGCCCCGCCCCGACCCCGACCCGTAGGACCCGGACGCCTCTCGCGACGCCCAACAAGGCGACGTGCGCGGCCTCGAACGCGGGCGCCACCTTCGCCGCGTCGAGACGCGCGAGCCATCCGGGATCCGCCGAGGCGCGGAACGAACGGTACGTCTCGTGGAACTCGACGGCGAACCGGCGAACGAACGTCGACGCCGCGTGGACCTCCCGACGCCGCGCCAGCGAAGAGGAGGAGGAGGAGGAGGAGGAGGAGGAGGAGGCTCCGTACTCGTTCGCTCCGTATTCGTTCGCTCCGTGCTCGTTCGCTCCGTGCTCGTTCGCGTCGTACTCGTGACCGCCGCCGCCTTCGCGCGGTACGCCCCCCCCCGCCGCGGCTCGTCGCGCCACCGCCTCGCAGAGCGCCACGGCGTTCCTCGGCAGCGGCGCCCTCGCGGCGGCGAGCGTCGCGTCGCCGGATCGGCCGGGGTCCGCG
>MDSW01095529.1_pt1 | contig 16820 bp, 26 predicted proteins | sample 811171 | NCBI WGS metagenome assembly MDSW01 (sample SAMN05326641, study PRJNA326480) | marine metagenome | isolation source: seawater | place: Atlantic Ocean: North West | collected 2012
GTCAGATAATCAGTCTGCAGATCATTTAGGCTGTTATGGTGACAAGTCTGTTAAAACTCCAAATATCGATAAACTAGCAGAAAATGGTGTGTTGTTTAATAATGCTTTTTGCTCAGCTCCCTCGTGCTCCCCAGCTAGGTCAGCAATGCTTTCTGGACAAGATATATGGCGATTAAAACAAGCTGCAAATTTATGGAGTAGCTTTCCAAAGGTTAAAGTTTTTACTGGTTTATTAGAAGAGGATGGATATAAAGTAGGTATTGAAGGTAAAGGTTGGGGGCCAGGTAATTATAAAATCAGTGGATGGGATAAAAATCCAGGTGGAGATAAATTTAATTCATTTAAATCTTTTATTAATAAATCAAAAAAAGATAAACCCTGGTTATATTGGTACAGTAGCACTGAGCCACACCGACCCTTTAGAAAAAATGGATGGAAAAACTCCAAGATCAATTTAGATTCAATTTTTGTTCCTCCATATCTTCCAGATAATATTGAAATAAGGAAAGATATTGCAGATTATTATGATGAAATTCAAATTTTTGACACTCAAGTCGGATCTTATATATCTTATTTAAAAGAAATAAATGAACTAGAAAATACAATTATAATTGTATGTAGTGATAATGGATGGCAAATGCCGCGTGGTCTTGCAAATTTATATGATTTTGGAACAAAGATTCCTTTAATAATATCTTGGCCTAAAAATTTTAAATCTGGAAGAGTAATTGATGACTTTATTAATTTAAAAGATTTTGCACCAACATTTTTAGAAATAGCTAATATTGAAATCCCCAATGAAATGAATTCAAATAGCTTTCTAGATTTATTAGTTTCTACAAAAGAGGGAAAGATTTCTAATCAAAGAAACTCTGTTATTATGGGTAGGGAACGTCATGCATTTGTTAGACAAGGGGGTAAAGGTTATCCTGGAAGAGCAATTCGAACAGAGGAATTTTTATATATAAGAAACTATAAACCAAAGCGTTGGCCAGCAGGAGACCCCCCTTTATATGGTGACGTTGATTCTCATATGCTTCAATACGATGCTCCTACTAAAGTCAATATTCTTAAAAGAAAACTTTTAAATGATTCTGATAAATTCTTTGATTTAGCTTTTTCGAAAAGGCCAAAAGAAGAACTTTTCGATTTGAAAAATGATCCATATCAACTTAATAATTTATCCAATGATAAAAGATATTTATCAATTAAAAAGAATTTATCTGATGCTTTAACTAAATACCTTAAAAATTCTGGAGACCCTAGAGAAAATGGAATTGAATATGATTGGGACGGCGCATACTATTTTGAAGAAAATGACAAAAAGCCAAAACCTTCTGAAAAACACATTAATCTACTTAATCTAGAGTTAGACTATAATTACTTAAAATAAAATTAATTTTTTAACAAGACCTTATAATTTCCCGCAACTTCAATTCCAGCTGAAATACCCACATCATCCAGTAGTATTTTATTACCTTTTTTGTGTTTAAGAATTACATGAATATTAGCATCCAAGCTTTCCTCTACTCTTGCAGTCATAAACCCAGATACAGGTGCTGCCAAAGGGGTTGATTTTTCTCTTTCTGCTTGAATCAACAGCTTGTAGTTATTATTTTCCATCTCAATTTCAACTAATTTCTCACTAACCTTACATAGAATCAATTTGGTTCCATTATAAGTTGTGAATTCAATAAGTTTTCCATTAATTAGAACACCAGCAATATGGCCAATAAATGAGCTTTTCAAAAAAGGTATTTTAGCTATTGATACCTTTACTGATGTTCCTGACTGTGAAAAATGATTTGTTTGCATCCATATATATCCAACGGGAAAAGAATGACCCCAATCTTTTTCAATGTATCCCTTTCCCTTGTCAAAGGGGATTTTTTCTCCATCCAATAATAATTCTCCTTGAATGTCATGATCCATACTTAAAATTCCATGGTAACATTCCATAAATGGTATAAAGGAAAATGGTCCCATAATACCAGGTGAAAAAAAACTATTTGACCAAGGATTTAGATTAGTGAAAAAAAGCTCTCCTTTAATATCAGGTAAATCAAGTATTAACTCAGTATTGGTAAAAAAGTTATTTTGAATTTTTAATTCATGCTTTTTTGGAGTTGGTTGAAATTCAGATTCATTGAATTTATTATACTTTGCCTTTAATTTCTTGCCATTAAGAACTTGAATAAAAGCCTGCTTTGTACCATTTTCGTCCATAGCGATGCCAGGAATAACAGCTAAAGCATATTTTTGATTTTGAGAAACTATTTTATAATACCAACCTTCAAAAAAGCGTCTTTTTTTACCCCAACCATGATAACATTCAGGATTCCATATTGAGTATAGTCTATTCAACATAATTCTTTAATATAAAAATTCTTTATGTTTATCTACAAAAAAATGAAGCTCAAAAATATAATTATTTAGAAGATTTTTTTTCTTTGTTATCCTTTTGAATCATAATGGCTATATAAGTAATATACAAAAAGAAAAAAAAGACCAACGTATCAATTGAGTCAGGAATATTAATTATTGGCTGTTCTAAATATATATCTGAATATATAGTAAAAATTATGTACGCGAGTGTTGAAAAATATAATATTGTAGACAACTTAGTATTAGTTCTTAAATACTTTTCTAATGAATTCATTGTGTAATTTTTTTGATTTTTTCAAGTTAATAATTTTAAATGAAAGCTTAACTTCAATCTTTAGTAAAGAAGATGCTTTTTGGAATTAGAATTCCAGCCACTTTGGGACTTGTATTCAACAAAAAATATTTTTAAGTCACTTTGTGAGGAATAATCAACAAAAAATATTTTTTTATCTGCTTGCGAGGGGTAATCGACAAAATACCATAGCCCTTCATTTTTTTTTGCTTGAGAAAAATAATCCAATTTAAAAACGTTGAGATCTGCCTGAGATTTATAATCTACTACATACACTTTTATATCAGCCTGAGATGCATACTCTACAGAAAATATTTTTTGAGAAAAGCAAACTATTGGAAATAATACCAAGAAAAAAACTTGTATTTTCATTAAATAATTAATTTATTTTTTTTGAAGTATTGGACTTTTCCAATTTATTAGTTCAATATTTCTTTTTTCCAATTTTTCTTTACAAGAGCTACTAAGAAAATATTCGTAATCCTCTTTTCGCCACTTGGCTCCAAAATTTGGGTGATCAATAGTTATTTGATTCATTTCATCACTAGCTAATGCAGGGTGAATTAATAAAATAGAAATACCATTAGGTAAATTATCTATGACGTTGTCATAATAACTTGCAAGCCCACCATTTTCAAACTCGTTCATTGATGCCATATAAATTGATTCAAAACATTCATTATCTGGAATTTTAAAAGCTGATCCATCCTGTCCTGTATAGCTTACTAAGGTTCTACTTAATAATATAGGAAGGTTGAAATCATTCCCTAATTGTTGATAAACATCTATAAGATCCTGACGCATTCCCAAAGTATAACTGTGAGAATCAAGATGACTGGGTTTTAATCCAAGACTTAATGCGGTTTTAATTTGATTTCTTAATTCGAAATAAACATCATCAGCTTTTGCTAAGTCCTTTACATTTTTTTTATTTGGATGAAAATAACCGTTTTTATTTACCAAAGAAGGGATTTTTTTTGGATCAGAACAAGGCTTAAAAGGATATGTTTTCCATTCTCCAGTTAAAGTTAAATGAATTCCATAATCTATATCTGGGTTTTGTAAACAAAAGTTTGCCATTTCATAAAACCAAGGACACGGAACCATTAAACTAGTTGAAGATATTGAACCATTAACCATCCCAAGCTGAGTGGCTTTATTTTGTGACCATGATAAACCTGCATCGTCTGCATGGATCATCAAATATTTTTTTTCTGCTTGAATCAACTCTTTTTTTTGTTTTTAAATAGTTTCATCCAATTATCAATACTAATTGAAAAGGCTAAAAAAATATATACAATACCTTCAAGTATTTCCACATCTTTAATAATTATATAAATTCCAAAAGACGATAATAATATTGAAAGAATAATTGATATTCTTGATAACCATTCTATAGATTCAATTTTTTTCATATAATTTCAATTATAATTTAAGTATATCAGAAATAAAAAAAGATAAATTATAAGGTATATTCTATAATATTTTCTAATTCTTATATATTGATTGTTTTCAGGATATAAATTTGAAAATAGTCCAATAATTTCTTTTCTAAAAAGAGGTTTAATATTTATCTTCCAATCCTTTGTATCATAAACTATTTTTCTGAACTTACTTCTAAAGTAGGTACTTGGAATACCCCAAATAAATAAAATTATAAGTAAAACCGTTTTCAATATAAAATTTTAAATTAATTTTTGGAATATCAATTTAATAAAATTATTCGACCTTCATACCTTTAAGCTTGTATACATTACCTACATCTCCATTGTTGCTTTTTAAAATCGTAGTATTTCCTTCAATAGAATTTTCACCTGTAAATCTAAATTGAATAAGAGACTCAATATTATTTTTTAAGTCCACATTTACAAATGATATAAGTCCATTTTGAACATTAAAATTTCTTACAAAAGATCCATAAAACTGCTCTTGACGATAAAACCAAACTATTCTTGCTTGAACTTTTAACTTTCTTTTACTCACAGTTAAATTAGCTCCGAAATCATTTTGATATTGGCCTAAAGCTGGAATATCAAGAAAAAATTCATACTTTCCATAATATGCTGAGTTTTCATCATCAGGGTTCGAATTGACATCTAACTCGGAATCAACGTTGGAACTGGTAACTAGCTTGAAAGATGAACATGACATAAAAAGCATACTGAAAAAAATTAGTTGTAATTTATATTGCATGATTAAATAGTAATAGTTTTTCAATGTAGAACTTTTACTTGTTTTTTGCAAGAAACGTTTATTCAAATTCTAGTTCTATTACATTTAGTCAAACTGAATAATTTATTTATACTTTTGAAAGTAAATTAAAAAATTATTAAATGTATAAATTTTTACTTCATAGATGCCTTGTTGTTATTTTTTTTTCATGTCTCTCCGTATTTGCTCAAAACAAACTTGAATTAGAAGATATTTTCTCAATTCAGTATGCAAATGAAATTGAAATATCTCCTAATGGAAATCTTATTGTTTATAGAAAGATGTATTTTGACATAATGGAAGATAGAACTGCTGGATCTTTATGGATAATGAATTCAGATGGTAGTGGAAATCAAAAACTCACCACACTCGATCAAGATGAATATAGTCCCAAGTGGTCCCCTAGCGGGGATCGCATTACTTTTGTTAGTAAAGGTAAAAATGGGCCTGAAATTTTTGTTTATTGGTTAAACAGCAGAAATTTTGCTCGTTTAACTCAGCTCAAGGAAAGTCCATCTTCAATCACTTGGTCTAATAACGAAAAATATATTGCTTTTAGTATGTTTGTGGCTTCAGATCCACCCATAATTGCTGAAATACCGAAAAAACCAGAAGGTGCTAATTGGGCAAAAGAACCACGAATAACAGACCGTTTAAACCATGAATCGGATGGGATTGGATATATTCCCACGGGCTTTAACCATTTATTTATTATGAGTTCTGATGGTGGTTCCATTGACCAAATTACCAAAGGAGATTATGACCATAAAGGGAAAATAAGTTGGTCTATTGATGACAAAAAATTATTTTTTTCAGCTAACAGACAACCTAATTGGGAATATGACTTTAGAAATAGCGAAATTTATAGTATAAATATATCAGATAAAAAAATTAGCTCTCTCACCAAAAGAGATGGGCCAGACTTTTCACCGACTCTATCTCCTGATGGAAAAGTTATCGCTTATTTAGGGTTTGATGATAAAAGAGAGGCATATCAAAATACTCAGCTTTATATAATGGATATAAGTGGAAAAAATAAAACTTTATTAAGTCAAAAACTTGATGCAAGCATTTCAGATATTAACTGGGACAGCAAGGGTAAAAATCTGTTCTTTTCATATGATCATGAAGGAAATGGGAAAATTGCTAAAATTGATTTACAAGGCAATATCTATAATATCGCTGATAATCGGGGTGGAACAACCCTCGGAAGACCATATAGTAGTGGCTCATTCAGTATATCCAAAAATAAAATAGCCTATAATTACACTCGTCCAAATCATCCAGCTGATATTGCGACTGTAAATTTAGATGGTAAAAACTGGAAGCGATTAACTAATCTTAATAAAACCCTTTTTGATAAAAAAAAAACCAGGAAAAGTTGAGGAAATTTGGTATCAATCTAGTATTGATGGGAAAAAAATACATGGATGGATTGTTTATCCACCAGATTATTCGTCAGATAATAAATATCCTTTCATGGTAGAAAATCATGGTGGACCAATATTGAACTACGGCGATCGATTTTCGTTCGAAATACAACTATATGCCTCAGCAGGATATATTGTTTTTTATCCTAATCCAAGAGGAAGTACAAGTTATGGTGAAAATTTTGCTAATCTTTTATTAAATAATTATCCTGGAGAGGACTACCAAGATGTTATGGATGGAGTAAACAAATGTATTGAAAAAGGAATTGCATCTGAAGACAATCTATTTGTTGCAGGTGGAAGTGCGGGTGGAATAATGTCAGCATGGATGATTGGAAAAAATAATCGTTTTGAAGCTGCTGTTGTAGTAAAACCAGTGATGAACTGGACCTCCAAATTATTAGTTGCTGACAATTACTATGGATATGCAAATTCAAGATATCCTGGGCAAGTATGGGAAAACCCTATGAACTACTGGAAATTCTCACCGATCTCACTTGTGGGAAATGTAAATACACCTACTTTGGTAATGGTGGGTATGAACGACTTAAGAACCCCTCCCAGTGAGGCAAAACAACTTTACCATGGGTTAAAACTCAGAAAAATTCCTACAGTTTTAGTTGAAATTCCTGAGGCTACCCATAGTATCGCCAACAGACCCAGTAACTTAATGACAAAAATTGCACATACAATTGCTTGGTTTGACAAGTACAAGAAAATGGAATAAATAAAGCCATAATTTTATTTACATTCACCAGTTGCATATGTTTGGATTCCCCATGCGCTAGCCTCACACTGGTTTGAATAGGTTTTATTATTACATCCACAAACTGGTGTGTAATCTGCTGTACAAAATATTTCTCCTCTATTTTCACTTTCTCTGCATGTTATAATTTCGTTCTTGTTGCTACAATTCAGAAAAAAAAGTAATGAAATAAAAAAGAATTTTTTCATTTTCATAAGCTTTTGGATGAAATTAGATGCATAATTATTTATGCATAGAATAAAACTACAAAATTAAAATATGTCATTTATAAACATCCAAAATTTCTAATACAATGGCTATATAAGACGACCTAAGATAAGGCCTATTGTTAAAATTTTTAACCAAAAGATATTACAATAAAAAACTTATTAATTTACAGATGGCAGAAGCCGAATATTCAATTAGTGTAAAAATTAAAATCATATTTAAAATTTGATTTTGGTTTTTTTAGGCTTAACTATAGATTTATAAAGACAAAGTAAAAATAAGATGTAATTTTTTTAATCATTTCATTACTTTTAGTTATAATTGATAATCTCAAATGAAAAAAATCTCCTACATTGAAAAACTCAATTTAAAGTCTAGATTAGTTGAATTAATAATTTTATTTTTTGCTATCACCCTAGGTTTTATAGTTGATAATTATAGAGAAAGTTTATCTGAAAAAAGTAATGCGAAAGAACTTTTATCTTCAATGTCTACTGATCTAAAAGAAGATCTTGTAAGGTTTGAAACCTTTTCAAATATTAGAAAAAATTTAATTAATAGTGTTAATGATTTTATTGACGATGTTGAAAAAAGAGGCTTGTTAAAAGATGATTTATATCAACAACAGTTATTTTCATTAGCTATTTTTAATTGGACTTATTTCAAGCCTAATAAGGCTAATATTGAACAAGTAATTAGCTCGGGTGCTCTTAGATATCTTGGAAATGATGAATTGATCAATCAAATTGGTGTTTTAGAAGCCCAAAATATTTCCTTAAATGATAGGCAAGAGAGAGAGCAAGAATTCTTCCTAAATTATTTACAACCGCTAATGCACAAGTACTATAATTTTAAATGGTTGAATTCAAATTATGTTAGAAAATGGGAGAGTTTTGATGAAGCATCTCAAAAATTATCAGAAGTCAACGTAGAGAATACAGATTATATGCTATGGGAAAATTCAATTGATTTAAAAATCAAAATTATAAATCTATTTGAGAATTATGTATTTATACTTAGATCAAGTTATTTAGTAACTTATGCCGGGTATCTTGGTGAAATTAATAATACTATCAAGATAATAGATTCTAATTTAGAGCCAGAAAAATTGAGTATTAATTCAAAAGAAGCTTCTGAAAATCAATAGGCTGGTTAAAATAATTAAATTTGTAAATAAATGAAAAAGTACAAAGGGCCCTTAACTATTCTTGCAATTGCTTATTTAATACTTCTTGTCCTAAGATATGTAAATAAAAGTTTGAGTTGGAGTGATCTTTTATTTCCAATAATTTTTGGTGTTACACTATTTATGGCCGATAAGTACGAAAAATCAAAGAAAAATAAAAAATGAACTGGATACCCTATTATTCCAAATATTTAAGCTGGTTAGGACTTATAATTCTTTTTCTTTGGGTTTTATTTTATTGGTTAGATATTCCAAATTATAAAGAGATTGATAAACCAATGGCAATTATCGGTATCATTTGTAATTTGTTCGGAAATTTTATGGAACAGATGAATAAAAAATAATATTAAATTGTAAATAAAAATCCACACCTATGAAGCAGCTTTTTATTATTTTATTATTTGTGCCAATTGTCTCTTTCGGACAGATAGACAAAATCAAAGAGCCGCTTATTCATACTGTACTTTTCTGGTTAAATAATCCCGAAAGCGAGAAAGATCGTGATGCATTTGAAACTGCGATTCAAAAATTAATAGCTACTAATCCGCAAGGAATAAAATCTCATCTAGGAAAGCCTGCAAAAACAGGCAAACGCGGAGTAGTCGATAATAGTTTTACATATTTATATCTGATTACTTTCTCTTCTATTGAAGCGGAGGCTGCTTATCAAATTGACCCAACCCATCTTAAGTTTATAGATCAAGCGAAACACCTGTGGAAAAAGGTTGTAGTTTATGACTCGAATGAAATTATTTATTAAATCATCTAAAAAATTAATTTGTATCAATTATTTCATCTGAGCCAAATAACTGGCCAATAAATTTTGAAAATATCGGCCTTCCTGAAGTTTTATTTCCAGTGTCCTTATCAAAAAGTTGAAAAGAAACATATTTAACTATTTTTTTGTTATGAAATCTTAACAATAATTTATCCCCCTCATTTTGACTAGTTTACATAGTGTGAGTATTAACTGTAATTTTCTATCTAAGTTACTGCATCAATGCATACCCATTTAATTGATAATTAAGAAGTACGCTTGAACCTGAAAGAGCCTCAGTAATATTTTGGTTGATTTCCGAAACACCTATTTTTTTATAGGCAGTAGCCTGGGAACAAACAAATAGCTTAACTCCATACTGTGTTAAAAGATCTATTACCTCTGTATTTGGGTTTTTTTTACCATATTTTTTTTTATGTGCCTCATCTGTCAATACTATGTATGTTGCAGGCCCTTGAATGGTAGCGACTATTTTTACATCGTCCTTTAAAATATTTTTACAACCAAGCATATTTATAGCATGAGCTATACCATTTAGTCCTTTGTTTATTCCCTCTCTTGTCTCGCTGGTAGTTATTTTATAGACAATTTTGTATTCTAAATTATGATCTGGTTGTACTGCGATATTTTTTGAATACTTTATTTTTCCATAGCCTTCAATTATAGGAGTTACCCATTCTTGACCATATACAAGTGAGGAAAACAAAACAAAAATTATGATCATTTTTTTCATTTTTTAATGATTTATATTTAACAACAAGCAATATACAAAGATGCGTTTGAACATACACAAGAAGATATACTTGTGTTTTAATTAATTGATTTATTACTCTAGTTTTTCGTATACAATGAAAGTTACTTCGCCATTAGATTCTGAAAAGTTTTTCAAACGAATTTTATTTTTTTCATCGTTAATTCTAATCTCAACTGTAATAATAGGGGCTAAAATTTTATTGTCTGCAATAAAACCATCAATGGTAAATTCACCATTAATTTGAGAATATTTGTAATCAATTATTGCACCACTACCACTAATACTCATTGTATTGGCATTAACATCAAAAAAAATTGTTTCATTAGTATTTGATGAATACCATTTACCATTGATTAGGGATTCATCGGTAAACTTTTTAAATTCAGATGAACTACAACTAATAAAAAATAAAATAAAAAATATTCTTTTCATTTTCTAGCAATCACAACTAGAACAAGAACAAGGGTCACAAACACAACGAGAACAATTATTCTCTAAACATGGAGTGCAATTACAATTACAATTACTCATAAGATAAAGTTTAATTTACGTAAAGTTACAAAATTGATTGATTCGGTTTATTCTGAAAAAATAATCATTCTTTCTTTTTTTTTGTCTTGTTACTTATATATTATTGATTAGAATAAAATATCCACAATGAAAAAGCTAATTCTTATTTTATTATTTGCTGGTTGCGGAAAAGAGTTTGAAACTCCAACTTGTTATACCTGCACCAAAGATGATGTTACAGATACGATTTGTACTGGAGTTTCATATCTTCCAACTGAGCAGGCTTTAAAGGATTATGTCTCAACACTAAGAAACGATGGAGCTACCTGTATAAAAGATGATTAATTACCAAAAATAGGTTTCATTATCTCCATTCACTATTAGGTCTTTCTCATTAACTTAGTCAATCTGTGTTTTAATATCATATGCTTATATATAATATGAAATGATTAAAACCAAAATAACAAACCAAGCGACAAGTATACTTAGGTTAAACATTGGTATATGTGTTTAATTTTTTTGTTTGTTTAAATAAACAGGAAGCCACAGGAATGCGGTTAAAATAGGCCAAAAAATTAATTCCCAATCACCAGTGCCATTATAAACATTTACAATGCCATAAATTAACGCAGGTATACAAAAACCAATTACTATAATTGTAAGCCAATTTTTTTTTATATATTTTTTCATAGTGTATGAATTTTAAGTAAAGATAAAACATCTTTTACTCTATTAAGGTCTTGCGTCTTCAGTTTCAATTTTAAAAAAAGCAGAAACATATCTGTCTGAATCTATTTTTATGGCTGCGCGACAATGGCGTGCCATAGCACATCGAGTTGGATGAGAATCAACCCCTTCCCATCGATCAAATTCATATCCTTGATCTGGTGTTGCAGTAAGTGTTATTGCAACCCCTTCATCATAAGTCCCGTTAGCATCAGGTGATACTGACCCTCCTTCTCCAACCGTAACAGTCAGTTTGTATTGAGTACGAGTTGGGAGCTCTGGATTCTCAAACTCGGTTGAACAGCCTTGAATTAAATTGAATACAATTATAACTAAAGCGAGTGATAGTAGATTTTTCATAATTTAAATATATAAATTTTTCATAATTGCTATTCTAGCTTTGAAAAATAAGCTTGGATGTTTTTATTTGAATCCATTACCATGGTGATGTGACAAGAGCGAGAAGATGAAGATAAAATTTCTCTCGGAACTCCTCCTTTACCACATTGGTCGGGTCTATTATCCTTCCATGTCCCTTTCCATCGATCAAACTTATATCCCTGATCTGGGTTAGCTGTAAGAGTTATTACTGTTCCTTCTAAATAAGTTCCAGTGTTTGGATATACTGACCCTCCTTCTCCGGCAGTCACACTTAAAGTATATTCAAAATAATATATGGGCTCTGTTTCAAGTACATTTGAACAACTGAATATTGATGTAAATACTACTTGGGATAAAAAAGTATGGAATAGAAAATTTTTCATATTTAATTTTTAGAACCTCATTAGAGCTCTGAAAAAAAAGCTATAACACTTCTATTTGAATCCATTGTTATAGATGTGCGACAATTACCCGGGCGTGCCCAACATCCGTAAGGCATATCATCATTATCAGTCCCTTCCCATCGATCAAACTTATGTCCTACATCTGGTGTTGCTGTGATTGTTATTACAGCTCCATAATCATAAGTTCCATTAGCATCTGGAGATACCGACCCTTGACCTATTACACTAACAGTCAAAGTATAGTTAGCAAGAGATGGGGGTTCTGATTCCTCTATTGCATGAGAACAACTTGATATCAATATAAATGCTATTAGAGTAAAAAAACTGATGGATAATATATTTTTCATAATTAAGAACCAGGATGATCATTCCCGCTTTTTAAAAAAAGCCCAAACATCTCGATCTGAATTCATTAATACAATAGCTCGACAGAAATTGGGGGAAGGAGGCGGCCGCAAATTAGAGCCACAATTACCGTTGTCATTATCACTCCCTTCAAATCTATCAAAATCATATCCCTCATCAGGGGTTGCTGTAAGTGTCATTATAACTCCTTCATCATAAATACCATTAGCGTCTGGTGACCATGACCCTCCTTCTCCAGCAGAAAGAATTAAGGTATATTTTTTAAGAATCTTAGGTTCTGATTCCTCTTGTTCAGCGGAACAACTAAAGTTAAGTATTACCGCTAATAATAAAAAATTAGGGTAAAGGATATTTTTCATTGTCCAAATATAACTATATATACTTTCAAATAAAAAGTTTAATATTTTAACCACAAGACAGATCCCATGTGCTTACCAATCATTCACGCTTCAAAAAAAAAGCCCAAACATCTCTGTCGGAATTCATTGTTATGATAGCCCGACAGGAATTAGATAAGATACAGTTTTTGTTTAAACAATATTCATCATCTGCATCACTCCCTTCAAATCTATCAAAGCAATATCCCTCATCTGCAACTGCTGTGATTGTCATTAAAACTCCTTCATCATAAGTCCCACTAGCGTCTGGTGACCAATAACCTCCTTCTCCAGTAGAAAGAATCAAGGTATATTGATTAGGAACTTCGGTTTCTCTTTCCTCAAACTGAGTTGAACAGCTATAAATTAAGGTGAGTAATAACAGAAATAATAGACTACGGAATAGAAAATACTTCATAATCGCAATATACAACTTAGGATTTATAAGTTTTTTAATTTCCTTACTTTTAAGACTATGAAAAAGCTAATTCTTTTTTTATTATTTATTCCGCTTTTGTCGATTCCATTAAGTTGCACTGAGCAAGAACCATTTATGTATCCTGAAACAGAACCAAAAATGCCTGAAACTTATTCAAAGATTTCCTTGACCACTCAGTCAGGTAAAATAAATAAGGCTTTTATTATTTCCTTTCTATTTCGTTATTGATCATCAAGGGGGTATTTCCGTCAGTAATGATAACTTTTGAATTTTTGGAACTAGATAATTGTTTGAAAGCCTCTATAGCTTTATTTCTCAATACACCTTCTGTAAGACCTTCAGAAATAATTATTTGGGCATCTCTTTCACCCTTAGCACTAATGATTTTTCTTTCTGCTTCTTTTCTTTCTTGATTTAAAACAAAATCCATTCTCATCGCATCCTGTTCGGCTTGTAACTTCCTTTCTATAGAATTTGCGAGACCTCTTGGAAGTTGAATTTGTTTCATCAAAACAGCAATTAAATCAACTCCATTGGCTTGTTTTTCAAGATTAACTTTCATCTTGGATAAAATTTCACCCTCAATTTTAGACCTGACTCCAGAATGCATATCTTTTGCAAAAAATTGTGCACAAACATCGGATGCTGCTGATCTAAAAACACTAGTTACAATAGACTCATAATTTTGACCTAAGTTTTCTAAAACAGATGCAACTTTATCCTCCTCTAATCTGTAAAGGATAGATATTTCTGATTGTACACTCAAACCCTCTTTACTTGGGAGGCTTAAGATGAGCTTGATATTTTGAGTTTGTGTAGATTCTTTAACAACTTTGCTTAAAATTGGGTTGTATAATACAGAACCTTCCTTTATTACTTCATTGGAAAATTTTCCCAGTTTTTGTTTTATACCAACTTCACCAGGTCTTATAACTGCACAGCTTAAAATTATTTGTGACATCAATGCAAAATAAATAATATTAGTTTTCATAGTTTGAAAATTAAGTTTTTGTAATGTTTTGGAAGAAAAGAGATGAGATTTAATGTTGTAGCTATGTGTTAGTAAAAGCACTCAAAATTTTCAATTCCATAACTTTTTTAATCATCTAAACTTATATTAATTTTTTTTAAAAATTTCATGATAGTAATATTAAAATCTTATTATTTAATAGTTTTTTTCTATTTTTCAGAAAGGTGAGGTGTGAATTTGGATAATCAAGGTTTAGAATTATACACAAAGACATTAATTTGGTTTTAGTCAGATTAAACAATTGAAATTTAGTTATCAAATTGGGAGATTTGTTTGTAAATTGGTTAAAAAGGTTTATATGAAAACATACTACAAATTAATTTTAGAAGCAACTGCCATAATAGGTAGTGTATTGTTTTCATTTTATATTGAAGATCTAAGAAAAAAATCAGACAATCTAGACCTAAAAAATGCTCTTATCGAAGATCTAATTGATACAATTGAAGATGACCTTGAGCAATTAAAAAATATTCAAGATATTTTATTTAAAAGTGAAGAAAGCATACTTGATTTATTAAATGATATTGATAAATATCATACCCAGATCAGCGATATCGATGCAATTGAAAAGATACTTTCAATTGAGGTTGGATTTTCATTTTTTCAAAAAGACGGTATATTTAATGAGTTGATTTCAACAGGTAGTTTTGAGCTAATAGAAAATAGAGAGCTGAAAAATAATCTTTTAGAAATATTTAACCATCTTAAAGAGCGAAATATTGCAACATCAAAAGAAATAGACAACTTTAATATTTATTTCAGAAGGGAGTTAAATTCAAATTTTAGAATTCGTTTCACATATAACTCTTTTGATGGTAAATTTTATGGTTCCAGAAAATTAATAAATTCAAAATTTAATAAAAGCTACTATTTGAATAACTCATTTTATGGAGTTTTATCTCAAGCTCAGCAATACGTCAATATGTATTCTAGGCTTTTGAGAGACCTTGAAGATTCCTATAAAACAGCTCTTAGTTTATCTGTAGAAGAAAAAAATATATACAATTAAACCATTAGTCTATCATATTATTTCAAATTAAAATTCTAAATTCCATTAAATATAAATAAATGAAAAAAATAATTCTAATAATCCTAACATTTGGGATTTCAAATATTTTTGCTCAAATAAACTTTACTTATGCGGATCATTTAGCTTTGGGGGTTGAAAATTCTTTTACAACAGGAGAGTTTTATAAAAATATATTAGGTCTCAAAGAATTAAAAAACCCTACACCAAATCAAAGATGGTTTGATTTTGGTGATAAATTTGAATTACATCTTGTCGAAGGTGTTTTTATGAATGAAAAAATCAAAGAAAACCATATTGGGCTAACGGTTTCAAATATGGAAAACGTAATGGATTTACTAAAGGAGAATAATGTATACTTTGAAAGCTGGAATGGAAAGAAAAATTCATTCGAAAAACGGTGGGACGGGGTAAAACAAATTTACTTCCAAGATCCCGAAGGGAATTGGATCGAAATTAATGAGAAGTAAATTAAGCTTACGGTAAAAATTCTAGGTTTACTTTGGATAGCTAAACTTCTATTTCCTATCGTTATTTCCTCTTCACTAAGTTTGGAGGCTAATTAGTATATTTAACATTATTAACCATAAATTAATTTAAAAAATATTCGTTATGAAATACCATTTATATTCAATTATATCTTTGTCTTTATTCTTATCCTGTTCAGATATCAAACAAGAATCAACTAAAAAAAACCTTTTTATTGAAAACGAAATCGTTGCAGTAGTTCTTATGAAATCAAATGATAAAACAACAGAAGAAATCTCTAATTTTTCAAGTTTTTATGTAGATTTGGTTCAACAAAGAGAACCTAATACTTATGCTTGGTCTCATTTCCAAAAAGGGGATAATATTGTTTTAATTGAGAGATATAAAGATGAAGCAGCTCATTTAAATCACATAAAAAATATTTCACCTGGAGGTATTTCAGAAAAAGAATTTGGGCAGTTTTTAGAGCATTTTGAAATTTTAGAAATAGATATTTATGGAACAGTTTCAGATGAATTTAAATCTGTAATTGATGGTTTTAATCTTCCAACATCTTATAATCCGACTATAGCAAAGTATAGCAGAAATTAAAGGAGCAGAGATATTGAAGAGTTTTTTATATTAGCTTCTTATTAATCATAAATCAATTAAAAATTCAATGAGACAAGTTAAATCAATATCAATCTTGTTAGCTCTTTTATTTGCAATTTCCAGTTGTAAAAACACAATGAATAAAGATTCAATTGTTATAAAAAATGCTGATTCAAATGAGTTAACATTCATTTTAGAGATGAATACAAAAAACAATCCGAAAGCTGAAATAGAAGACTTTACTCAATATCTATCTGATTTCATAGTTGAGAGAGAACCTTCAACTATTTATGGATACTATCTTTCAGAAGATGGAAAGAAAGTAACATTGATTGAGAGATATAACAATAGTTTAGACGGAATCAAGCACGGCGAAGACTTTATAAATGGTCCAAATTTTGAAAATTTTTTCAAGTTTTTTGAAATTGAAACATTCATTGTTTTAGGAAAAGCATCTGATGACTTTAAGAA
>MDSW01206857.1_pt1 | contig 16819 bp, 16 predicted proteins | sample 811171 | NCBI WGS metagenome assembly MDSW01 (sample SAMN05326641, study PRJNA326480) | marine metagenome | isolation source: seawater | place: Atlantic Ocean: North West | collected 2012
AAGTCTTTATTTATATTATTTTTTATTTCTTTTTTATTTATTTTAATTATTTATTTAAAACACGAATTTAGCAAAAAATCATTAACTGCTATTTATCTCTTATTTATTAGTAGTATTTTGTCTCCAATAATTTTTATAATTTTAAGTCCATCTTTAAATGAAGTAGATCATTTTATTAATTTGACAATAATAATATGGTTTTTATCTCTTTTCATATTTTCAACAATAATTTTTCTGGTTTTTTTAAGTGTCTCAATGAAAAATAAAAAAACAAAATTAATCTTTAATTTTTTAATAGTTTTCATAGTTATTCTTATAAATATTGAATATTTTGTAAATTTTAAAAAGAAAAATATTGAAACTACTGAAAGAGAAGATTTTTTAAAATTAGAAAATTTTTATAAAAATAATAATGAAATTAATAGTTTATTAACCTTTGACATTAACGCACAAGTATGGTGGTTATTTAAAAATAAAAAATTAGCAACCATTGACTCATCTTTAAATTCTCAAAAACATCTTCAAAATGAAATAAGCTTTATAGATGCTGTTAAATTTTTAAATATCTCAGAAGATAAATTTTCTAAAATAATAAGTAATCAAAAAACTGGATGGAGATACTTTAATTCTTATATTAGATACTTTTCTTGGTATAAATATCAGGCCAACTCTTTAACAACATATAAAAATAATCAAAATTACGATTTAGATGTTTTAAATTATATAAAAAATAGCAATCCAACCAAGTCCATGCAAATTATTATTCCAAACGATGAAAAGGATAGATTAATTAATCTATTTAAAAGTAGAAATTATTCTTTTGAAAATAAACTTGATATGATAATTTTGAAAAAAGATACCTTGATAGCTTTAAATGCAGAAATTGATGAAAATTTTTTTTGTAAGTTAAATGATTTTAAATCATTTGATGTATATATAAAAAAACAATTATTTAACTGCAAAAGTTAGTTTTTAAAAGTTTATGGCTAAAAATTCATTATTAATTATTATCCCAGTTTACAATGAAGAAGGTAACATAAAACCATTAATTGATAATATTTTTAAATACGTAAAAGAAAACAAATCTATCTTGTTTGTTGAAGACAATTCTATAGATAAAACAAGATTAGAAATCAAAGAATGTCAAAAAAAATATAAAAAAATTTTTTTAAAAACAAGAAGATTTAAACTTGGAATAGGCTCAGCACACAAATATGCTTTAAAATGGGCTTATAGAAAAAAATATAAGACAGTAATAACAATGGATGCAGACGGAACTCATCATCCAAAATATATCAATCAAATGTTAAAAATTTTATTAGAAAAGAAATTTGATATAATTAGCACAAATCGTTTCTTAAAAAGAGATTCATTAAACGATTGGTCTTTGTGGAGAAAACACTTAACCAGAATAAGATTTTTAATTATAGGAAAACTACTTAAAATTAATTTTGACAGCTCAGGAGCTTTTAGATGCTATAATACTAGCAATGTTAAACTCAAGCATCTATTGAGTGCAAAAAATAATAGCTACTCTTTTTTTTGGGAGAGTACATTTTTGTTAAACAAAATGAAATACAATATTTTTGAAATACCCATTAAGTTGCCAGCAAGATTAGCTGGATCATCTAAAATGAAATTTAAAGATATACTCTTTGCTTTGTTATACTTGATACTTTTTTATTTTAAAAAAAATTAATAATTTTTAGGCATTACTTCTTTATTGACTAGTTTTATAATCTTATTTATACCAGTTTATACTTTATAAAATTATTTTATTAATATAAAAAAAAAAAATGAAAGTTATCAATTGTAGAAACTGCAATTCTAAAAAGCTTTCAAAACTATTTACTTTAGGAAAAATGAGCTTTACAGGTAAATTTGCTAAAAGCTCAAAAACGAAAATTCCAAAAGCTATTATCAGTTTAATAATTTGTAAATATTGTAAATTAGTTCAATTAGACAGAAATTTTAATCCTAGATATTTATATGATACTGGATACGGTTATAGAACTGGAATTAATAAAACAATGACAAATCATGTCCATGACGTTGTTAAAGACTCAATAAAATTGGTAAAATTAAAAAAAAATGAAGCTGTATTAGATATAGCTAGTAATGACGGGACACTACTTAATTTTTATAATAAAAATATTTTTACAGTAGGAATAGATCCAGTAATAAAAAAGTATAGGAGCTATTATAATAAAATAAATTATGGAATTGAAGATTTTTTTAGTTTTAAAGCAATTAAAAAAAAAAAAATTAAAAAAAAATTTAAAGTTATAACAGCTTTGTCAATGTTCTATGATTTACCTAATCCCAATAAATTTTTGCAGGATATCAAAAAAGTCTTGGATTTAGATGGTATCTTTATTTTAGAGCATGCAGATTTATTATCAATTATAAAAAACTGTCAGTTTGATACTATATGCCATGAACATTTAGAATATTATTCTTCAAAAGTTATATATGAATTAATGAAAAAAAATGGTTTGAGAGTATTTAATATTAAACCCAACTCAATAAATGGTGGCAGTATGAGATATTTTATTTGTCACCATTCCTCAAATTATAAAAGTAATATGAAAAATATAAATATAATTTTAAAACTAGAAAATAAAACTAAACTTGATAAAATTAAAACTTTTAGAGATTTTTTTAAATTAATTAATAGACAAAAAAATAAATTGGTTAAATTGATCAATAAAATCCATAAAAAAAAACAAACAATCCATGGCTATGGAGCTTCAACCAAAGGAAATGTTCTGCTTCAATATTTTAAAATTTCAAATAAGAAAATTAAATATATAGCTGATAGAAATCCACAAAAGTTTAACCTTTATACTCCAGGTACAAAAATAAAAATTGTTTCTGAAAAATTTTCAAGAAAATGTAAACCAAATTATTACCTTGTTCTACCTTGGCATTTTAAAAATGAAATAATATCTAGAGAAAAAAGAACAATTAAGGCTGGGTCCAAATTAATCTTTCCTCTTCCAAAAATGAAAATAGTCAGATAAATTTTATGGTAAATTCACAAAAAAAAATAAAAATCTTCATTGCAGGCCATAGAGGGATGGTTGGAAATTCACTTCTTAATTTTTTTAAAACAAAAAAATTTGGAAAATTAATATACACAACTCGATCAAAATTAAATTTAGAAAATTATGCTAAAGTCGAAAATTTTATTAAAAAAAATAAACCAGATGTGATTATAAACTGCGCAGGAAAAGTAGGTGGTATTTTAGCTAACAATGTTTATCCTACTGAATTTTTGAATGAGAATATACTCATACAAACTAATTTAATAAAATCTGCTTATAAATATAAAGTACCTCATTTTATAAATTTAGGAAGTTCATGTATTTATCCAAAATTTGCTAAACAGCCTATTAAAGAGGACTATTTACTATCAGGATATCTTGAAAAAACTAATGAAGCCTATGCTATAGCAAAAATTGTTGGTTTAAAATTATGTGAATATTATAATAGGCAATTTAAAACATCTTACGTAACTTTGATGCCATGTAATCTTTATGGTCCAAATGATAATTTCAATTTGAAAACAAGTCACTTTATTCCTGCTCTAATTAAAAAAATTGTAAAAGCTAAAAAAAATAATAAAAATTTTGTGGAAATTTGGGGTACCGGTAAACCTAAAAGAGAAGTTATGTATGTTGATGATTTAGCTTCTGCAATTTATTTTATTATTAAAGAAAAAATTAGAGGAAATAAAATATTAACAAAATATTTAAAGAAAAATTCTTTAATAAATGTTGGATCGGGAAATGAATATTCAATTAAGCAGTTTGCCACAAAAATTTCAAAAGTTATAAATTATAAATCTAAACTTAAATTTAATAAAAAATATCCCGATGGAACATTGAGAAAAAGATTAGATAATTCTTTTATAAATAAGTTGGGTTGGAAATCTAAAACCTCTTTAACAGAAGGCTTAAATTATACAATTGATTGGTATAATAAAGAATATAATTGAATAATATAATTAACAAAAAAAATAGATTTGGAAAAAATAAGTTTTTTTTTAGTAAAATCGATGAACTAGATGAAAACTCATCAGATAAATTTAAAAGTATTTTAAATCCAAAAAAAATAGAAGATATTGACCAAATATATGGAGGAGCGAGATATAATAATTTATATAAAAATTCTATAAAGGAATTTCCACTTTTTTCAATTGTAATGCCTAATTTTAAAGATAATAATTTAGGTAAATCAATCGACTCTGTACTAAATCAGAATTATGAAAATGTTGAATTAATAGTAATTGATGGAAAGTCAGGCGATGAAACAATTAAATTATTAAAAAGTTATGGAGATGATATTGATTTGTGGGTAAGTGAAAAAGATAAAAATTTATGGGATGCTTGGAATAAAGGTTTTACTTTAGCAAGAGGTTCATTTGTTGGTATTGTTGACTCTTCTAACATATTATATCCAAATGCACTCGAGATATTAAAAAAATATATTAAACATGATTCAAAAATAGATTTTATATGTGGAACAATAAAAAAAGATAATAAAGTTTATGCTGGATATAGGCCTGAAGATATTTATAGACAGTTTAATATTATACCATCTACAGTAGTAGGTTTTTATATAAAATTAAATTCTTTAAAAAAAGTAGGTCTTTTAAATACAAATTATAGATTTCAATCAGATTATGATTGGCTTTATAGAATTGTAGTAAGTCATAAGTTGAAAGGAATAAGAACAAAATCTGAAGAAATTTTTGGAGATTTAGGAAAAAGTAATTTTTCGACAAAATTTAGCTTTTTTTCAGTTCTAATTAATGAGTTAAAAATAAGATTAAATAATAAACAAAATTTTTTGATTATAATTTTTATTTTTTTTGGACGAATTTTAGTTAAAAACTTTAGATCAATAATGAGTTTTGTTAAAATTAAAAAGTAAATTGATTTATGAAAACTTTAATTATTTTTTTTCCCTCTATTGAGTCGGGTGGTGTTGAAAAGAATTTTTATTATCTTTTGAGTTATTTTTGTAAGAAATTTTCAAAAATAATAGTAATAACTTCTAGTAAAGTTAATAAGAATAGTTATCCTAATAAAATCCATTTTTTAAGTTTAAATTCTATATTATTTAATAAGGGAAGAACGATTAAATCAATTGCGTGTTTTTTTTTAGGATTAAGTCTTTATTCAAATAAAAGAAAAATAATATTATCTTTTCAATCAAATATTTATTCAATAATTTTATCAAAAATAATAAATAGTAAAATTATAATTAGATTAAATACCTCTCCAGATAAATACATTAATACACCACTAAAAAAATTAATTTTTAAGTTTTTTTATAATTTAAGTGACGGAATTATAGTAAATAGTTTTGAGTTCCAGAAAAAATTAAAAAAAATTACTAAATTAAACCCACAAGTTATTTACAATCCAATAGCATTACCAAATAAAATAAATAAAAAAAAAATTAATTTTTTCAAAAAATTTAATAATCTAAAAATATTAAGTATTGGTAGATTAACTGATCAAAAAGATCATTCAACTTTGATTAAGTCATTAAATTTATTAAAAAATGAAGGTTTTAAGTTTAAATCATATTTGATTGGTAGAGGTTATAATTATAGTAAGATTTTGTCAGAGATAAAAAATTATAGCTTGGACGACTATATAAAATTGGGTGGATACAAAAAAAAAGCATATCAGTTTATGAATGATGCAGACTTGTTTGTTCTAACTTCTAAATACGAAGGTTTACCCAATGTACTTATAGAGGCCCAATATTTCGGCATACCAATAATTTCCTCAGATTGTCCTTCAGGTCCTAAAGAAATTTTAATTAATGGAAGAGCAGGCATTCTTTTTAAAACAGGAAATTATCATGATCTTAAAAATAAAATAAAATTTTTTGTAAGAAACAAAAAATTTTTTTCTAGAAAAATTAAATTTGCAAAGAAAAATTTATTTAGATTTAGTAATAAAATTATTGGAGAAAAATATTATAGATTACTAGATAAACAATTAAATGAATAATAAATTGGATAAGAATTATAAAATAACAATTATTACGGTTACAAAAAATTCTGAGAGACATCTCGAAGAAAATATTTTAAGTGTATTTAATCAAACATATAAAAATTATGAACATATAATTATTGATGGGGACTCTGAAGATAATACAAAAAATATTATAAAAAAGCATATCGACAAAATAAACTATTTTATAAGCGAACCAGATAAAGGGCTTTATTATGCAATGAACAAAGGCATTGAGAAAGCAACAGGTGAAATTATTGGAATTTTAAATTCTGATGATATTTATTTTCCTGATGCATTAAAAATTGTAAATAAATATTTTGTAGGAGATAAAAATTTAGACTTTTTATTTGGTAGTGTTTATAAACATAAATTATTGCATGGTTATAATCCCAAAAGAATAAAGTGGACATTTGGATTTTACACTACTCATTCAGTAGGTTTTTTCATAAAAAAACAGGCACAAAAAAAAGTTGGTTTCTATGATACTCAATACAAATGGTCTGCGGACTATGATTTTTTTTATAAAATGATTGTAAAGTTCAATTTAAAAGGCTTAGCAACAAAAAAAAATGAAATTGTAGGTAAATTTAGAAGAGGAGGAATTTCCTCAAAAATAAAATACTTAGATTTTCTTTTAGAAAATAATAAAATTAGGTTAAACAATGGTCAAAATTTTTTGGTTGTATACTTAATTTTTATTTTAAGAGCGATTAGAAATTTTAATAGATTTTTTAATTAATATTTATGAATAAAAAAATTTTAGTAAGTATAGTTATTCCTTTCAGAAAAAAAAAAAAATATTTCAGTTCAACTATAAATTCAATTTGTAATCAAACCTTTAAAAATTATGAGGTAATTTTGATTTATGATGATATCGATAAAGATGATTTAGAGTTTATAAAAAATAATTTAAAAAAAGTAAAAAATAAAAAATTAATAATTAATAAAAAAATATTAGGCCCGGGTATCTCAAGAAATATTGGTATAAAATATGCAAAAGGAAAATTTATTGCTTTTTGTGATGCCGACGATACCTGGAATAGAAATAAGTTATACGAACAAATAAATTTTATGAATAAAAATAATCTATCATTTAGTCACACTAGCTATAATATTATTAATTCACATGGAAAAAAAACTGGTAAATATATGATTGATAAAAGTCTATATTATTCCGATTTAATGAAAAGTTGTGATATTGGCCTATCAACAGTTATTTTAGAAAAGAAAATTCTAGGAAAATATAAATTTTGTAATCTAACAACAAAAGAGGATTATTATTTATGGCTTAAATTGTCTAAAAAGTTAAAAGTATTAGAAGGCATAGCTAAGTATTTATCTAATTGGAGATCTTTACCAAACTCTCTATCATCTTCAAAAATACAAAGGCTAATGGATGCATATAGACTTTATAATAATTTTGAAAATTATAATGGTTTATTATCTATTTATTATGTATTAAGGCTCTCTATTTATTCCTTGATTAAAAAATATAAAATATATTTTTAGTTTATAATGCAAGATATTACTTTAGTGATACCAGCAAAATCAGAAGCAGATTCTCTGCCAAAAGTCCTAAAAGAGTTAAAAAATTTTTCGGTAAAAAAAATTATTATAATGCCAAAAAATGACTTTATAACTATTAAATCAATTAAAAAGTATAAATCAAAAATTATATTTCAAAAAAAAGATGGTTATGGTAGCGCTCTCAATCAAGGAATACTTTCTGTTAAAACTAAATACTTTTGTATTTTTAATGCAGATGGGGCTTTTAATCCTAAGTATTTAAAAAAAATGAGAAATAAATTAAAAAAAAATGACTTTGTTTTTAATTCCAGATATGAAAATAAAGCTGGAAGCGACGATGATACAGTTTTAACGTTTGTTGGAAATAAAATTTTTACTTTTATATGTAATTTGTTATTTAACTTAAATATATCAGATGTATTATTTACCTACGTTATGGGATCTACTAGAGCTTATAAAAGTTTAGATATTGTTAGTAGGGATTTTTCATTTTGCGTTGAGCTTCCGATTAAAGCAAAATTTATGAAGTATAATATGGCATGTTTACCGTCGTATGAAAGGCCTAGAATTGCTGGAAAAAAAAAGGTAAATGAATTTAAAGATGGTTTTTTGATATTAATATCTATAATTAGATTATTTATTTTTAAAAAATGAAAAGAAAAGTTGCATTAATAACAGGTATCACTGGACAGGATGGGTACTATCTATCTAAGCTATTATTAAAAAAAGGCTACGAAGTTCATGGCATTAAAAGAAGAACTTCACTGATTAATACCCAAAGAATTGACGAGTTCTTTAATGACAAAAATCTTCACGACAAAAGATTTATACTTTACCACGGAGATATGACTGATAGCTCCAGCTTAATCAGTATTTTAAACAAAATTAAACCTGATGAAATTTATAATTTAGCTGCTCAAAGCCATGTTCAAGTTTCATTTGAAATTCCTGAATATACTGCCAACTCAGACGCTATAGGTGTATTAAGATTATTAGAAGCAGTTCGTTCGGCAAATTTAATTAAAAAAACAAAAATTTATCAAGCATCAACTTCAGAACTATACGGTAAAGTTCAGGAAGTCCCTCAAAATGAAAAAACGCCTTTTTATCCAAGAAGTCCCTACGCAGTTGCCAAACAATATGCTTATTGGATTATAGTGAATTATAGAGAAGCTTATAATTTTTTTGCATGTAATGGAATATTATTTAATCATGAGTCTCCTTTAAGAGGAGAAACTTTCGTAACAAGAAAAATTACTATTGGTTTATCTAGAATTAAATTGGGCATACAGAAAGAGTTAGTTTTAGGAAATTTAAATGCTAAAAGAGATTGGGGTCACGCTCAAGATTACGCAGATGCAATGTGGAGAATGTTACAACTAAAAAAACCTGATGATTTTGTAATAGCTACTGGAAAACAATATACAGTTCGACATTTTATTAATATTTCTGCAAAATATTTAGGAATTAAAATAAAGTGGGTTGGAAAAGGAGTTAATGAAAGAGGTATTAATAAAGCTACTGGTAAAGTTATTGTTAGAGTAGGTAAAAAATACTTTAGACCAACTGAAGTTGAGACTTTATTGGGTGATGCCAGAAAAGCAAAAAAAATTCTTAAATGGAAACCTAAAACTTCCTTAAACCAAATGATCAAAGAAATGGTTGAAACTGATTTAGAACTAGCTAATAAGGAATTATTTTAATTGATAAATGAATTTTTATTACATTTTTATCATATTATTTTTATTCACTTATTTTATAAATTTTTTATTATTAAAAAATAATTTATTTTTAGATTCAAAAAAAAATTCTATACATAAAAATTTTGTCCAAAACAGAGAAAAAGTTTCATACGTGGGAGGCTTAATTATTTTAGTTGGGTGTATTTTTTTTTGGAAAGAGGGAGATATTTTATTTAAGACATTTTTAATTTTAATTTTTATTCTAGGTTTATTATCCGATAGAGGCTTACTAGAGTCTCCAATTAAAAGATTTTTCTTACAATCAATTGTAATTTTTACTTTTTTATATATATTTGATATTAGAATTAGTCCACAAAGACTACTTTTTCTAGATTTTTTGCTAGAACAAAAAATAACAAATATTATATTCACCACTTTTTGTATTTTAATTGTAGTTAATGGGTCTAATTTTATGGATGGTCTTAACGCATTAACCGTTGGTTATTTCTTACTTGTATTATTTTTTTTATTATTTATTTTTTTTAACAAAGAAATTATCTTTCCTAACTACAATCTAATATCTATTACAATAATTTCTATAACCGTTGTTTTTTTATATAATATTTTTGGAAAAATTTACCTTGGAGATAATGGATCCTATTTAATTGCTTTTATAATATCTTTTATATTAATTGAATTTTCTAGTAAGAATTATATTGTTTCCCCCTTTTATATTGCAAGTCTACTATGGTATCCAGCCTTCGAAAATTTTTTTTCAATTATTAGAAAAGTTATACAAAAAAAATCTCCTATGTCACCTGACAATATGCATTTACATCAATTATTATTTTCTTATTTTAAAAAATTTAAAAAATTTAATAAAAACTTTTTAAATACTTTTACGGGTCTTTTTATAAACTTTTTCAATTTAATTATTTTTATATTTGCAACTATCTATTATTCTAACACCAAAATTCAAATTTTAATAATTGTTACATCTATATTTATTTACTCTCTTTTTTATTTTATTTTGAATAAAGAGAGTGTAAGAGTAGAAAAAAAAAATTTATAAAATTATTTTATGAAACAAAAAATATCAAAAATTGATTTACTAATTAAAAAAAAATATAAATACGAACTTTTAGAAAACGGTTTTAATAATGCTGATATTTCTGCTGGTAAAAAAGTTTTAAACTCAAAAAGAATTACCATGGCACAATATACTAGAAATTTTGAAAATGAATTTGCAAAAAAAATTAATGCAAAACATGCCTTAATGGTAAACTCTGGATCTTCAGCTAATTTGCTTGCAGTATTTGCAGCGGGAAACCCTTTAAAAAAAAATCATCTAAAAAGAGGAGACGAAGTTTTGGCTCCAGTTTTGTGTTGGTCCACATCAATTTGGCCTCTAGTTCAATTTGGATTAAAGCCTGTTTTTGTCGATGTAGATATGAATACTTTAAATATAAACGTTAAAGAATTAAAAAGAAAAATTACTAAAAAAACTAAAGCTATAATGTTAATAAATGTTTTAGGGATTAGCAGCGATTTATATGAAATAAAAAAAATAGCAAAAAAATATAAACTTATTATTTTAGAAGATAATTGTGAATCTTTGGGTTCAAAGCTAAAAAACAAATATCTAGGAACATTTGGAAATTATGGAACGTTTTCTTTTTATTACTCTCATCAAATTACTTCTGGAGAAGGAGGAATGATAACATGTGATAATGACAGAGATTATGAAATATTATTTTCTTTAAGATCTCATGGATGGTTTGGTGGAACAAGGTTTTATTCAAGAAAGTTTAAAAGTTACAATATTTATGCAAAAAAATATCCCAATTTAGATCCAAGATATATTTTCTCTAATTCAGGTTTTAATTTAAGACCTACAGATATTCAGGCTGCAATTGCTCATAACCAATTTAAAAGATTAGATAAATTAAAGAAAATGAGAAATATCAATAGAAAATTAATATTAAAAAAAATTATAAACTCTCAAAAGTGGAATAATCAATTCACTTTTGTAGAGCCAAATAAAAATATAGATCCTAGTTGGATGGGATTGCCAATATTAATTAATGAAAAATATAAAAAAAAAAGAGAAAATTTATAAATTTTTTAGACCAAAAAGGAATAGAAACAAGACCTGTAATCAGCGGTTCATTTGTAAATCATCCAGCTGCAAAATTATATAAATTAAATAAAAAAAATTATAAATTTCCTATAGCACAAAAAATTCAGGACCTAGGATTTTTGGTTGGTTTACATACAAGAAAAATTTCTAAAAAAAACTTACAATTATTACACGATTCATTTTATCAAATTGATAAGTTATAAACAGGGCCCTTAGCTCAGTAGTAGAGTGTTTCGTTGACATCGAAAAGGCCGGGAGTGCAATCCTCTCAGGGCCCACCAAAATTTTATTTTCCATAAATAAATTAAAAATAAGACTTAAAATAAGAAATTAAATAAAAAAAGGAACTAAAAGAATATAAAAATGAAATTTTATTAATATTTAAACTTTTAATAAAATTTGAATAAAAATCATTTTTTATAATCACTAAAAAAATTAAATAAAATAATAAATCATATGTTTCGTGAAATATAGTTGTGTCAATCTCTAAAAAAAATAAAACAATTAATAATATTAAGTCATCATAATTTTTTTTTATGCCGTATCTGTCAATAAATATTGTCTTAAATACTATAAGTCCTACAGTAGAAAAGAAATAAAATATATAATTTGATTCAAAAAATTTTGATGAAATTCTGAAGAATATTCCACCACCATAATCTAAAGAGTAATTAAAAAATAAAAATAAAGTAATAATGTAGATGAAGAATATTAAAAAGTTTTTTTTATTATAAATAATATCTTTTATTAAATTATAATTAAATAATAAGTATGGAATTGAATAGTAAAACAGTATTGAGATAATTATTGAAAATTGATTAATAAATCTTGAAAAATTTATTGGTTCATCAAGATGTATAGCAATAAAATTAACCTCTAGTATAAAAATATAATAAAATGCAGGTAAAGTGAGTATTGAATTAATCAGTATATATTCAACTATTTTATTAATTTTTATTAAATCTTTATATAAAGCTAAAAAGAAATAAATACTAAATATAGAGTATATAGGTCTAAAATAAGATCCTAAACAAAGAAATATAATATTTAAAATTATTAAATTAAAATTTTTCCTTCCATTAATTTTAAAAGAAAAATAATAATAAAAACTTATAAATAAAAATATCATTGAGATATTTTCGCTCCCAATCCATATAGATCCAGATCTAAAATATGGTGATAAAAAAAATAAGCCAGGCAGTAAGATGATTAAGTTATTTTTGGTTTTATATTTGAGTTTTAAAATTTTATAAAAAATAAATGGTATTAATAAAGAAATATGCAAGTTAAATAGCCTAAGCATATCTTCATTAGAAAAAAATATTTTATTTAAAAAAAAATAAGAAATGTAGAAAATAGGCGAATGAGCTGTAGTAAAGTTTTGTTCTTGATTATCAAAATTCAATAAAGTTTCAAAAAAACCTTTATCAAACCTATTAATTATTTCTAAGTGTATAAAATGATCAATTAAATATCCTAATGAAGTATCTTCATTTAAATAAAATCCAAACAATAATGACAGGTAAAATATGAAGTATATTGAGACAATATAATTTTTTTTCAAATTCATTTTTTTAAAAATCTATATTTTTAAATATAAATGGGCCCACAAATCTTCCAAAAAATCTTACAAAATTATTTAAAATTATTTCAAAATAATTTCTTCTAACTAGAATAATTGAAATTAGAGATTTTATTAAATAATAAATTGACTTCAAATAATTTACAAAAAATCCATTTAATTGTCCGTATAGTTTCTGGTCGATATAATGTCCAAGTATACCAAGTCTATAACTTCTATTTATAAGCCAATTATAATTTTGTCTCTGAAAGTGAAATTTTTCATATACTTTCATATTTCTATTCCAATAAATCTTATTACCTTTTTTACTTAACATTAAGAAAAATAATTGGTCTTCACCAACTCCAAATTTGTTTAAATTTTTATCAAAAAATAAATTATTTTTTTTTATTATTTTATAGTTAATTAATACATTATTACTTGCAGCCCATTTAACATTGCAAATATTTTTTTTACCATAATTCTTTTCAAAAAATTTAGAATAATTTGTATTTTTCATAGTAGATTTAGAATTGTTTAAATATAATTGAGGTCCTGTAACAACTTGAGCTTTGTAAGCATTAATTGTTTTTATGCTTTGCAAAAGCCAATATTTATCAACTATACAATCATCATCAAACATACAAAAGAAATCAGGATTAATAATTTTCAGTTTTTGTAAATATATATTTCTTGCAAATACTCTTCCTCTTTTTTTTTCATTCAAAAATGTAATTTTATATTTAGAATTTTTAACTAATTTTTTTTTAATTTTATCTAAATTATTATTTGGAGTGTTATCAACAATAATTATATTGATTTTATTATTTTTTTTTAATTTTATTTCATTAATGCTATTTATGCATTTTTCAAGGCTTTCATTTCTATAATATGTTGTTATGCAAATTGATACTTTCATTAATCTTCTAGGTTAATTATTTTTTTTAAAGCATTAAAATGAGAATAGAGAGTGTATTTTTTTAATTCTTTTTTAAGACCGAGCTTCTTTTTATTTATTATTGAAATATCTTCATTTTTAAATTCTTCGAATTTTTTTATTAATTCACTTTGATTATTATTTAAAAATAAATATCCATTTTTCTCATCATCTAATATTTCCTGTGGCCCGTTAGGACAATTGCTCGATATAACCGGTGTGTTGCTTAGGCCTGCTTCCAATAGGACAAAACCTGGGTCTTCCCATAGAGATGAAAGTATAAAGCAATCAGCAATATTCAGGTATTTATAAATATTATCTTGATATCCTGCTAAATATACTTTGCTTTCAATTTTTAAATATTTAATCATTTTTAATATTTCAAACTTTAATTCGCCTTCACCTAAAATAATTAAAATATAATTGGTATATTTTTTTACAATTTGATTAAAAGCAGAAATTAATAAATTATAGTTTTTTTGTTTAGTTAATCTTCCGATACTAATTATAATTTTTTTGTTTCTAAAATTTATATCATCTATTTTTTTAAACTTTTTAAGGGAAAAATCCTTTATAAAAATCACTGGGTCTCTTAAAAGAAATATTTTTTTTTCATCAAAAATTTTATTTTCTAATAAATAATTATATGTTCCAAGAGTGGGGCAAGTTATTTTATAAATTTTGTTTCCAAAAATTTTCCAAAAAAAATATCTAAAAATATTTAATTTTGGCAATCCAGATATTCTTAATATAATTTTTGTATTTTTATTGAAAAATAGTGTTAAAAATATTGGAAGTGTTGTCATTAAGTGAATAATTAAAAAATTTGGTTTTTTTTCATTAACTAAACTTTTAAGACCGTAGAAACTCAAAAAAAAGATAATTAAGTAAGACAATCTACTTTTGACAAAACCTCCTCTAGGTAGATTTTTGTAATAATTTTTTTTATTTAATTTTATCAAGTTAATTCTTGGATCAATTGTATTTTTATACTCATCCCATTCTCCAATAGCATCTATCAAAGATACATTAATTTTTTTTTTTGAATATTTTACTAGCGTCTCTGCTGAACGTATAACAGATGAAACAGTTGCCACTTTTGATATAAAAGGGGACCAATAAAAAATATCCATGGGCTTATACAATTTTAATACCTTTATTTTTTTGCAATAAAAAAATATCCAATTGGAAAAATTTCACTTAACTTTGTTTTAACAAAAATTTGAATAAATGAATCCAAAATAAATGTCATTATTAATATAATTTGGCTAAAAAAAGGTAAAAATTTTAAATAAGAATGGATTAATGTATAACTTGCTGTAAACGGACCAAATCCTAATGAAATAACTTCGATTTGTTTAAATTTATTTTTTTTTAAATTATATTTTAATGAATCTTTAGTGTATCTAAAGTAGTCGTTAGGAGCAGGATGAATCTGATAAAGAAATGGAACCGATCCAATTAAAATACCACCTTTTCTTAAAATTCTATATGTTTCCGAAAATGCTAAATTAAATTCAGGAATATGTTCTAAAACATTAAATATTAAAATATTTTTATATTTATTATCAGATATTTTTAGTTTTTTTGTTAGATCTGAATAAAATATATTATTTTCTTTGCTAGATTTTACATTTGTGTAGTGAAAATTTGCATTTCCAAGGAAAAAGTTAGAAAAAGTTTTATTTTTGTTTTTTATTGCTCCAAATTCAAGACTTAAACCATTTAGCTTTATATTTAGACATTTGTAAATTTGAAGAATTCTTAATAATGTATTTTTTGTTAAAAGATACTTGAAAAAAAATATATAATTATTCATTATTTTAATTTAGTAAGTGTTTTATTTTCTTTAATAGTTAATAAAATGCAATATATAGTTAAAATAGATTAATTCAAATTGAACAAAAATATTAAAAAGAATATCGGGATTTTAATAGTAGGTTTTCTTATATTAATTTTTATTTTCCATCAAAATTTGTTCAGAAAATTTTATAATGTAATTAATGATGATTATGAAATTAGATTGTCTAAGTCGAGTGGGTATTGTTTAAATGACTCGGTCGGATACCTTAGGTATCTTAAAAAAAAATATAATTTCAAATTTAATCCCCTAGTAATAAATTATGAAGATTCAGTTCCAAGTTCTAATTGGGCTATTTACGATACAAGACTAAAAGATGATAATTCTCATAAAATACTTTTAAATTATCCAAATAAATTATTTTTAAATTTTGAACCTTTAGGAAAAAAGTTTATCTCAAAAAATAGTGTTAAATATTCATCGGGTATTTCAAAATTATATTTTGATCTCAAAGTGCAAGAGATTTTTATTAATTCAAATTTAATAATTTATAGAGAAAGTTTTGGAGGCAAAGAAAAAGAAATAATTTATAAAAGTTTTTTTAATCAAAATATCAAAAGTAATGATCCAATAATTATAAAATATGATACAAAAGAAATTAATAATATTTATAAAAAAACCTTTATTGAACTAAGTAATCTAGATACTAAAAAAATAAATAGCATAAAGGTCGAATTAATAAATGAAATCGATTTAAATAAATTTGAGATTTTAGATAAATATGAAAGATGTTACTACATTAGATGATTGAAATACTTAATATAATTATTCAAATTTTGTTTATTTTAACCATCTTAATTTTTCCAATTATTTTTTTGGATACGAATAATTATAGTAAAAATTTAGAAATTAACTTATTTGACAAAATATCAGTTAACTCAATTTTTTTCATGAATTTTATATTTTTATCTTCAATAGCTAATATTAATCTTAAATATATTTTATATTTATATTTTTTTTTATTAATTATATTCTTGTTTATAAATAGAAAAAATATTTCTTTATCAACAATTAAAATTAATTATTTTTTTGTAATATTTATATTATTTATTTTTTTAATATCGATTGATATT
>MDSW01092536.1_pt1 | contig 16817 bp, 14 predicted proteins | sample 811171 | NCBI WGS metagenome assembly MDSW01 (sample SAMN05326641, study PRJNA326480) | marine metagenome | isolation source: seawater | place: Atlantic Ocean: North West | collected 2012
CAACCTAACTAAAACAGAATATGTATCAAAATCTGATACAAAAAGTGTTAAAGCTCAATTATGTATCTAAAAGTAAATTAGGTTATTAACCAGGCATATAGTTCACGCAAGGGCACAAATTAAAAGCCACTATCCGCCAAAAAAAAATTAAATTATGCCAAAATCGGTAAATTCAGTAGCTGCCACAGCTAGAAGAAAAAAAGTCTTAAAGGCTGCCAAAGGATACTTTGGGAGAAGAAAAAATGTACATACAATAGCAAAAAATGCTGTAGAAAAAGGGATGCAATATGCATACCGTGACAGAAAAAACAAAAAGAGAACATTCAGAGCTCTATGGATTCAAAGAATTAATGCAGGTGCTAGATTACACGGAATGTCTTACTCTCAATTAATGGGTAAAATTCATGCAAACGGAATTGAATTAAACAGAAAAGTTCTTGCTGATTTAGCAATGAATCACCCAGAAGCTTTTAAAGCAATTGTTGATAAAGTAAAATAAATAATCTATTCTTTAATTACAAAGGAGATCCCATCAGGATCTCCTTTTTTTTACTATTTTTTATCAGTTAAGACAACTCCTCTCTCACTAATTGAGATATAAGTTTTCCATCTGCTTTTCCATTTAGTTTACCCATTAATTGCCCCATGCATTTCCCCATATCTGCAGGAGAAGACGCTCCTACTTTTGAAATAACATCTTTTACAATTTGTCTTATTTCATCTTCACTCATTTGTTCTGGTAAATAAACCTCTAAGTATTCTAACTCTATAATTTCATCTTTTGCTAAATCCTCTCTTCCTTGATCTGTATAAATTGAAGCAGACTCCTTTCTTTGTTTTACAAGTTTTGATATTATCTTCTCCGCTACATCATCAGGAACCGAATCTGCCCCATCCTTAGTCATCTCTACAATGAAAGCTGCTTTAACTGCCCTAAGAGCAGCTAATCTATCTTTTTCTTTAGCAATCATTGCTTGTTTTATATGATCGTTTATTGTGTTTTGTAAACTCATATTATTTATATTTTTTGTTATCTGATATTAATTTATTCAACCTATCATTTGCCTCTTTAAAATTAGGATTAATCCCTAATGCTTTTCTATAATACTGTTCCGCATTTACCACATCCCCTAATCCCTGATAACAGATTGCCATCCTAAAATAAGCTAAATAATAATTAGGATTAACCCTTAAAACCTCAATGAAATAATTTATTGCATTTTTATAATCCTTTAAATCATCCTGAAACATAAATCCTAAATTATAAGTAGCGTTTTCATATATTCTATCTTCAATTCCTATATCTATTATTTTATGATATACTTCTTGAGCCTCTGAATACATAGAATTGCTATGATAGGCCAAACCCATATTGTACCAAGCTATCCTATTCTCCGGATTTATTTTTACTACTTTAGTATAATAAAAAAAAGATAAAGAATCTGCTAAAGAATGATGAAGATTACCTAATTGTAAATAACCTTCTTCATTATTAGAATCTAACTCGACAGTCTTATTAAAACATAAGACAGCTTGTTCCTTTCTATCCAATTCTATATAACAATATCCTAATAATAAAAAAGTATGAGGATCTGATGCATTAACTAAAATTGATTCTTCTAATAATTTAACGGATGTATTTAAATATTCATCATTTTCAAAGGTCTTCCCTCTAAATAAGAATATTTCGCCTGCTTTCTTATAAGAAAGTGCAATATTATAATTGTATCTTACTGAAGTATAAAAATGTTCAGAAGATAAAACAAGATAAGAATCGTCTCCTACCCTTGATTTCACTAATTCTAAAAGTACATCAGCTAATAAATAATGGGTTTCTCCTTTTGTAGAATCTAAAGAATTTGCCTGATTCAAATCTTTCAAAGCCTCCTTAAATCTCTTCCGTTCAATATTTATCTTTGCTCTTGCTACATACAAAGAATCGTTCGTAATATCCTTATCAATCAGTTCAGAAACAACAACAATCGGATCCTGATTTTTGGTTTCTTTTACCGATTCTGTTTCAGAAACACATGCAATTAAAAATAGAGAATAGAGAAAAAATATTATTCTCATTATTCAACAGTGTTTGCTTCTGCAATTTTTTGTTCTAATTCAGACATTAACTCCGGATTATCCTCTAACATGTTCTTTACAGCATCTCTTCCTTGACCTAATTTTGTATCTTCATAGGAGAACCAAGAACCACTTTTCTTTACAACATCTGAGTCTACAGCCATATCCAAAACCTCTCCACTTCTAGAAATTCCTTTACCAAACATAATATCAAATTCTACCTTTTTAAATGGAGGAGCAACTTTATTCTTTACTACCTTTACTCTTGTTCTATTACCAATGACATCATCTCCATTTTTAATTGCTCCAATTCTTCTGATATCTAACCTAACTGAAGAGTAAAATTTAAGAGCATTTCCTCCTGTAGTGGTTTCTGGAGAACCAAACATTACTCCAATTTTCATTCGCAACTGATTGATAAAAATAAGAGTACACCCTGTTTTGTTTATAGTAGCGGTTAGTTTTCTTAAGGCTTGAGACATCAATCTCGCGTGGAGTCCCATTTTACTATCTCCCATTTCTCCTTCAATCTCAGATTTTGGGGTAAGGGCTGCAACTGAATCTATAATTACTAAATCTACCGCACCAGAACTGATTAAATGATCTGCAATCTCTAAAGCTTGTTCTCCATTATCAGGCTGAGAAATAAACAAATCTTCAATATTCACTCCTAAACTAGATGCATACGAAGCGTCAAAAGCATGTTCCGCATCTATAAAAGCCGCTATTCCGCCTTGCTTTTGTACTTCTGCAATAGCATGTATAGTTAAGGTTGTTTTACCAGATGATTCAGGACCATATATTTCTACTACTCTTCCTCTAGGATATCCTCCTACTCCTAAAACAGTGTCTAAACCTAACGAGCCTGTTGGGATAGAGTCAATATCTTCTACTACTTTATCACCTAACTTCATTACTACACCTTTTCCGTATGATTTCTCTAACTTACCCAAAGTAAGTTCTAATGCCTTTAATTTGGCTGATTTTTCTTTATCACTCATAATTATTTATTTTAATACAAAAAAGAGAAAATATCTATGAAATTAAAAGAAAAGAGACTCCTATTTATTAACAGAAGATTAATTTTTTATCTTGTGTTTTTTATACGATTTGCATAAGTTAGTTATACCACAATTCTCACATTCTGCTCTTCTAGATTTACAGACATATCTACCATGTAATATCAACCAATGATGAGCAATATTTAATTTCTCTTCAGGGAAAAGTTTCAAAAGTTGTAATTCAGATTGTAATGGATTCTTAGCATTTGTCGTTAATCCTATCCTATTTGCCACTCTAAAAACATGTGTATCTACTGGCATTGCCGGAATATCAAAATATACTGAACCAACAACATTTGCAGTTTTTCTACCCACCCCTGGTAACCTTTGTAACTCTTCTAAACTAGCGGGGATTTCAGAATTATATTCATTTACCAACATTTTAGCAAGTCCTAAAAGATGTTTTGCCTTATTTCTTGGATAGCTACAACTTTTTATCAATTCAAATATATGATCTACAGAAGCTTCCGACATTATCTCTGGAGTAGGAAATTCTTCAAACAATTTTGGGGTAATTATATTTACTCTCTTGTCTGTACATTGCGCAGACAATACTACAGCAACCGTAAGCTCAAATGCATTTGTATAATGCAACTCTGTTTTCGCCTCTGGCAAGTATTCTGAAAAGTAATCAATAAATAAACTTACCCTTTCTTGTTTTTTCATATTACAAATGTAACAATAAAAAAGGCCGAACAAAATAAATTGTTCGACCTAATCATAAAAAACCAAAACCACTTAGTTATTTAACATTAAAACATCTCCAATGGAATTTGTTTTAATACATTTTACAGACTTTGAATAAGATAAAATCATCCTAACTGATTCTTCTCGCACTTGTAGTCTTGCTTCAGATTTTTTTGTCTTTACTTGCGAATTGTGGTTCAACAAATAAGATAAAGTAGAGATTTCTTTCATATAGTATATTTTTGTTCATATACCTACATAACGCCCTAATTGAGTTTATATTGTATCAACCTTAATTTATTTGTAATTGAACATTATGTTTCTCAACTAATTTTCTTAAATTAATAATTGCATATCTCATTCTTCCTAAAGCGGTATTTATACTTACATCTGTAATTTCCGAGATTTCTTTAAAGCTTAAATCCTTATAATATCTCATTTTTAAAACCTCTTTCTGATCTTCTGGAAGTTCCTCAATTAATTTTCTTAAATCAGATGTAATCTGGTCATCAATCATTTCCTCTTCCACATTCTTCTCTTCATTTGATATTACATCAAAAATATTAAAATCATCTGTCGGAGCAATACTTCTTGTCTTCTTTTGCCTTCTAAAATGGTCAATTACTAAATTATGAGCAATTCTCATTACCCAAGGTACAAATTTACCTTCTTCATTATACTTACCTCTTTTTAAAGAATTAACTACTTTTATAAAAGTATCCTGGAACAAATCATGTGCAAGATTATAATTTTTAATCTTTGATAATATAAATGCGAAAACTTTATCTTTATGTTTCCTAATTAAAATTTCAAAAGCAGCTTCATCGCCACTTAAGTAAGATTTTAAAAGAATCTGGTCAGATTGATTAATAGACATCATTTTACTTAGTTTTAGTTAATAAATAGTTAAAGTAAAATTATGTCTATATAAATTTATTTTGAGTTAATATCTGTATTATTTACGGTACAAATATAGTATTAGTTTCACTTTTATCCAAATCTTATTGATTAAATTTGCAAAATTAGGAAGAAAAGGAATGGGAAAAACCACTAAAAATACAGGAGAAACCATTGAGATTATTGGAGCAAAACTCCACAATCTTAAAAATATATCATTAAACATTCCTAAAGATAAATTAATTGTTATTTCTGGTGTATCCGGATCCGGAAAATCATCTTTAGCATTCGACACCTTATTTGCAGAAGGTCAAAGAAGGTATATTGAAAGTCTATCTTCTTATGCTAGACAATTTTTAGGTAAATTACAAAAACCTGATGTAGAAGCAATAAACGGAATATCTCCAGCAATTGCTATTGAACAAAAAGTTATTTCGAAAAACCCAAGATCTACAGTAGGAACAGTAACAGAAATATATGATTACTTAAAGTTATTGTTTGCTCGTGTAGGAAAAACGTACTCTCCTATTTCTGGGAATCAAGTTAAAAGACACCAAACCTGTGATGTGGTAGATTTTATTAACAGTCAAGATGAAGAATCCGTTTGTTTACTTACAACTAAAATAGAAAATTGTACATTAGAAAATTTAAATATTTTATTAAAACAAGGTTACTCTAGGATTCTAATGCAGAAAAAGGTAGAGAGAATTAGTAATATAGTTGAAAAGAAAAATCCTAATCTTAAAAATTCTTACCTGATAATTGATAGAATACTATCTAGTAAAAAAAAAGATAATATTAATCGAATAACAGACTCAGTAGAAACTGCTTTTTTTGAAGGAAAAGGTGAATGTATAATACATATCAATGATTCTCTTTATTGTTTTTCTAATAAATTTGAATTAGACGGAATTTCTTTTGAGAAAAATTCTGTTCCTTTATTTGCATTTAACAATCCATATGGGGCTTGTAAAAAATGTGAAGGATTTGGAGTAACAATTGGGCTAGACAAAAATAAAATAATTAAAGATAAAGAGCTATCTGTATACGAAGGGGTTGTAAGTTGTTGGTCAGGAATAAAATTAAAAAAATGGAAAGAAAGGTTTATTCTGAATTCTGCAAAATTTGACTTTCCTATTCATAAATCATACAAGGATTTAACGGAAGAAGAGGTAGATATTCTATGGAATGGAAAAGGGAAATGTCAGGGTATATTTCAATTTTTCACAAAGTTAGATTCCCAAAAACACAAGATACAGAATAGGGTAATTGCTGCAAGATATAAAGGTAGAACAGAATGCAATGAATGTGAAGGGTCTAGATTAAGAAAAGAGGCTTTATATGTAAAAATCAACAACAAATCTATTGCTGATATTTCAAAGATGAATATTACAGAAGCCAAACAATTCTTTGAACAAATAATCTTATCTGAATCTGAAAGAAAGATAGCAGAAAGAATATTAACTGAAATAAAAAGTAGGTTATCTTTTCTAGAAGAAGTAGGGCTTTCTTATTTAACCTTATCTAGAAATTCTTCTACTTTATCAGGGGGTGAAAGTCAAAGAATTAATCTAGCCACATCATTAGGAAGTAGCTTAGTTGGGTCCATGTATATATTAGATGAACCTTCGATTGGTCTACATTCTAAAGACACTGAGAACCTGATTAAAGTATTAAAAAGTTTAAGAGACATAGGTAATACCGTAATTATAGTAGAACATGATGAAGAGATTATGGAGCAAGCAGATCAGATAATTGATTTAGGACCTAAAGCAGGAATTCATGGTGGAGAACTTATCTTCCAAGGAAGATTGTCAGATATTTTTAAAGAAAATAAAAGTCTTACTACCCAATATCTTTCGGGCAAGAGAAAAATTGAAATTCCTGCAGAAAGAAGATCTTGGAAACACTCTATAGAGTTGAAAGGGATAAATATAAACAACATTAATAAAATGAATGTTGTCATCCCTTTGGAGTGTTTCACATTAATTACCGGAGTTAGTGGATCCGGAAAATCCTCTTTAATAAGGGGGATTTTAAAGCCGTCATTAGAACAAAGGTTCGATGGTCAGACGATAACAAAAAGAAACTATCAAGAAATAAATATAAATACTAATAAATATACAAAACTAGAGTTTGTTGACCAAAATCCTATCGGTAAATCATCAAGATCAAACCCAATAACATATATAAAAGCATATGATGATATAAGAAATTTATATTCCAAACAAAAACTTTCTATTTCTAGAAACTATAAAAGTGGTTTTTTCTCTTTTAACATAGATGGTGGAAGATGTGACAATTGTAAAGGAGAAGGAGAAACTACTGTTGAAATGCAATTTATGGCAGATGTTCACTTATTATGTGAAGAGTGTAAAGGGAATAGATTTAAGAATGAAATACTTGAAATTACTTTTGGAGAAAAAAACATATCCGACATACTTAACCTTACAGTAAAAGAATCAATTAAATTCTTTATAGAAAATGGAGAGGAGAAAATTGCAAAAAAAATTAAACCATTACAGGATGTAGGGTTAGGATACGTAAAACTTGGACAATCTTCTTCTACCTTAAGTGGAGGAGAAGCACAAAGGATTAAACTTGCTTCCTTTTTAGGAAAAGGAGAAAATTCAGAAAAAATAATTTTCATATTTGACGAACCTACAACAGGATTACATTTTCATGACATAAATAAACTATTAAATTCATTTAATAAACTGATTGAAAAAGGTCATTCTGTGATATGTATAGAACATAATCTCGATGTGGTGAAATGTGCAGATTGGATTATTGACTTAGGTCCTGGAGGAGGAGATAGTGGAGGAAAAATTGTATTCGAAGGAACTCCTGAAGAACTAATAACATGCAAAGAATCCATAACTGCAAAATACCTTAAAAAGAAACTATAAAAAAACCATCTTTCAGATAAGTTTTTAATTTTTACAATAATATTTTTACTCCTTTATAAATTTCTTTACAATAATTTCTTCTCCTATAATAGCTTGAACAACATAAACTCCTTTTGATAGATTTGAAACATCAAAAGTTAAACTATGAGATCCTATCATTTTGCCATAAGTACCTTTTGCAATATACTTTCCTTCAATACTCATTATAGAAACAGAAACCTCTTTTTCAGCATCTAAGTTTAAGAAAAAATTAGTTGTAGAAGTCGTTGGATTAGGGTAAATATTAAAATCAATATCTGAAACAAAATTATCTACTGAAGTTGAAATAGACACTGGTAAAGATACAGCATTGTCTATAGTACCATTGTTCATCAGCATTCCAACAACATGCATATTGTTTATGTCCCAAGTAGGATCTACGGTAAATTGAAAATTCTGAGTAAATACATCTCCTACATTATAAGTAGATTGTGGCAATGCTCCACCATTGAATGAAGGTTGAATTCCTCTAGCAACATGTCTATAAATCATTTGAACATCTGGCACCCAAGTCGGTAAATTCATCCAATCAGTTCCATCTACATCTATTAATGATATTGTACCAGAATAAGAATTTGACTGATACCAAGTCCCTCCAGTACCTGTAACACTATCTTCCACCAATGCACAAGCAAAAGTCCAGTTTCCAGTAATCAAAGATGTAGCTGTTGCAGACATTTCTACATTAATTACATTACCTGTTGCTACTGCTGTACCATTAAATGTCGCAGAAATAGGGGTAGAAATCTTTTGCATAAATTGTAATTCAAAATCTGATGGATCAATTTCTACGCCTCTATTTACAAATCCTGAAGGGTATCCACCAACTACCATACCTCCATCATAGTCTACATCTGTCATAGGATCACCATTATGTACAGCAATGCCTTGAAAATATCCATGATAATCCTGATCCATGAAATTCAATGCAACTGCACCTCTAGGACACCAACCACACCAAGTTCCAGTAGCTTCTTCTCCTACAACTAATTTATTTGGAGTTGGAACTACTGCAGTTATCTGCACAGAAGATGCGTCATTTGTAGGTACATCATCTGGACCTAAAGCATTTACATTAGACAATGTAGCGGTCCCTGACACTGTTCCACCAGATAACATTATAGGGTTTGTAAAAGAGACAGAATATGTAGATAACATTGGTATATTTACTCCAGTTACATTTTCAGTAATAACACTTCCATTATAATCAAAATCAATATCAAATGAATTAACTGTTGTTAATCCTAAATTAATAACATCAACAACTACATCTCTATTTTGTCCTGCAAGTCCTCCAATAGAGTTTATATTAGATAGTGCCATATCTAGATTTGGAAGTGAAATCTGGGTTGTATCATAAGAATAACACACATCATCTACGTAATACTCCGAGCTAACACCTGGATACAAATCTAAGGATGCTATCTTATTTATATTATTTGAAAATACTCCTTGAGAAACTCCATCTACTAGAACTTCCCATATATTGTTAGTTAAATCTATATTAAATTTAATTTCGAACCAAACTCCAGAACCAGGATAAGAGCAGTTAAATGAAGTTCCTCCAGTATTACTCATAGCTATTCCTCCTGTTGCATCAAGATTTACCTCAAGAGCCCATTCTGTACCTGGAATGTTTTCTGCCTGAAAATTAAAATATCCTGTTTTCCCAGGAACAATATACATCATATGAGAATACTCAAATGTACCAGTAGTGTATGGTGTAGAAGGTAGAGATCCAAAGCTAGCAACTGAACCAGGTATTGAATCATATGACTGAATAATATTAAAAGCTGTATTGTTTTTCCATCCAAGAGAATATGTTGGTAACGTATCGAATATTAAAACAATATCAGGTATAGGAGTTGATATTTCATTAAGATATAAAGAATTTGCTCCACTATACGATTGATTATTTGACATAAAAGCATCATCTAATGATGGATTAGCACCTGTCATTAATTCTCCCCAAGTATTCCAATTTTTTGAACTTTCAGCAATAGGCACATTTAGATTTGTATAAGAGTCAAAATTTTCACAAAAGCTGACTTGAGAGAATGAACCAATTGCTATTGTACTAGCAAATAAAAAAGTGTAAAGTTTTTTCATAGTAATATTGTTTTTATTAAGATTACAATATTACTAAAAAATCTGATAAAATAAAATTATTTGTAAGAAAGGTAATCTTGTAAGATAATAGTAGCACTTACCTCATCAATTAAAGATTTATTTTTTCTTTTTGTTTTTTTAACTCCAGAATCGATTAGAGACTGAAATGCAATTTTAGAAGTAAATCTCTCATCTATTGTATGAATTTCTATTTTAGGAAATAATGTATGTAATTTTTCTATAAATTTATGTATATCTTTAGTACTATCTGTTTCCTCACCATTTAAGTTTTTTGACTCTCCAACTACAAAAGTATCTATCTCTTCTTTTTCTAACAAATCAATCAGAAATATAAATATCTCTTTATTAGTAATAGTACACAGTGCAGAGGCTATAATTTTAGAAGAGTCGGAAATCGCAATCCCAACTCTTTTTGTTCCATAATCTATTCCTATAGCCTTAGCCACTAATTTTTTACAATCTGATAGGTTAGTCCTTCTGGTAAAACTTTAACTGTATAAGTACCTGAAGATTTATCTGAGATATCAAATGAAATACTTTCATTAGAATTCTTCGAATAAATTAATTTTCCATTTATATCATAAACTAAAGCAGTTCTAATTTTGTTATCAGAAAAACTAATTTTAAAACTACCCATTGTAGGATTTGGAAATAATTTAATCTCTCCAATATTATTTTCTAAAGAAACAGAACCTAAATCAATTGCTGGGAACACAATATAATCTATAAAAGCACAATCTTGTCCTTCTGACCAACCCCCATCTTTATCGTATTCCCACTTAAATACTGTTTGCCCTGCATTTACGGGAAAAGTAGCAAGTGTCCAAGTCGCATCTATACCAGACCACTCTCCCACTTTTTGACCATTTATTTTAAACTTCAAAAAGTCATATCCTTGCTCAGAAGATACTTTTTTGTAAAATGAAATATCTCCTGGTGCCAATACATTTACATCAACTGACAATTCTGACTCTTGGTTGTCTGGTAAATTAAAAGCGGATTTTGTACAATTAGTTCCCTCATGTGGGTTATTATTAGTAATCACCCAAGGATAATTTCCTTGTATCCAATTATACTGTGTAAAGTCCCCTGTTTCATAATCTTCATCTATTATTCCAACAGTTTCTGAGAAGGTGTTGTTATGAGAATATATCCCGTCAGTAAGATCAAAGAAAAATTCTGCTAAAGTGCCCATAGGTGTAGAAGCGTCAATAGTTACACTGAATGTTGTACTTTGTTGCTGAGATGTAGTTAAACTTGAAACAGAAAACCCAACAGGATTATTTACTGTAATATAAGAAGAAACCGTCGAAAGAACGGCATTTAAATTTGATATATCTGCATGTCCTGAATTTTCAATATCTACTATCAAATCTAATGTCTCTCCAGCATCCAGTTTTCCGTTTCCATTACCTGTAGTTACATCATCTATAGTAAATAACACATCTCCTAATACCGGAGCGTTGATAGTAACTGACAAGTTTGAATTCCATGTATTACCTTGATTGTCTGTTATCGTTAAGTTAAACATAACAATATGCTGATCCGGAACATAGTGTGATACCTGAAAAGTAAATGGTGAAGAAATATTTATAGTATTATTTGCACTTACAGTTGCTAAAAAATCTGTACTATCTATTAATGTTACATAAGAGTCTGGAGTAGAAATAACAACATCTACATTGTTGGTTGACTGGCTTCCTATATTATGTAATTCTACATCTAATTCAATTAACTCATTATAATCTACTTCTAAATTATTATTTCCGCTTGGGTCATTAATTGTATGTGTATTATAAGTTATAAATGGAGCATTTGATGATATTACATTAATTGTATTTATATATGGTTGTTTAAATTGTTTGGTAATAACAATATCTGCATTTCCTACATTTGATAGAGTAGGAAAGGTTAGGTTCACTAAACCGGAAGGTCCTACCAGCTGAGCATCTAACAATAATCCATTCATAGATAGTGCTACATAAGCATTTTCTTCAGTAGTTACAGTTAATGTGGACGTTCCTATAGGAGTTGCATTAGCATGAGAAACTGTTAATGTAGTTGGTACGCCTAAATATGGCATTAAAGATGGGTCTCCCATAAGATGATAAATTTCCCAATAATATTGCTCCGATCCTCCCGCTTGTGTTACAGCAAGATTTCCAGAATGGATCATTTGTCCTGCCGTAAAAAACCAATCTGATTGAGCTTCTCCATTTTCGTGCATCCAAGCATCATATACCCCCAAATCAGTCCCTCCATAATTAGGGTTTGCAATAATACTAGATGATGCACAACTTCCTACAGCCCACCAAAAGTCTTCATCCCAATAAGTATTATTACTTCCTCCAATATATGCTACTGCGCCTTTTCCATTTTCTCTTAATAATTTTTCTCCGAAACAAACATTTACATCAAATTTATTTGATTGACAACAATTACCAATTAAAAGTCCATATCTACCATTGTTTTGTAATCCTGATACATCTGAGTTTTCAAATGCGGGATCCGACCAACCAGAAGTACCGCAATGTGCAGTATAATTTGCAAAAGATGTTCCATTACTAATATCCGATATTATCGCAGAAGAAGCAGTTGACATATCAGATGTAATAGGAGAACCTGAACCATACAAATAAGTATGCACATTTAATCCGTGTTGAGTATTAAAATAATAATCTGTACCATAATTTATTTGCCCATTTCCATGTATCGGAGCAAAACTTGCATCTACTCCTGCTACTAGTACTACATCATCCAGAAATGAAGGGTCAGCAAAAGTATACTGCTCATGTGTAAGTGTTTTATTAACTTGGTTTTCTACTTGTAATGGTGTAGTTGCGGAAAATCTACCATAATACATTTCTGGATAAAAATCTCCGTTTCCATCAAACTCACAAAAATACATATCCGAAACATGTTGTCCTGCATTAAATGAAGGAACTTGGGCATCATCTCCTACAATTAATAAATAGGTTGGAATTACTCCGTCTGTAGGGTTGTTATATAAATCTTTTATAAATGCATGGATAGATGTTGTAGTATTACCTACTGCAGGATTATTTGTATATTCTTCTACTACCAAAAATCCTTTCTTTTTTTTCCAATCTATTAAAGGTTGTAGTGCAGTTTGAAACTGAGGATCCGAGATAATGACATATTTTACTGGGTAAGTAGTTATCAAATCTCTTTCAGCTATATCAGTATAATTGATACATGATTTAAATAAACTCTCAAATTCAGGAGAATAATACTTAACTCTATTTGCAACATCTTCTTTTAGAGATGCATTCTTAAATACTACTTTTACTTCTGCTTTAGTTATTATCTTAATCTGATTCTTTACAGGGTTATATCTAATAGGTGAAACCGTAAGGCGAGCTAATTGTTGATGTCTCATCTTCCCTAATAATTCTGTAAAAACTAAATTATCTCCTGTAAACTTATCTATGGAATAATAATCCTTATTATAATAAAAAGGAAGTTCATCTAAATTTGCAGATTTAGATACAGAAGGTTGATTAGGAAAAACATCTAAATCTAATCCATAATCAGATAAATTAATAGTTTCTTCCTCTGTATTTATTATTTTTACTACAATATCCGAACCGTAAGGCAGTCTAATAAGCTTTTGTAAAACAGGAAGTTCTGCAGTCCCATCTTCTGAATTACTACCATATGAAGGAATTATTAATTTTAAAAAATCATTCTCCTCTGTTTTGATGATTTGAGTCTTTATATCCGATACAGAATTTATAAATGTAAATTCCGTTTCTGATTTTTGTATAACAGAGAAATAAGTTTCTCCTTGATTAATATTAATATCTGAAGCTAAAAGATCGGATGAAAATATTATCAAAAAGGATAGAAGAAAATTTTTTAATTTCATTATAAAAATTGATTGAGTAAAAATTGAATTGAGTAAAAATTGATTTAAAGCAAAAATAAAGAAAATAGTCATAATATCATTATAGATTTCTTACTTATATGTGAATAAAAAAATCCCAAAAACAAATGTTCTGGGATTAATTCAATTATATTTTTACACAAAACTATCTTTTCATATAATAATAATGTATTGTTATATTTCCATCAACGACAATTGTAGAGTTAATAAATTCCCAACCATATACCGCAGCTTGATTTACAGCTTCTGCCATAGATCTAAATCCTTTTGAAGATTTATTTAAATCCAGTGACTCTTCAGTTGATTTACCAACATCAAAGCTAAAAGAAAATTTTGACATAGGTTTTAGGTGTTGTTTCATTAGTTTTTCTAATGACATATCATCTGCTTTAAGTCTTGCGTAATCATCACCGTCTTTTTCTAATCCAATATCTCTTGGATCAGTTTGAGCTACTTCCATTCTATCCCAATATTCTACACCTTTAATGATCATAAAGCTAGGATTTTCATTAGAAGATTTGTCTTTTTTTTCAGTTTTTGGATTTGTACCTTTTTTTGATCTTTTTTGAGCCATCGTCATAAATGGAACCATAGCTACCAACATCAGTAATACTAATTTTTTCATTTGTTTTTTAATTTTAATTTGTTCAATGATTTAAACTAACGTAAGTATACAATTTTTTATTGTCCTCCCAAAATAATAGGTAAATCTCCATCTCCATTACCAATTACTATTACTTTCGAATTTTCGGACTTGGAAATTTCTTGTGTCGCTTCCACTCCTTTCCATTTTAGTAACTGAGGGGTAATAGTTTGATTGACAATTTTCTGGAATTTAGAAATACCATTTGCTTCAATTTCTTTTCTTTCTGCTTCTTTTTTTGCTTTTTGTATCTTAAAATCATACTCTAATGCCTCTTGTTCTTGCTTTAACTTTTGCTCAATTGCGGTTTTCAAAGTTTGTGGAAGGGTTACATCTCTAATATATATTGCTGGTAAATTAATATTCTTAGTAGTTACAATTTCTTTTGTCTGATTGTATATCTCGGTTTCAATTTCTGTTCTTTTTGTAGAGTACAATTCTTCAGGAAGGTAGTTTCCTATTACCTCCCTGGTTACTGACCTTACGGCAGGTTTTATGATTTTCTCCAAATAATTTTCTCCTATATTATCGTGCAGATATCCTATTTTATCAGGTATAGGGTTGTGTATAAGAGATAAATCTATTTTTATAGAAAGTCCATTCTTAGATAACACCTCCATTTTTTCATATGTCTCTGTTTCTTTCACATCATAAACTATCATATCGTTCCATGGTGCAATTATATGCAATCCTTGTCCATAAACCGTTTCTTTATCTAAACCATCTCCTAAGGTTTCAAACAGAACTCCTTTTTGTCCTGGGTTGATAGTGATAAACATGCTCGATCCGAAAATAAATAATAATATTATTCCTAATAGTCCGAATACTAATACTCTTGGTAATCCTTGGTTTTCCATAATTTGTTTTATTTTTAGTTATTTAATTGTTCTTGTAATCTTTTTTCGTCTTTTTTTCTCTTCTTTAAAGTAGAAATATAAGATGTAGCTCTTTTTTCTCCCATCTGTTCTGCTTTTTCTGCATAGTCAATAGCGGTATCTAACTTGCCTTTAATTTCAGAAGCTAGAGCTAAATTAAAATAAGCCTTTCTTGCTATTTTATAGTCTTCATGATTAGTTGCTGATTTCCATATTTCTATGGATTTATCCCAATCTCCTCTTTTTACATAATTTTTTGCCAATTTCAATTCGTCCGAATTTCCTGTAAAATACAAACGGTTTTGTCTTACCCATACAGGGGTAATTCTAAATCCATATTGTTCTCCTGCAAATATACCAGAACTCTTCAGAGCTTGCCGTTTTGATGGCAGATATGACCTGGCATCATCATAGCTATCTCCCCATTCTACAAATTCTTTTACTTCTGTAAACTTATTTACATCTACTATTTTTTTGCTAGATGCATCATATATCCTCCATCCGCTTTCTATTTCCATTATTAGGGTTACTGGATATTTTACTTCTTTTATTTTGGCTCCTTTTACGGTTTTAGTCCTTACTACTTTTTTGCCTTCAAATGTTCTAGAATCTGAATCAAATGTAGAAAGTACAATTAGTGCATCTGCTCCATAGGTATCACAAATAGATTGTACTTCTTTCCAGTCCAACAATTCCGGAAAGGTAGATGTACCTGTTCCTTTTAAGGTTAAATCTCCACCACCTCTCAAATCATATCTTTCGGAGTTTGCCAGCATTTGGCTGAGCCCCATTACACAATATTCTGATCCTTTTTTATCAGCTCCTATTCCTTCTCCGCTAAATATTCCTTCTACTATATTATCTACCATATTTCCTTTTCCAGCTACCGAACGATTTACTACCACTACTTTTTGCACGCTTTGTGGCACGCTTATGTCCGCTGGTCTTTGTAAATTTACTATTACGGAAGATGTTCCGCAACTTACAAATACACTTACCAATAAAAGGTATAATAACTTATTCAACTTCATTTTAAAAGAAATTTTGGAGAACAAAAATAATAAAACTAAACTAATTTTCATTATAATGTAGGATATAAAATATATTATCTTTGCCTATTAGTCATTAATAAATAATAATGAGAATAGGATTTGATGCAAAACGTGCTTTTTACAACAATACCGGTTTAGGAAACTATGCCCGTGATACTATTCGAATCCTTTCTAAGTACTACTCAGATAACGACTACTTTTTATATACTCCCAAACTAATACAAAACTCCAGACTTTCCTTTTTACATGAAAGAGACAATTGTCATACTCGTGTTCCTTTTTCTTTTGTTGGGAATTTATTCAAAAAATATTGGAGAAGTAAAAACATAGTAAAAGATCTAATACAAGATGAAATAGATATTTATCATGGGCTTTCACACGAACTTCCTTTAGGAATTGAAAAAACTAAAATTAAATCAGTAGTTAGTATTCACGATCTTATTTTTATTCGTTATCCACATCTATTTAATACAATTGATAGGAAAATATACCACAAAAAATTTCTGTCAGCCTGTAAAAGAGCTGACAAAATAATTGCCATCAG
>MDSW01192055.1_pt1 | contig 16817 bp, 18 predicted proteins | sample 811171 | NCBI WGS metagenome assembly MDSW01 (sample SAMN05326641, study PRJNA326480) | marine metagenome | isolation source: seawater | place: Atlantic Ocean: North West | collected 2012
TATTTTCATTATAGATTTCTAAAAAAGAGTTAAAGTCTTCTTGGTCTTGATCTGTAAACTCACGATTGATCCATTGATTTTGAACTTCTAAGCTAGGGAACACGACAACTGTTGTTAATCGAGAAGGTTCTTCTGTTGTCTTCTCTTCATCTCTGTTGTATTCAATATTAGCATTTACTTTTACATCAAATCCTCTGTCGTTATAAAACTTCTGATGCAGATCCACGGCTTTTTTGAATCCATCCACCGTTCCTGATTCAAGAATCTCCGATACATACAAATTACCTACTTGCCCTTTACAATCTGAAAAATTATATGATTTTTCATGATGCGCTGAAATAATTGAGAATGCAGAAATTGCTGTTAAACATACTAATAAGTATTTAAGTATTTTCATGGTTTCTCCTAAAGATGTTGTTTAACTATATCAAATGCGTAGACCTTGTAACCACAATACTGCCAAAACCCCATTATTTATATCAATGATTCACATGGAAAAAGAAAAGTATTAATATCAATGGATATAAATATTATGGAAGAAGAATGGATAAGAAAGGAAATTAAAAGACACTTCCAAATCAGCTATGATATTTTTTATAGTTGTCAGTATTATTTTCATTCTTGGTGGACTAATGCAAAGTTATAAAGGAAATCTCATAATTATTTTCGTAACCATCTTAATGACTGGCTGTGGAGGAAGCGGAGATGCTGGAAGTGACAGTAATGCTATGGCTCCTCCCGCTAATTCAGCAACTGCATTTATATCTGCAAATCCCATTAAAGTATTTCTAGGCGACTCTACGATAGTTTCGTGGAGCAGTACCAACACATCTTCTTGTACAGCATCAGGAAATTGGTCTGGTGATAAATCAACATCTGGCAGTGAGACTCTAGATATAAACTATCTAGGAGATCAAGTTTTTACTATTACATGTGGTGATGCATCTTCTGATGTAACCGTCACGGTAAGCTCAGAAGACTTTGAGGGGTCTTGTGTTAATCCACACAACGCAGATATACCCCAGACTTACATAGGGGAATATGAACTACCAATTCCTCAAAACTCATTTGGTGATAATCACCTCAAAGCGATAGGATTCAAAGATTACTCTGTAAGACAGCCTTACCAAGCCTACAAAAATGCTGGGGCTAATTGGATAGAAGATTGTACTGAAATTGAGTACAAAAAACTCATGTATAGAATGACCTTACGAAGACTTAAAGATCATGGCGTCAACACTGCATCAATTTATAACTATGGTTACTGGAATGATGACAGTGACATTTGGGAAGTAGAGCATAGTACGAAGGATTTGTCTGATGCTGATATTGAGCTTATTACTGTAACAGCACATGATTTAGGAATGGACGTACATTATGTATGGCAATTTAATATGCGTATTGCAAATAGTGATCGATTACTGTTCCCCTTTGATGGGAATGTTAAGCTTGATATGTCACTGTTAAAGAACATCATGGATGCACATGAAAGGCATATATTATGGGAAGCAGATAGATTAGAAATTATTGGTGTGGGCTCTATGTCAGCAGATTGGAGTGCAATGTGGATGTGCTTTTCCTGTGGAGTAGATGATAAAGGAAACACTCAAGCAGAAACTGACTTACTCAAAGATTATTACATGGAAAGAATGGGTTTAATTATTGACAAGATCAGAGAAAAATTCTCAGGAAAAGTATACATTGGTGAAAGCCTTGTCTGGAATGATAAACGTGTATTTGACAAAGTAAATGGAGTTATATTTTCACCTGATATGAGGTTGACTACTGAAGAAGTTGCAACAGCAACCGTTGATCTATTGCAAAATAAAGCAGCAACTTCGATACAAAGTAAATATGAGGAATGGAATTGCTTGGACAATCAACCTTGTTGGCATAATTCAAGTACGACTATTCCTAAAGTCATTTTTAACTTTTTTAGTCAAAGTAACACAAGGTACTTGTCAAAAGGCTGGTGGGAAGATGGATTCTGTACAGAAGGAATTCTTAATGGTATTTATTATGAATGCACACAATATGAGATACAAACTGATTTCTCTGCTCAAGCAATTCTTACAGAAGCAGTACTGAGAGCAATAGACAATCAAGTCGTATTTGAAACGCTTGGTACAACTACAACCACTGGATACTGGTTATCCGACACATTGTACGCAGAGCCTAATCAGCAACCTATCAACGGGGTGCCACTGGAAGGATTTCCTAATATATCCCAATCAATTAGAGGAAAACCAGCAGAAAAGATTATAAAACACTGGTATACAGGTGAATACGAAGTATATGATCCAGACTTTATCGACTAAAATTTACTCCCCAAAGGGTAGTTCGTAACTGAAGATTATCTTAAGAACGAGTACCTTAGAGCATGAATCAACCTCATTTAATCATAGACGAATTTTAACCTCTTGCGAGAAAAGATTTTAAGGGTAATTTTTTAATTTATAAATGGCCTTCAAAAAATTATTGTCTTAATGAGCTAACTAATTCACTCAAGTTTCCTTCGGCTTTAATGGAAGGCTGTAAATTTGAATTGAGCTTATGCAATTCACTTAATTTTGAATTCAGTTTTTGAGAATTGGCTTCCATCTTGTAATGATAATTAACATCAAGAGAAAAATAACCATTTAAATCTTCTTTATCCTTGGCCTGAAAGATTCCATAAATAGAATCTTCTTTACAAGTTAAATTAGATGACAAAAATAATTCTCTAGAAAATAGACCAAATATATCAGATGCTTTTGCACTTATCTTTCCTCTAGCTTCTACACAACCCGTGTTATTAAATATTAATTTTTCTACGTAACCTTCGGATGAATAAATCAAAGTCTGTAAAGGGCTTTGCGTAAAATCTAATTTAAACTTAACATCTTCAAGTTCCCAGTAACTAAAAGATCTAGATAAATATCCCGATGAAATAAGGATGGTATTTTTTTGATGCGCTTTAAATTTAATTTTTTGGCTCAGTAAACCTAATAAATCAAGCTCCAGAGATACCATACCTAAATTCTGCCCATTAATTATTAAAGAATCAATTTGTCCTTTCCACCATAATCCTGATGAGCCTAAAACAGAAATATTATCTTTTGGTATAAATAAAACTACGCCTCTCATAGGAAAACTTAATACAGAAAGAAAAATTAGAACTGTTGATGCTAAAAGTAAATACTTTAGTTTCATTTTCTTGAAACCAACACCAGTCGTACCCTAACGCTTTCCTGGTTTTCTTTAACGAGCTGATTGCGGCTTAGGGAGGCTTTAACTGTATAAATTTTTGAGCTTACTTCTAAGTTTTTTAACCATTCATAAAGGCTCTTAAAGTCAACAATGTCTATAGAAATCAACACTTCGTTTTGATCATTAGTTTCAATGCTATTAATTACTACATTATATTTTTTTGAAGTGCTAGTGATTACTGAAGTAGCAACATCCCCTCCCTGATCCATCTTGTTACCGATAGTGGAGCTGTACTCTATAGAATTTTTAACATCAGATAAGAGTTGATTAGCTTTATTTAAATTATGTTTAGATTCAGCAAGGCTAGAAGTTGCATAAAGGTTGATGAAAAAGATAAACAAGATAGTCAAAGTAAGTGATGCCAATAAGTACAAAACTTGTTTTTTCTTGGTTAACTTATCAAAAAAAATTTTCATTTAATTTTTTACGAATATTTCACTCAATATTAAAGATCCAGACCTTCGAGAAGAACCAATCTCAACAACTAGCCCCGATCGAATCATTACAGATTTCAGTACTTCAATATCTTCAAAGGATGATAGTTCTACTTCTAATAGAAATTGGTTTTTATTTAAATCGTAAGAGACTGCATTTATTGAAATATTCTTATTATTAATTATGATCTGTGATACCTTTCCAAGAGTAGACAAAAAAACAATATCTTTATCATCGGGAATATTTCTGAGTTTTTTTCTTAATAGTAATTTGTAATCTAGGTTTCTATTTTCTTCAGGAAACGAGGTAAAAAATAGAGACTCAGCATTTAAATTTAATTTTTCTACATAAGAATTATTTAGAAACAATTCATAAGAAAGCTGAGAAAAATATAACAATATAATTAATAAGGTACTAAAAATAGGTAATTTCCAATTTTTATACCATTTTTTCCAAGACAACCTGGGTTCATAGTCATTAATCAATAAATTCAAACCATCTGTGTCCTGATTGAATTGATTTAGAAGATAATCTTGTTCATCTTCAACATAAAATAATTGAGGGTCTATTTGTGTATAAGAAGACCAATCAATTTTTAAATCGCTGTTTATGAATACCTTGAAGGTATTCAATTTGAATTCATTAAAGCTATTTTTTAGTAATCCTAAAATAGTTTGTAAGTCGGAGCACCAAGACCAGTCAGAGCCAAGCTTTAAAATTGCATATTCTTTAAAAATTACTAAAATTGCTTCTGAAGAATTCGATGGAATGGCATCTGATAAATCGCACAGACTACTAACCTTCAATTCACTATTTATTATCTGTTCATCAACATTCTTCATAATAAAATGAGGAATCATAGACAAGGATACATTACCATTAGACCTTCTTTTTGAAGTTACGATATGCAAATCTTCTAAATTAGTGAGTAATTCATCTTCCATAAGAAAAGGAATAGAAGAATTTATTTCAGCAGTCTTTGCGGGAGGTACTTGCAATTCTCTTCTGGTCAGAAGTGGGTGATAAATATAGCCCCTTATATGCTCTGCTTTGATGTCTAATAATTCTTTTAAACTATTTGCAACACCATGATTAATTAAATTACCTGACGAATCTTTCAATACCCATGAAAAGATGTTAACGGGCGATACGATAAAAGATAAAATACTCATTAAAATATTATCTCTCTTTTAAACACTTTAACTTCGCCAGAGCTTTGTAACTTTAAAGAAGAATTCATAACAAAAGAGTAGTCTTTAGAAATTATCTTTGAATTTAATAAGTAATAATTAGAATTAAGTGAAAGATATGATCTTAAAGATTTAGAGACTGTTATGTCTTCTAATGCTGGGTGTGATAAGAATGCATCAATAGTCAGGTATCCTTCTATAGGTCGATCTCTAAGAATTTGTAAAGCAGATTCTCTTGTCAAAGCTTCTCCAAAGAGCATCATTAGCATTTCTGGTTTATTTGTAGAAATAGAATTGATGTTGGTTGAAAGTCCTGATTCAGGTAATGCACAAACATATGGCATGATCTTTTTTAAGATATCGCTACTATAATTTTTGATGCTAGCAAGCTCCGACTCATTTCTTAAAAGTTGATTTGCAGTCCAATATGGATTATCTAGTCTGGTGTAAAAATTATCTTCCGCTCCATAGCTATTTACCAAAGAGTTATCACTATCAACCCAATCCAATAAGCCATATATTAAATTTTCAATCAAGAAACTATCAACTTTTAAGGATAAAAGTAAATTCCTATATAAAATTAAACCCTGATTGTTAATAATAAACCTATTTCCTTTATTATCGAGTTGAACAAGACTATTCAAATTAAAACAAGAAGATAAATCCTTTAACGAGCCTTCAACAACAGCCCCTTTTAATTTGTATTGTATTAGTGGGACTTGATTATCAAGGATTAAAGGTTTTGAAGTGTGTTTCTCTGTGTTGTGTTTTAAAAGGAAATTACTTGCTGTTGATTCAAGACCAATGGCATACCAATAAGATTGATCATCCTTAACCGTCTTGATGACCTGATTGAAGGTAAAATGAATCTTGTCTACTGATTGAACTCCTATAGACAAAACTAAGGCGACCACTAATAAAACCAATACCAAGATCCCTCCGTCTTGATTACCTTGACTTCTCATGTATCTCCTTTTGTAAGGAGATACCTTCTAAAAACATCACCATAGGATTCAAACTTGAAGGATATTTCAATCATTTGAGGTAGTCCTTCTGATAATTCAACGATCTCTTGCGGAGGCCATACTTTACCAAGAGGACCAGAACTAAAGAATTTTAGATCTAGTGAATCAACACTGTCCAATAAAACAGAACTGTGTTTAAAAGAATCTAAAACTCTATCAACATATGAATACTCTGATCTAATTATTTGTGAACCTTCTTTTGAATATTCAACCCATTTCAATGCTCCATTAGAACCATCTTTTATAGGGGTGTGAATTGAGAAAGCTAAAAAAATACCTTCATCAAGTAATACTTCGCCATATAAAGACCAATTACGCACAGCTCCCCTTTCGTCTCTGGCCTTTCTATCTAAAGCATGTAAAAGATCTCGCTTTATAACCTTATCTGTTAGGGCAATTTGAGATAGTAAATTCGAACGGCTTAGTGTTTTCTCATTGATGGAAAAGCTGGTGGACAATCCTGACAAGACAAGAAAGCCTATTAAACTTGCCAAGAGTATTGCAACAAGAATCTCTACAAGCGTGAAACCTTTTGCATTCATTATAAAAATTTAAAACTCGATAATTCATAAACAATATTATTTTCTTCATCCATCACTTTTACTAGAATTTGCACCGACTCGCCGCCTTCAAGTATATTTATAGCTCGTTCCCATTGATATTTTCTATTTCCTTGAAGAGAAAACCCTTCTTTATAAACAAGGTCGTCCTCTAAAAAACTCTTAACTAAAATATTTTGAGCAACAAAATTAGCCATAGTTTTTTCTTCAAACTTCTGCACAGACATAGCATTCGAAGAAAATAATTTAAGAGCTGATGACATTACAAAAGCTAAAATTCCAAGTGAAATCAATACTTCAAGAAGCGTGAATCCATTTTCATTTTGGTCATTCAATGGATTCTGTCCAGTTGCCTATGTCTTGATTTAGACCTTCTCCTCCAGTCTGGCCGTCCGCTCCTAACGAGAATAAATCATACTCACCGTACTCACCTGGATTTAAAAAAATATAATCGTTCCCCCAAGGGTCTTTTGGTAATGACTTTATATAACCTTGATTGTTAGCTGTGTTGAAATTATTCTCGTCAGGGTTGAGAAGAAATTTTAGCCCCTCTTCCGTATTTGGGTATCTATAGTTCTCCAGCCTATACATTTCCAATGCACCACCTAAAATAGCAATATCTACTTTTGCCTTACTAACCATTGCCTTGTCTTGACTCGGCAGTACATTAACGGCAACTATGGTTGTCAAAAGTCCTATTATAAAAAGAACTACCAGTATTTCTATAAGACTGAATCCTTTTTGTAATTCTTTTTGTTTTTTATTAATTTTCATATTTCTAATTTAATAATGCAGTACTGTTCATTTGTATTAAAGGCATTAATATCGCTACAACTATTGCCGCAACGATAACTCCCATTATTAATACCACCAAAGGCTCCAGTAAACCCATAAATATCTTGGTTGATTGATGAAATTCTTGATCTAAATAATCAGATGATTTTGCTAACATGGTCTCCAACGACCCACTTGCCTCTCCACTTGCTACCATTTGTTTTACCAAAGGGGGTACGTACGTGATATTTTCTAAGCAAGATGACATGGATTTACCTTCAGCTATTTTATCTAAATTAATTCTTAGTGCTCTTTGTAGAGATAAATTTGAGATCGTTCTTAAAGAAATCACAACAGCACTCATAATAGGAATATTATTGCTTCTCAAGATACTTAAAGCACTTAAGAATCTTGAGAGATCTGCTTGAATTAAAAATTTATTTAAATATGGTACTTTCATTAAAAAATCATCAATTATATTTTTTATGTATTCCCTGTAACCTATTTTAAACAAGAAAAACATGCCAGATATTATTGTAAGCAGAACCCATATCCCTGACCCTGAAATAAAATTAGACAGTCCTATCAGCCAAAGTGTCAATAAAGGTAGCTCTTGATTTAAATTTTCGAATTGACTAATTATACTTGGAACGACAAAGACTAGCATCAGACCTACAATAATAAGTGCTATTGAAACCAGAACCATTGGATAAATTAAAGCAGCCAGCACTTCTTTTTGCACTAGAGATCTTTTTTCCAAATAGTCAGCTATTTTTCCTAGTAAAAGATTAAATTCTCCAGAGGTTTCACCTGCACTAATTAGAGCTGCGTATAAATTATCAAAGGTCTTTGGGAACTCTTTTAGAGCTTCCGATAGACTAAAACCTTCTTCAATCTTAGTGGCTAAAATAGAAGATTGCTCCTTCATAACTGAGTTACTAGCCTGGCTAGAGATAACCTTTAATGACTTGTCTAAAGGAACTCCTCCACTAGACAGAACAGACAATTGTCTTGTAAAAAGAGAAAGATCAGAGAGGCTGAGTTTTTTTTCTGAAAATTTAAACAAACCAAATCCACTCTTTCTTGGCTGCAGTTTGATAGGTGTTAAATTCTTTTCTTTTAACTGATAGTTAGCTATCTCTGAAGTTTCAGCAAAAATTTGACCTTTCTTTTTTATGCCCTCTGAATTAATTGCTAGATATTCGAAATTAGGCACTTTATTGTTCTTTGGTTACTCTCATTAATTCGTCAACTGATGTTAAACCTTTTATGACTAATTCCGCTCCGGACTGTATAAGATTATCTTGGTGTTTAAAGGCAATATTGGAGATATTCTCTTCCGATGAATCGTTGTTAATAGCTTCTTTCAACTCGTCGTTAATAGACAAGAATTCAAATATACCAATTCTGCCACTATAACCAGTCTCATTACAAACGCTGCAGCCTGAGGGCCTAAAAAGCTTTGAGCCTATTGGAATTTCATGAACATCAGTTTTTGATTCATACTCTTCCTTGCAGGTTACGCACAATTTTCTTACAAGTCTTTGAGCCAAGATTCCTTTTATAGTTGAGGCTAAAAGGTAAGACTCTATTCCCATATCTTTCATTCTTGTTATAGCAGAGGAAGCATTATTGGTGTGCACGCTTGAGAGTACAAGATGACCTGTTAAGGAAGCTTGTATGGCAATCTCCGCCGTCTCAAGATCTCTAATCTCTCCAACCATTATAATGTCAGGGTCTTGTCTTAAAATTGCCCGCAACCCTTTACTAAAAGTCATACCCACTTTAGTGTTAACTTGTGTTTGACTAACGCCGTCGATTGCATATTCAACAGGGTCTTCTACAGTGATGATGTTACGACTAGAATCATTTAGAAGATTAAGGCCGGCATAAAGTGAAGTGGTTTTTCCAGAACCGGTTGGTCCAGTAACTAATATAATGCCATTTGGATTTTTTAGAGAATTTTTAAAATCGTGAAGAAGCTCATCTTTCATACCTATTTGTTCTAAAGTTAAGTACGAATCTGCCTTATCTAGAATCCTAAGGACTATTCTTTCTCCATAGCTAGAAGGCAAAGTAGAAACTCTTATATCAATCCATTTTTCTCCAAGACGGAGGGACATCCTTCCATCCTGAGGTACTCTTTTTTCAGCTATGTCTAAATTAGACATTATCTTTATTCTTGCATTAAGCATGGATGTTAATTTTGAATTTGGATTTAACACCTCTTTTAGCATGCCATCAATTCTGAATCTAATAGACAAGTATTCTTCGTAAGGTTCAATATGGATATCAGAAGCCCTTGCTTTTATGGCTTCAGCTATAAAGGCATTTATTAACTTTATTACCGGAGCGTCATTTTCAGAATCTAATAAATCAGCAGTTTTGGGTATATTGGCAACCAGAGCAGAGAGGTCATAGGTGCCATCCATATCATCTATTAAATCTGCTGAAGAAGTTGCGTTCTCTGAATAGTGTTTAGCTAACTCTTTATCAAATAAATCATTTTTAACTAGTGTTACAGATATGGGAAGTTGATAAAAATTTCTTAATTCAGAAAAGGTGCTTAAAGAACTTGAATTATTAGATTTAATATAAACAATCTTATTTTCAATTCTATCAAAAATTACTCCTTTTTCTTTAGCAAATCTGTAAGGAAGCTCTAAAGAGTGAGTATTTTCTTTTGGATTAGATGACATAAATTGTCTGTAAATTAATTATCTAAGATATTCTCTTTTAACTCTTCTAAATTTGGCACTTCTTCACCACTTTTAATTTTCTCTTCTTGAAGATTTTGATAAAAGTTATATTTAAAATTCCCATATTCTCTCATTGTTTCAGAATCCCTAATAATAGTAGGCTTAATAAAAACAACTAGATTTCGCTTAGAACGGGAGGTAGAAGTTGAACTAAAGATTCTTCCTATTAAAGGAATATTTCCTAGAATCGGAACCTTTCTTTCAATTTCTTGGACGTTGTCATCTATTAGACCTCCCAAGACAATGGTATCTCCATCTTCAACCAATACAGTTGTTTTTATAACTCTTTTATTTGTAATAAGATCAGCGGACGAAGGAGTGATAGGCCCGAAAACGCTTGAGACTTCTTGATTGATAGTCATCTTTACAGCATTACCTTCATTTATCTGTGGTTTGACTTCTAGCTTTATACCAACCTCTTCTCTATTTACCGATCTAAAGGGATTAGAATTATTAGAGCTTAGAGTTTCACCTGTTGTAATAGGTATTTCTTGACCAACTACAATAGAAGCCTGTTCATTATCTAAAGTCATTATAGAAGGAGTGGATAAAATATTAGAATCAGTATCTTCAGCTACCAAGTTAATAATTGAAGCAAAAATATTTCCATTGGAGTTAATCCTCCCAACACCCAGAGCAAGGCCTTCTATTCCTAATAAAGAGTTTGCAGCAGCGGCTTCTAAAGCCGAACTGCCAGAGCTATTATTCAATGATTCAGATGCTACGGAAGTAATTAAATCTGGGCTTGGAGAATCAAATCTCTGCGCCACTAAAGGAGTATTATTTTCATCTCCCCTAAATAGAAATTGTACGCCAAGATCTTTAGCAAGACTGTCTGATAACTCTACAATGATAGCCTCTACCAAGACTTGTGCTCTCCTAATATCTAGCTGATCTATGACTGATTCTAATTCAGTAAACACATCTTGTTTAGCTGAAATTATCAATGCATTCGTAGCTTCATGAGATTCAATTGAAGTTGTTTTTAAACCTGAGCTTGAAGATGAAGCCTTTGCATTTTCCAAAGAAGTAGCCATTTTTTCTAAAATTATTTGAATATCTGATGCTTTTGCATAATTTAGATATACAACTTTAAGATTAGTGTCTTTTGATCCTGAGCTTCTGTCTAATTGAGAAAGTACTTCTTTTAAACGGTTAACGTTACCTTCATAATCTGCCAAAATTATAGAGTTAGTGGGTTCGTAAGCAGCAATGTGTCCTTGTTTATTAACAAGCGGTTTTAATAAAGGAATTAATGTTCTTGCATCGGCCCCTGAAAGTCTTATAACCTCTGTTGTAAGGGAATCTTGAGAAATTCTTTCTGATGAAGCATCTTGTCTGGCTCCAGACTCAGGCATGACTTTTATAACATCTCCTGTTTGAATAGCTGAAAAGCCATGTAATCTGAGCACCGAAAGAAATACAGCATAAGCTTCATCGGAGTCTAAATTTTGATTAGAGATAACCGTAACATTCCCTTTAATTCTAGGGTCTAAGATTATGGTTTTATTTATTAATTTTGCTATGTCGGCACTAAATATTCTAATATCAGCATCACGCATATTTATCTGTGCAGCATGTATAGATGCGGAAATACCAATGAATAAAAGAATTTGTAATAGCAGTGTTTTCTTCACAAAAAGCATAATCCTCATCTTTAGTTTAAACCTACCGTTAAAGAAAGATTTTTTCTATCTCTTAATAAATCTAATCGTACATTTGAGGAGGACATTTCCTTTGCTAAAGAAGGGTCATTAAAACTCAAACCATTAACGGCAATTAAAACATCCCCCTTCTTTAACCCACTTTCATTAAAAACTTCCTCTTTTTGTCCAGAAGATATTTCATAACCTTCTAGTTTGCCTTCTATAAAATAAGGCTTAAAGGAAATAACTTTATGCAATGAAGAAAGAGCATTTGTATTTGGAAGAGTTTTAGTTGATTCTGCAAACTCTGTATTGATTATATCTAAAGAAGAACCTTCATCAAAAGAAACTCTCTCTCTTATGCCATCTCTGTTGATGACAACAAAATCAGATTCAATGCTATCAAGGGTTATATTATTCGATATTAAATCATTCTTTTTATATCCCTTTTGTTCTCTTATATTAAATCCCAAAATAGCAAAATTATTCATTCCAGAATTAGAATATGTAACACCAAACAGCTTAAGTGGCGAAGAAGTTTTTGGAGGCAGGCTGTCTTCAAGTGCATCCAGAAGAGCTTGTGACGAGTTTCTTTTCACAGGATCTCCTGAAATTTCAATATATTGATTTTTATTTAGATTCTGATCAATAGCTTCTGATTGATTAAAAGATATTTGATTTGGCAATAGAATAGTCCAGCCTAGATTTAGAAGCTGAAGCAAGATAATAGAAGATAAGAACAAGGTCACTAAAAAAGGTACCTTGCTAAGGTTTTTTATATCTGTAACTTTGCTAAAAAATCTATTGAGATGACTACTGAGCTTGTCTTTCATTGTGTTAATTTTATTAAATGGCACTAGATTTTTCTGCGCAGTTATTTTTAAATTTGTTCATTAAATTATTTTTTCAATGGGTGTGATTATAATATCCTTATGTTTAGAATTTAGTAAATTAATTCTTTATTTAGGCATTTATCTTTTCATATTTGATAGATCTAGCAATCTTCTAATGATTATTAAAATTTAGATCAAGATAACTAACAAGAAGCTAAACCAATCAAGAATTAAGTCTTACCTTTCCTTGTTGAAACTCAGAAAAAAAGACTATGATTATGAATAAAAGTATAAATACGGTAAGTTAATAAAATTATGGAACTTATATTTTCTATTTTGTTACTTGGTCTCATATCAGGAAGTCTAGCAAATACTTTTATTTATAGAATTCCATTGTCTTTGTATCCCAACAAAACAACTTCTTCAAATTTTAAACTACTAGGGAGTAGATCAAGGTGCACATCGTGTGAAGAGATTATACCGATCTATCATAATATCCCGGTAGTAAGTTATTTATACTTAAAAGGAAAATGTAGATTTTGTGAATGCTCCATATCTTTAATGTATCCAATAGTTGAAATAAGTACGGCATGTATTCTTTTATTAATTTATCTAAAAGTTGGAATAACTATCTTTTTCTTTTTTTTCGCCATTTTTTTTATTTTTTTATTAGTTAGTTCTGCTATAGATATACGACATGGAATCCTCCCTAATAGCATTAACTATATTCTCATTATTATGGGTGTATTAGGTTCCTATTTTTTTGATCTTATAAATATTTATGACTCTTTAATTGGAGGAATAAGTGGTTATTTAATAATTTTTTTTATTGAAAAGACTTATGCATTTATCTACAACAAAGAAGGAATTGGGAGAGGAGATGCAAAATTATTGAGTGCCATTGGGTTTTGGTTTGGGTGGTTAAACTTACCAACAATCTTACTTATGAGCTCTTCGTTAGGGTTGTTGGTTGTTTTTATTCAGAAATTTATGAGTAGAAATTCAGATAAGAATATCTTAGAGTTTAAAATTCCTTTTGGTCCATTTTTGTCGTTATCTACTTTATTTGTATTTTTGAATTCTAACTTTTAAATAAAAATTCTTACAATGAAACTCATTAACAAAATTCTTTTCAATCTCTTTTTTATTCTAATTATTGGTTGTGGTGGTGGCGGAGAGAGTAACACTCCTGAACTGATTCCTTCAGCTCCAACACCAGAAACTCCTGCGCCAAGTGTCAACACTTGGCCTTCTTCATCATGGGAAGTCGTAGAACCTTCTGAAGCAAACATGGATCAATCAAAACTGAATGTAGCATTAAATTATGCTTTTCAAGAAGGCAGAAATACTCAGTCGGTTGTTATTATTCGTCATGGGGTTATTGTTGCTGAAAGATACAAAGATGGTAAGAACAAGGACACTCTGGCAACTAGTTGGTCAGGTGCTAAAAGCTTTACAAGTGCTCTGATTGGTCTAGCAATAGATCAGGGTTACATAGGATCAGTTGATGACAAGGCTTGTAATTATTTAGAAAGATGGAGTTGCGAAGAGGTTGTGTGTTTAAGTTTAGATTGTCCGTTGTCTAGATCCAAAATTTCTATAAGAGATATATTGGAAATGCGATCGGGCTTATCACCTACTGATGGAATTAGTATTTATTCGGATAAAGACAACCAGTTATTGCATAGTTTAGAACGTTCAATTCTTACAAATCCTGGGGAAACATACTTATATTCTAACGAGGATTCCATGATTCTCTCCGCTGTTATCAGTTCAGCTACAGGATTGGCAGCAAAAGACTACGCTCAGCAAGAATTGTTTTCAAAAATAAATATGATGGGAGATTGGTGGACTGATAAAGAAGGTCACACCATGACGTATTGTTGCATTGATACGACCCCAAGAAACTTTGCAAGATTTGGGTTGTTGTATGCTAGAAGTGGAAAATGGGATGGACAGCAGATTATTAGCGACTATTGGTATCTTGAATCGACTAAACTTGCTGATGGCTTAGATAATTATGGTTTGCACTGGTGGGTGTACCCTTCTGTTAATTTAATAGGCGCTTTGGGGTTACATACAAACGATATTTGGGTGTACAAAGACTTAGATCTTGTAATAGTTAGAAATAGCGATTTTACTAAATATGGAACTGAAACTGTAAGAAGTGGACAAAACATACATGTCACAACTGCTCCTAATAACTGGAACAACACTGATTTTCTGACTTTAATAACTGATTCAATAAATAATTGATAGTTAAATTTTATCTTTACCACAACAACAACTTACATCTCCAAATCTGGATATGGTGTAAGGTTTTACTACTAGGATATTAAAGATTATCTCAGTGTCTTAGTGAAGAAGAGTCACACAAACGCTCAGGCTTGACCAGTTTCGTGCAGTTCTTTTAAAGCAGCGAACGTCATTATAGAGGCTATTTCTCCATTTTCATCCAGTATTTCGTAAATTGGTTTATCCTTTGAATAAGGCCTTAAGCTAAAAAGAATGACTACATCTTCTTCCCCTCCGCCCTCTGTATGCGGTTCATCATTTGCTACGCCTGGAGTAAAAGTACCAGGATAACGAACCTCTTTTGAATTTCCTTCCAAGTCGTATATATGATGCTGCCCTTTAATCACAAAAGTATTAAAGTCGGAAGTATGTCTATGGTTTACTATTTTTTCATTTGCAGAAAACTTAAAAAGAACATCAACAATCTTGGCTTCATCATCGACATGTAATATTGAACAACCTATATGATCAGCTGGACTACCATCAGGACCAGGTAAAGGCTTCCAATTAATTTTTGTTTCATCAAAGTCTTGAATATTAAGCATTCCTCTCTCCCCTAAATAAGAATAACCTAATTAAGCTAGCTCAAGCTTCCTTTTATATCAAGAAAAAGTTCAATCCTCTAGGTTGTAAATTGGTAAGTGAACTTTTTTGATGTGCTTATGATCCTTCTGTCTGCCGTGATAACCATTCCATTGAGCTTCGGGCAGATCTAGTTCGTCCAATAGATCTCTTGGATCAATCTTTTTCATACATCTTTCTCATCTTTCTAAAATCATCGTTCACCTCAAGTTTCGCTGAAGCGTCATGTTCATCTAGTGGTTTTTTTATAACACACAAAACTTTAAATAAAGAGTGATGAGTATTTACAAGTTCCCAACCGCCTGCTCCATAGATATTTAAATCCTCTCTCAGTTGGCCAGGAGTGGTTTGAAAAACATCATATGCCCATTTGGTCATGGATTTACTATACCAAATATACAGATTGTGTACTGACGAAACTTAGTCTTTTCTGAAGCCTAACCTTCTTCTGATTGTTGGCAGATTTGGTCTCTTTATTTAAAATAATCTAGCCTAGCTAAAACAAAAAGGGTATAAACTTACCAAAGTAATGAACTATCAGGACATAGAAATTTGGATTGCTATTACGTAGGGTTAGTTTTTTTATTAACTACATTCCTTTTTCTATAATATTCCATCCAGTTAAACCTTGCAGGCTCGTTAAAGAATAAGATTCTCCATCAATTATTATTGGTTCATAACGCAATAATTTTAAATTATCCTTCAGATAGACAAAAGCTCTCTTCCTATCCATTTCACCTCTGACATCTTTTAAGACCACATCTTTTATTCTTCCAGAAGAGTTTATTGAATAAGAAAAATTAACTTGAGTTATACCAAAACCATGATTTTCGTTAGAGGCAAATAAAGTTTTGCTTGTTTTTATAGGTTTACAGAATAATCTATTACAAATTGTTTGATTGGTTTTATTAGATACATCCCACTTTTTAAGTTTACAAGCTGTCGTTCCACATTCTAGGCAATGATTTGCTGCCTTCAATCTCATTTCCTTCACTTTGGCTATAGAATTGTTAGGTAAAATTTCTTGGAAATCAGTGAGACAAATATTAGGTTCTGTTTTTTCAGACCAAACATTGGTGGCCATAAGCATTGCTATTAGTATGGTTAGTTTTTTCATGGATTTACTATAGCACTTTGGATAAAAGCACGCCAAACCGCACACAAACATAAAAAAGGGATCTCATTGAGACCCCTTAATAGGCTGAAAGTGGCGGATAGTATAGGATTCGAACCTATGAGGGATTTAACTCCCTGCTGGTTTTCAAGACCAGTGCATTCAACCAGACTCTGCCAACTATCCTTGAATTTAGTAGCTCTGATAAAGCAAGCGCATTGTACTATTCGGCATAACAAATAGAAACAAACAATGATTATTGCTCTTCTCTGTCTTTTATATGGTTAATTCCATCTATTAAATAAGGATCAGCATAATCTTCTGCTTTAAATCCTTCTATGCACCCGGTGTTAAA
>MDSW01120492.1_pt1 | contig 16814 bp, 20 predicted proteins | sample 811171 | NCBI WGS metagenome assembly MDSW01 (sample SAMN05326641, study PRJNA326480) | marine metagenome | isolation source: seawater | place: Atlantic Ocean: North West | collected 2012
CTCTTCCTTCTTCACGTTGTTTTTTTTTGATGTGACACGCGCGGAAAAAAAAAAGTTTGCAAATGCCGTGGTGGGTATGGAATTGTGTGCGTGTCATGTGCATGTGTCAGTGTGTGTCTGTAATGTGTGCGTGTTGTGCGTGTTGTGCGTGGTGTGCGTGTTGTGCGTGGTGTGCAGTGACGGCTAGTGTGCGTGCGTGCGTGCGTGTGTGCTCAAGCCTGCTTCGCGCCCTGCACGTTTGCAAAGTGGTACGGCCAGCACTTCATGCAGTCCTTGACGTCGTAATCACCTTTGCGCTGCAGCGAGAAGCGCGGCGGGCGGTACGTGGGGTTCACGATGCTGTAGATGCAGGACATGAGCACGATGTTGAGCACCAGCGTCGTCGTCAGCGCCCAGTAGTCCGGCATGACCTTGTGAAACCAGTAGCCTCCACTGGCGATTCCAAGGTGTAACACGAGAATCAGCCCGATGGCGATGTAGTAGTGGCGAATCGGCCTCACGAGCAACGGTGCATTCGGATCGCCCACTAACGCGAGCTCCTGCTTATTCTTGTTGTTGCTGCGCTGGTACATCCGGTACGCGAGGAACAGTCCCGATATCACCGCCCACGCCATTGTGTTGTAGGTGAAGATCTTGAGCTTCTCTTCCTTGTTTAGCATGGTGAGCCCGTACCCGAGGCCGCCGAGCGCCGCGAGGATCAGGGCGATGACCAGAATGGTGATCACGGTGCGCTTCGAGTTGTCCTTTCGGACTGCTTTCAAGAGCAAGGATTCGGGTTCCGCTGTCATGAAAAAATTAAAAGTTTTGTTCCGTCTGTTGTTGGGTGGGTCGGACGTGAGATTGGCTTTTTTTTGATAAACTGTCTAAAAAAAAAAAATGGAAAGTGAAACCACACTGCCGTCGCTGCCGTTCGAGCTTTGGATCCGAATTCACCGCCACCGCTCTGCATTGGTCATTCAAGGCGCCTTCCGGCGCCACGCACTGAGTCGCCTCCATTTCTCTCACGCGTTGCATCCAGATTGGCCGCGCGTGCGCGACGCGGCGGTTCGAGCCGGGGTGCTGCGCCGCGTGTATCCTTTTCCAAACGTTCGGCGCGAGTGGCGCACCGAACCGACGTCGTGGGCGCTTCCGCAGGACGACCTCAGCGAGCTCGCCGACGACGCGGAGGCGCCCGCCATGCTCTGGGGCGCGCCGGCGGTGCGGCTCCGGACGTGACGCCTGTCTGCAGGCGGTGTGGTGTTTGGTGTTTGTCTTGCTCTGACGATGTCTTATAAGAAAGTTACAGTTCAACCTTTGAACCCTATCTTGCTCATCAATGGCCTACTCGAGCCCCAACGTCGTCGTCGAAGGGGACACGGCGCCTTCTGGCTCTAAGCGACCATCGTCATCAGATGCGCGATCGCTCGCTCGTGTAAGAAAAAAAAAGGGGATTGTTCTGGCAAGAGACGCACTTGCACTTATAAAAGCACGCGGCCTCTTTGAGCCCGCGAGACAAAAAAAAAAAAGGGGGGAACAACATGCGCGGCGCCGGAGCGCCGTTGGAGCTCGTTCGAACGATCGCGCGCGCGCCCCAGCTTTCGATTTTAGCAGCCGCCGTGATCGCCGCCGTGGTGCAGCGCGCGGCCTTTGCGTTCCAGCGTCCGGCGCGGCCTCTGTCCGTTGCGCCGAGCCGTTCGCTGCGCGCCCCGCCCCCCGGTCGCGTGACGCGCGTGTGCTTTGCGTGCGCCGCCGCGGAGGACTGGCGCCCGATCGTCGCCGAGCACCTACAATCCGCCCGGGCGCCAAGTCTGATGCGCTTCTCAGTCATGATCGAGTGCGCGCGGCCGGAGGACGCGCTGCTCGAGCACGAGGACAGCCTCTTCCGCGCGATTACGACCCTCGCGCACGTGCCCGCCTTCTCGCGGCGCGCGGGGGCGCGCGGGGGCGGCTGCGCGAGGCGGGTGGCGCGCATGGCCTCGCGCTTCGTCGACGGGACCGAACAGATGGTCGCCATATGCGACCCTCGCGTGAAGATGGCGTACGGCTGGGACGTGGTCGCGGCGCGCCTGCTGGAGGAGGCCGACGAAGGCGACGCCGTGGTCCTCACGGCCGCCTGCGGCGCGCACAGCCCGGCGTTTCCAACGCTGGAGGAGGCGCCCGGCGGCGGCGCGCGCCGCGGGGCGAGCCTGCCGCTGGCGCGGCCCACGCCGTGCGACGGCGCTCGGGCGATCGGAGTCGTGACGTGGTGTCCCGAGTTCACCGCCGGCGCGCCGGCGGCCTTTGAGAGCTGGCCCGCGCGCAAGGCGCGGGCCGCCGAACAGACGACCGACGCGCTTTTCACGGCCACGTGCGCGCTCCTCCGACCGGACGCGGCGCTTGCCGCCCGCCTCGAGGCCGAACAGGCGGGCGAGGCGCGGCCGGCTCCGCCGACGCCTCACGAGAAGGTTGGGCTGACGCAAACCTTCACCACGTTCGAGGCCGTGCACAAGTACGGAAACGTCAAAGTGGCAACCCTCAAGCACGAGTTTGTGAACCGCGAAGGGGCGCGCGAGGGCGGCTGAAACAACGAAAAAAGACCGCCTCTACTCCATCCGTGCGCGCTTGGCGCGGCGAGAGGACCGCCTGCGCTCGGGAGCCGGCGGCGGCGGTGGTGACGGCGGCTCGCAGCAGAAGCGTCGCATGATGTCTTCCTTAGAAGTCTCGCGATCGAAGTGAATGCACTTGACATTCTTCCCCTCGAGCGCGCGGTCCACCACGTGCTGCTGTTCGGCCGTGAGGTTCATAATGGTGCGAACGCGCACAATTCTCGCGCACAATTCTTTCCTTTTTTTTTTTTGTCTCTTCTTTTTTTTTAAAAAAAATAAGAATGCCGAAGAAGGTGGAATCATGGCTCGCGATGCCGCGGCCGACCACGAGCTTACAAAAGACCCAGTTCATGACGGCGTGCACGGAGAGCATCACTACGTCTCCCGAAGGGGACGGAGAATCCGACGACGTGGTGGTGCAGACGGCCTTTCCAACGACGGTAGAACCGCCTCTGACAAATCAGCCATTTTGCACGCGCGCTGAAGAACGGCTGTACGTCCGCCGCCGGTGCCTGCTTTGCGGCGAAGCCGGAGCCCGCGGCGTCTCCCTGAACCCGTTCGCGGTACGGTACCTGGTGTCCGTGTGCACCGACTGCGTTGCCTAAAGGCGCGCGCGCGCTCGACCCCCTTAAAATGACCTCCGAAAACGACCGTGTGTCCAATTCCGTATCGCAATTGGTGATACGTGAGCGTGTGTGTGTGTGTGAGCGTGTGTGAATGACTTTTGGGCTGCACTCAGTCGGCGTCGCTTCCATGGCTGAGAGACGGCACTCGAGGTCACGAGATGCAGTTTTCTTTGGATTTTCTCGTTTGATACATATAGTGGCATCCGCGTTCTCTGGACCATCCGGTCAGCTCGGCAATGTACGACTCATTTGATAAAAAAGCATTAAAGTTTCTATGACAGTCTTGAAAGCTCGGAGCCGGAATAGTTAGTCTATCATCGAACCTCCAGTCCTGAAAGTCCACAATTCTACAACCGTCGTCGTGCGGACACACCCTCATCTTCGTTCCGATCGTATTACTGTCCAGGTAGCAATGGCAAGGTGTTTCATCAAACGCATCTTTTGTGTTGCACGTCAGTGCATCCGTCGGTTCATCCGTCGGTTCAGCGTCCGTTCCGAGCTTTTGGTCCAACATTCTCTGCAAGTCATCGTCTAATTCCTCCATCGCGTCATCAAAGTCTGTTTTGTCATGCTTCTCGTCGATCTTCTTGTCCATTTCATTTATTTTCGTGTCAAAATCCTGCTTATCGTGCTTCGCGCCCAAATCCTCGTAGAACGTTTGCATTCTTCCATCCACGGCTGACCGAAAGTCCCGCAGCGCTGCACGGCTCGACGCGTTCGTTCTTCCATTCACACAGTCTACGTACTTTGCGATGCTCGACGCGGAAGGCGCAGGTGCGCCTCCGATGCCAAAAAAGCCTCCGGTGGTCGTGTCCGTCTCCAGGACGCATTTCGCGTTTGCTTCTACTGTTTGCGGCTCGTTTTCGGGAGACGAGGAAAACACAGTTTGTCCATTGATTTTGATCATTTGTGTGTGTGTGTGTGTGTGTGTGTGTGTGTGTAACTTGTTCGAGATGAACGTAAAAAAAAACCTCGCCTCCCCCTTTAAAAAAAAAAACACACACACACACACACACAAACACACACAGCCGAGACAGTCGAGACAGACATGTCGCCGCTCTTTTCCTTTTTTTTGTTTCACTTTGTGACTACGCGCAAGACGCGAATCAGGTTGTAAATCGCTGACGACACGTGCATGTCGTCGCGGATCGCCACTTGACCAGAGCTAGCGGTGGCGCGGTACGGTACGTCCGCACCGACCTCGGTGACCAACTCGTACAGCGTTCCCTGGCGAAGCCCGTTCGTCTTGGAGTCGTAGTACATGACGGCGATGCCGCGCAGCCGGTCGTCGCCGGTGCCCGCGACGTGCTCCTTCAAGGCAACCCCCGCCTCAACGCCGTTCTTTTCCAGCCAGTTCGACCCGTAGCGTTCGGACCGCTCCCGCAAAGATCCGTAGCGGCGAGGAGGAGCGTTGGCGTTCGCGTTTTGAGCAGCCTTGTAATCCATTTGATTTGTGTTCGACGTGCTTTTGCGTTGTAAGTGGTGACAGCGTTAGCAGGATAAAGCAAGCGGAGAAAACGACTCCTCTTTTTTTTTTTTATTTGTAAAAGAATCCAAAAAGCAGTCCGCGCCTTCCGTGAACGCATCTGCGCGCATTTTTTTTTCTCCTAAATGTCGTTTTCTCTCCCTTTTTTTTTAGTCGAACCAGCTCGCGTCCGGATCGTCGCAGCGGAATACCTGAATTCCGTACTTCTCGTGGCGGTACAGCGTCTCGCGTTTTTTGCGAAGCATTCGAAAGATGCCGACGTCGTCGGCAACGTCGATGACGAGCGGTGATTTTTTGTGCTCGGACGGTCGCTGAATGCGCCCGACCGCCTGCTCAACTTTGGCCTTGGGGGTGGCGAGGACGAGGGTGTCCGCCTCGCGCTTGTCCAGGCCCTCGCTGGCCATCGAAAAGCTGCACAACACGATGCGGCGGCGCAGCTGGTCCGCGCGTTCGCTTTCGCGCGTGGATCCCTGAAACATCCCGACGTCGTCCTCGGGCACCCGGCCGTGCTGCGTGAGTTCCTTGCGGAAGTGGGCAAGCTGCTTGAGCCGGTCCGAAAGCACGATGATCGTTCGTCCGGCCGCGTACATCGCCAGCACGCGATTCACGATGAACTCGTTTCGGTCGACGCTCGACGCGAGCTTGTTGACCATGGCCGCCACAACTGGTCGGCCGTCACGGCCCTTTATCTCCGTGATGCCGGGGTAGACTGCCACCGAGACGCGAACGCTCTCGCCGCCGTTGCGCGCCGCGCGGAACGCCTCGCCGCCGAGGCTGTAGTGAAGGAGCTTTGTGAGCCCGTCGGTGCGATCCTTGGTGGCCGTCAGTCCGATAACGTTCTTGGCGCGAATGTGGAACAAAGATTGGTTCATCACGCGCGCACCGATGTGATGCGCCTCGTCGCACACGACCGTTCCGAAGGCGTCAAACTCGGCGGCGCTCTCGCGCCGCGCGAGCGTCAGCACCATCACGATCAGGACGTCGGCCTCCTCTATGTCCTCGACCCGCTGTCCGCCGCCCGCGAGCGAGCGCACGCGGAGCGCCGGTGCGAAGACGGTGAACGCCTGAAGCCACTGGTCGCGAAGGACGGCCTTGTGCACGACGATCACGGCGCGCCGGCCGAGGTCGACCACCAGCTTGACCGCGAGCACCGTTTTTCCGTAGCCGCACGGAAGACACACGATGCCCCCGTTGTAGTTGGCCTCGAGGTGGCGCATCACGCCCGCGTGCGCCTCGACCTGGACCGGGTTGAGCGCGCCTACGAACGCAACGCCGTCGGGAAGCGGCTCGCCGACGGCGCGCTCGTCGATCTCGGCCGGGCCGTACTGCTCGTACCCGTAGAAGCGCGGCATGTGGAGCATGCCGTCCGTGATCCACCAGACGCGAAACGTCGGCGGAGCGGGGCCGAAGCTCGATCGGGGCTGCATCGTCAAGTGACCCTGCTGGGCGTCGAGCTCCGCCTCGCTCAACGACGTCACCGGCACGCTGTACGTCGCGCCGCAGCGCGAGCCCGCGCGGCGCACCTGCGACTGCGCGAGGAACGCGCGCATGTCGAGCTCCTTCTCTCGCTGTACCCCCCCCCCCCCTTTTTTGTTTTCCCCCCTTTTTTTTTTAAAAAAAATCACCTCCCTTTTTTTTTTTGCAATTTCACACGTGCTGTCCGTGGTGACTGGCCTTGTACTTTGTTTCCTCGTCGGTGTCCGCCACCACGAATGAGTACACTCTCACGTCCCGCGTCTGGCCCTGCCGAAGGCACCGCGCGACGGCCTGCGCCTCGAGCCGACGGATCTGAGCGACCTCGCCGACGAGCGCGTGCGCAAAGATCACGTTGGCGACGTTAGGCAAATGCAGGCCCGCAAATGATTCTTCCAAGCAGAGCAACAGGACGCCGCCGGCATCGAGACTCTGCAGCACGTGCGCGCGCTGCGCCGAATTGCCGTCCAAGAGGTGCACAGCCAGTTGCCGCGCCTTGAGGAACTCTCGCACAGGCCTGACCATCGCCTTCCACTGTACAAACAGCAGGACGGGCCCGGCGTTTGCCAGCTCGTTCAGCAGCGCGGCGATCGCGTGCATCTTCGATCCGACGCCGGTCCGGCTGCGGGCGACGGCGGTGACGCGCTCGACCGGCGCGCCGCAGCGCGCGCACGCGTCGCCCGCGCAGCAGCGCGCGCAGAGCGAGTGCATGCAGGGGCTCAGTATGAGCTCGCGCGGACCGACGCCGCAGGCGGCGCACGCCGCGTCCGCCCGCAGCTCGTCGATGCGCGTGTCGACGAGTCGGAGCTGCGCCTCGTACCGCGCGAGCCGCGAGAGCGCCGCCGTGTGCAGGCGGCGCGCCGCCGCAAGGTCCTTGCTCTGCGAGTGGAATGCGGCGCGTGTCACCTCGGCCTGGGCCGCGGCCGCCTCGTCGCCGTCGACACAGAGCGCCGTGAGCCGCGTCAGCTCGGTCTCGAGCTCGCGCTCCGCCTTCTCCAGAATGCGCACGCTGCGCTCGTGCGCCTCGGCCTTGGCGCGCAGCGTCAGCAGCTGCAGCTCGCGCGCCGGCGCCGGCGCCGGCGCCCCGCCGTCCGCCATCCCCGCTGCAAGGCTCGGGAGGCTCTGCCGCTGAATTTGCTGCGCCAGGCTCGGCGCCGTCTCGTCGTCGTCCCCGTATTCGAGCAAGCGCACACGCTCCTCCGAAGTCAACCGAACCGCCGACACCGTCTGTGGCGCGTCGGACACGTTGGCGTCGCTCTCGCAGCTGCTGTGAACCGCAGTGTTCACGAGCTCTTTGAGCAGCACCGGATGGTGGGCCTTCTCACGGGCAAGGAGCACGTAAAGGTGCTGCGCGCGCTCGCTGTCCACGTCGACCGTTGCCGAGAGGCCCCACAGCGCTTTCGTGCGAAAAAGACGGAGAAGTCGTAGGTCACGCGGAGCATCGAAGACCTGGTGGAGCTCGTCCACCACCACACGATGCCACTCCAGGGCCTCAAGAACGGGCGCGGTCTGACCGGGCCGCCGCGCCCACGCGGACAGCACCGAGCGCTCCCGCGCGCGGTGGTCCAGCGCAGCGTCGACGACGCGCGCGTACGGCGCGCTGCGCAGAAACTCGAACGTTGTGAGAACCAAATCAGCGCTCCCAATCGTTTCGATTGTAACGTCACGCAAATCGCGGATCTGAAGAAGGAACAACTTTCGGACGTTTTCCGCGTCCAAAAACTTGCTCAGCTCGGCCCGCCATTGTGCGACAAGATTGAGAGGCACCACGATCAGCGTATTGCCGGCATAACCGCCCCTCACCGCTGCAGCGGATCCCAGCGTCTCGGCAATCACGCGCAACACGACGGCGGTCTTCCCCTTTCCGAGGCCGTCTGCGCACACACCGCCCACCAGCTGTCCCTCGCGCATCGACGGGTCGCGCGAGAACTGCTCGGTTTCCGTGTCCACGTACCATTCGCCAGCGACGTGAATATTCCCAGCGTACGACAAACGCATAGGGAACGATGCTTCCATTTCGCGCATCCACGCCACGCTGCGGCTCTGGTGCTCGTAGAGCGGCGGAGCGCTCGCACTCCATCCTTTCAAAACAGGATCGCCGTCGTCAATGGCCATCGGTGCCGGCGCCGACGGCGCCGGCTCGCGAGGGATGCGCCCGTCCCTCCAGAAACTCCTGATCAGGCGAATCATATGCTCCTCGCAACGCAGCTCGCCGTTTTCGAGCATTGATATAATTTTCACATCGTCGACGACTAAAAAAATCGCAACCACCTCGCCGACACCCCCGTCGCCCAATTGCACGTTGGCACGTAGCTCCACCGTGTCATCGCCGCTTGAAACGATCGCAGACAAGTCCTCCGAGCAGTCGCGCGCGGCCAGTGTCACCCATTCTTTGGAACCATCCTCAAAGACCACTTGCAACTTTTGAATGCTTAAATCGCACGCGATCACCAGCCCGCTTTTCACCTCACCGAAAACTGGCTGATGACCAAATGAAAAAATTGGACGCATTTTTTTTTTTTTTAAAATGAATTTTCTTTTTCTCAAAGTGACCAACGCAATCAAAAACTGACACAATTTAAAAAAAAAAATAAAAAAAATGGGGAAACCGCAGATCTCGTCGCATGGCCGGTACAAGGACAGCTTCGGCGTCGTCAAGACGGTCCGTCCGAAAGCGAGCGGGTACGCGAGCGTCGCCATTCAAAAAAAGCACTACCTCGTCCACCGGGTCATGGCCATCGTCTTCAAGCTGCCGCATGAGGAAGGCCAAACCCAAGTCAACCACATAAACGGGAACCCTTCCGACAACTTTCTCGGGAACTTGGAGTGGGCAACCCGTTCCGAGAACATTCGGCACTCGTATGCGACGAACACGTCCCGCAAGTCGAGCGCGTTCAAGCGCTCCAAGCCGATCCTAGGCCGGAAAGTCGACTCATCGAACGAGTGGGTCAAGTACGCGTCGGCGAACGAGGCAGCGCGCGTTCACAAGCTCAACTCAGGAAATATCCTTGCGGTGGTCGCTGGCGAGCGCAAGAAGACGGGCGGCTACGAGTTCGTCAAAGCCGAAGCGAACGAGCCGGAGTCTTTGGACAGCGAGGAGTGGAAGCCATTCCTCACGGCGCACGTGTCATCCATGGGCCGGTACAAGAGCTGCACGGGTGTCGTGTCGACTCCGTCGCCAAAGGAAGACGGATACTCGTGCATCAAAGTCGATGGCAAAGGGTATAAAACCCACCGTGCGATCGGCGTGGCCTTCGGGCTTTTAAGCGGCACGGACGACCCGCGCCAGATCGACCACATCGACGGCAACCCGTCCAACAACTGCCTCACCAACCTCCGTGCAGTGACCCGTTCCCAGAACATCCGGCACTCGTACGACATAAACACCGAACGCGCTTCGAGCGCCCTTAAACTCTCCAAGCCCGTCCGTGGTCGCAAGCGCAACACCGAGGAATGGACGACGTACGCGAGCATCATCGATGCGGCGCGCCGGCTGGACTTAAATCATGGAAGCATCACCAGCGTGCTTAAAAAGAAACGCACTCACGCCAGAAACTACGAGTTTGAGTACGCCGAGCCCAACGAGCCCGACTGCCTCGAAGGCGAGGAGTGGAGGGACATTGAGGTTTCGGAGCTTTGGTAAAATAAAAAAAAAAAAAGAGAAACGAAAAAAAGAATGAGCATTGCATGGGCCAGTCTCGATCCGCGACTGCCGAAAATCGACTGGTACCCGCCTCGCGAGGCGCGCATGCTCGAAACGGCATTCGCCGGTCGCCCTGCCGATGCCGATTACGATTCTGAGGTGTATCTGGGGCTGGATTTCCACGCCGCCACCGTGCGGCTCCCACAAAACGCGGATCCCTTCCAGACCACACCGGGCGACTATACCGGCCTATCGTTCAAGGTCCCGGGGTTCCGTTGCGTACGTCGTTGGGACACGAGCGTTCGATTTGCATTCGTGCGCCGTGTCTCTGGAGAGTGGAGAATTTGCGAGCAGCACGAGTCGGAGGCAACGATTCCTGTCAACGTGCCTGCTGACGCACTCATTGACGCCCTGGCATGAAATGCGCGCGCGCGTGTGTGTGTGTGTGTGTGTTTTAAGTTAAAAAACGCGTTGGGTTCTCATTTATTGTGGCACTCTACGCGCTCTGCACTAGGAGCAATACCATTCACCAAAGTTCGGCCGGCACGTCTTCGGCGCCAATGTGAAGTTGTGGAGGACGTCGCGGGCCGCGCTGCGCCCGAAGGCCTCTTGAAAGAGCCTTTTCTTTTGCCGGATGACGAGACGATGCGGCAGCGAGCCCACCAGCGCGCCGGCTTCGATGTCCATGCGCACGCGTCCGCGCGCGCCGTAGACGCTCAGATCGAACTCGGAAAGTCTCATGCGCTTGCACGCGGTGCGAAAGACGCGCTCCATCAACACGTGTGGAAGGACGCGTAAGTGCAGAAGCGTGTGCTCCTCGAATTGCACTGTCAGAGCGACAGAGACGGTGAGGCGTAGCCGGACACCACCCTTCTCCGGGGAGACGCGGGCGGAGATGGGTGGCGGCATTATTTTTTCTCTTTTTTTTTGTTGGGGTGGAGTTTGGAGTCGACTCCGCGAGTTTTACTCGTGGGGTCATGCTGCTCCGCCTCCAACAAAAAAAAAAGTGTGAAGCGCTGAGAGATGATGGAAACGGAGTGCCGCCTGCAGAACGTCGTTGCAAAGGACAGCAAAGATGAGTCGGACAACGAGGACGATGAGGAGATCGTGTCGTATAAGCTCGCGGAACAGCTGGAGTTCAGCGAGCAGCGCAACTCATACTGCGCGTCTCAGATGCTTCAAAGCAACGACGAGTGGAGGCCCATCGCTTTTGCGTGACCGCTCAATTGTGTTTCGCAGACGTTGTGTGTGTGTGTGTGTGTTTTGTGTGTGTGTGTTTTGTGTGTGTGTGTGAGGCGCTATTTGAAAAGGTTTTTTTTTTTGTTTCACACGCTTAATTCCACATCTTCATCTTCCACGGCCTCCATTGTCGGAATCCAGTACAAGACCGCCACCAACGGCGAAGGCGTGACCACGCTAACGCCGCGTGACCACGTTGATTTGTTGATGAGCGTGAGTGGAGACGGCCCGAACACAACCGCAAAGTGCTTGCAAGCGTCGAAGTCGTGCACATCGACAGCAAAATCCTGGAACATCGCGGACGACCAGCATGTCATCATGGATGCAGTCACGATCGTGTCGCTAATCACCCGATGGGGCAGCACAGAGACGCGGCCTCCCGTGAGCGCATGAAAAAAGCGGACGATCCTCGCATGCGGTACGTCCCACAGCAGGTCCTCCAGTGCCCGTTCCAGCACGGGCGGTTCTGGCGCGGCGTACGACAACAACACGGCCGTCTGAACGGTGGCGAGCGCCTGCGTCTCACTCCATGACGGCCAAACTGCGACCATTTTTTTTTTTTATTTTTTAATGCTCTTGTGGGTGGCGTGGAGCCGCGCACTTCTGGGTTCAGGGCGGAGGAGGGAGCTGCGGAGGGATCGCGACTCCGCAGCGCAGCAGCATCAGGAGTTTGAGGGACACGCGTCCGTAAAACTTGACCAGGATATAAGTGGACGTCCAGCTCAGCCGGTATTTTTTCCGAACGGCGTTCGCGAGGGCGCGGTGATAGGTCTCTGACAACTCCCCGTAGAGCGTCTGTGAGTACAAAAAGTGAGTCGCCATGAGCTCACGAGCCACAACATCTGCGCGTGCGCTCAGCCGGTGTTCGGCAAAGAGTCGGCACAGCTCGCTGTCCCCTCGTGGGACCATATTGTAGTGCCTCAGCCATCCGTTGAGCTCCAAAGTCCGGTCTTCGCCGCTGCGGTCGTCCATCCGCGCGGCAAGAATTTAGGGCGCATCAAAAACCAACAGTCCCACGAACCAAACTGATGACGGACCCGGAGCTCAGCACGCAAACCATTCGAAGGCTCTTGTCTCACGTTCGTCACCTTTGGGACAACCACTCGCCAGAAACTCCATTTTGCATATCGACACCATTGATGGATGAGCTTTCGCTCGCGTCGTTCTGCATTTTGATGACAACGACGCAGCGGTGCAAACGGAATACCCGTGAGACCTAGCGCATTTTTTTTTTCTCAATGTTTAAGTTTAATACCACACACACGCCCCTTCCAAAACCGGAAAAAAAAAAACAATTGTTGTGCCTCCACCTTCGCATGGTCGAATTGGTGCTGGCGAGGTACAACGAAAACATATCGTGGGTCTCCAGTCTTCCGGCTTCGGTAAACGTCATGGTGTACGACAAAGGCAATCGATCGTCGGACGCCGCCTGCCTGTTGCCCAATGTGGGCCGCGAGTCGCACACGTTTCTGCACCACATAGTGGATCGCTACGATCGACTGGCGGAGTGGACGGTCTTCTCACAGGCCGGCGAGCCCAGCGCGGGCTACGCCGGGCACCGCGCGGGAGGTGGCCATCTTCCGCGCGGCGTGTCCTTCTCGGAATACCTCGTGCCGCGCCGGCAGCCGTTCTTCGTGGCGACGGCGATCTTTCGGCTGCAGAATGCGTGGAACTTTTCCTCTTCCCAGCGCGACTCGTATGACGCGTTCGACGGCCCAGCGTCGCGAGACGACAAGATGCAGTGCCCCTCCGTCGACCGATGGGGGCCGTTCTGGTCCATGGGCTGGTTCCAACAGATGGTGCAAGACCGCGCGCGCGCGCAGCGCGGCGTCGCGTTCCGCTCGTTCTGGACAGAGCTGGTCGGCGAGGTCGACCGGCCGATCATCGCGACGGCGTTCCCGCAGGGCGCGCGCTTCGCCGTCGCCCGGGAGCACATCCGTAGGCGGCCACGCGCCTACTACGAAGCGCTGCTCCGGAGTCTGGAGTCGAACCGCGACCCGTTTTCCGGTTACTTCATGGAGTGGGCGTGGCCGGCCGTGCTCGGCGCCGCGCAGTGCGAGCTGCCGCCCTTGGATGCCCCTTCGGTGAGCTTCGACGAAGCCAGGGCGATGCGCCACCTCAGCGTTCAGGCGACACCCAGCCCGACGGCGAGCCCGCTGCCGCGCAGCGACGACGGCCCGAAGCCGGCCGCCGCGCAGCCGCCCCCTGCGGTTCCGCCGCCCGGGAACGAACCGTCGCCGTCACCTCCGGCGACGGGCGCCGGCATCGAAGTGCTGCCACTGGTGCTCATGATCACCGCCGCGTCCGTGCTGGTGCTCGTTACCGCGTGCGTCTGGATGATTCGGAGGCGTTCGCACCCGACGCACCAGCCGGTCCCCACGCACACTATGGCGCTTGTGAAGCCCGGACCACGCATGCAGACGATCACCGAGAACATCTAGCGCTATGTTAAGTCTGACATCAATTTCATATTTTTTTCCGCGTGCTGATAACAAGAGGATCCAAATCGCGCTGACCTGGAACACCTTTTGCCATTGATTTTTAAACAGTCACATTTCTTCACAGCTTTGGCTTCGCCGAAGATCTCCTTTAATTTGAGAGTTAGGGCGGCGGCTTCCGCCTGCTTTTCCAACTCTGCCTGCTTGAGGCGCTCCAAATCTTCCTCTTCCTGCCTTTTCCGCAGTCGAACTTGTTCACGCTCATCATAACGGAATATAAACGCCAGCTGACGCTTGTCGTCGTACTCGTCGAAATGCTCTGCCAGATATGCCACAAACAGATCCTGATTGAAAAAGGTGGTACTGTGCAGTATCACGAAGCAAGCCCAATCGAAGGCATACCCGCTCGCATCAGCCCAACCCGCCACTTTTTGCGCCAGGTCTCCATATTGCTCGATGCATTCGCGAGCGGCAGTTATGGTTGCCGAAATGTCCTCGCGCGCCCGTTCGATGGGCTTTATCCCTTTGGTGCTGTTGCAATAGTTGTGCATGCAGACGACGTTGCCCGTCGTGTGACCCTTGGTGCATTCCACGGCATCAAATGTGAGCTGGCATGCTCGCATCCATTCTACCTGACCGATATTGAACTCCATGGGGTAGCCACACAGTTTGCACGTATTGTCTTCAGCGGCTATGGACAAGAAGTCGCTGTAAGAAATCGTATGTTTTATTCCCTTTCGAGCATCTCTCTCTGTTTGGTTAAGAGCAGCTGCTGTAATTCTATTTATTATTTTTCGTTTGTGGGTTGCTTTTAAGCCGTAGAGCTCCATTATCTTCTCCTCCTTCGAAATGACAACATTGCCGAAAAGATCTGTTTGCTTCATGGATGGTGTAACGCTTTTAACACGTTTTTATTTTTTTTGTTTACAAACTTCAATTGTAACGCACATCGACCCAAAAACAAAAAAAACAAAAGCAAAAAAAATCTCCAAACCGCACTTCAATAAAAAAAAAACGATGACGTCCTCCATACCGAGCGGTGGCTTGCATGAAATCATGCTCGTCGTCGTCGCAGAAGCCAGTTGGTTGCTGGAGACGAATTCGTTCGTGTTGCTGCAGCTGCATTCCAACCCACAACCATTTCTTGTGCGTCGACTGCTTCCCGCGGCCATCTCAAAGTACATCCAACGCATTCAGGCGTCATCGCGTTGATCGAGGCGGTCGGCATATGGACCCTTAGATGGATCGGTCGCGTGAATAGAAAGGCGTGTGCAGTTTTTTTTTTCTTCCACACATTTATCAAAACAGAAAGAAAAACAAAATGCCTGCTCCCGCCCGCAAATGCTCTCCGCCCGCCGGAAAACGCCCCCTTGCATACACAGCTTCCGGCGCCGCCGCCCTCATGGACGGGCGCCCAGCCCGGCGCAGTCTGCCAAGGGCCGCGGACGTCTGCCTCCTCGTCATCGACCCGCAACTTGATTTCCACGACGCGGATCGCTCCTCGAAACGCGGAAAGGGGTCCTTGGCGGTCCGGGGCGCGACCGCAGACTCGAAGCGCACCGCTGCGCTGCTCAAACGCCACGGGGATCGCATCAGCCGTGTCGTGGTCACTCTGGACACACACCACAAGAATCACATCTGCCATTCGTGCTTCTGGACGGACTCCAACGGTCAGCACCCCCCTCCGTTCACACAGATCACTGCAGCGCAGGTGAAAAGCGGCGCTTGGACGCCGGTGCAACGCGAAATGCGTGCGTGGGCGGTCGTCTACTGCGAAAAGCTCGAGGCTGGGAAAAAGTTCAAGCACACTATTTGGCCAGATCACTGCTTGCTCGGAACCCCTGGGCACGCGGTGGAACCAACGCTACAGGCCGCCCTGGACGAGTGGGCGCAAAGTCAGCAGAGCACGATCACCTGGTTGCTCAAGGGTCAGAACTGCAAGACTGAGATGTACTCTGCGCTCAGCGCGGAAGTTCCAGTTCCCGGAGACGCTTCAACTCGTTTGAACAAACCTCTCATCAATTCTTTGACTTCACACCGAAAAGTTCTCGTTTGTGGTCAGGCGAAGTCGCACTGTGTCAACCAGACGTTCAGGGACTTGGCCTCGCTCTGGCCCAGACACCGTATGCAAGACCTCATTCTTCTGAACAATTGCACATCGCCAGTGGCTGGATTCGAAAAGGAGGCGGAAAAGTTTGAAGAGTTTGTCAGAAAGTCGGGATGCATGAGTTTGCGCGCTACAGAGCTTTCGAAAATTATGAACGAAACTTGCTGAGGCGCCAGCTTCAAGTCAGAAGTCTCAGTTTCGGACCCAGGCTTATGAGAGCGGGTGTCGCGCTGACGATAGTGTGGTGATCTGAAATATTAAACTTGAAGGGCATTCTTCTCCCTTTTAAAAAAAAAAAAAAAAACGGAGACCATGCTTCCCGTTCGATGCTACACCTGCAACACCGTAATCGGACAGCACGAAAACCAGTTCAAGAAAGGGCTGGCTTCTGGAGAGCCATGTGAACAGCTGCTCAAAACCATGGGCATAAACCGCATGTGCTGTAGGCGCATGCTGCTGGGCTTCGTCGACCTCAGCCGTGAGCTGGAGTCCTTCCCGGCCACCGACACGTTCCTTGACTCGGGAGACACGCTGTTGCGACGCCGCGTAGCGCACACGCGGGTCGTGCAGTGCGATTGACACCTTCCCTCCTCCCCCAGTGCGTTTCTAAGCAAACGAAATGGTCCAAGGGAGCGGATCCAGGGCTCAGCAATGGTCCGGCGTCGATTTTTTTTTATAATCATATGCTAAAAAAAAGGGCAACGACGAATGATTTTGAATCGCGTACATTTCCGTGCTAGTCGTGTTGTCTCCGTTCAGGACTCCGCGCAAGCACAACACGAGGCACTCACAGAGCAACTCAGGGAATTTTTAGAAACGGGGCATGAAATAAACAATGTGGACGTGCTCGTGTCACGGAAACGGAAAATCCAAATCTACATGTCCAAGCTCTCAAACGGCCGTGCCTCGTTGTAGGCGTTGTCTGGCATCCCGAGAATCGTATGGTATGTTCGATGAACTTTTATTTGATAAATTCCCGAGACAATCTCACTCACCACAACCGGCAAGAAAAACGTCTCATTGAACTCGGCGCGCTCGGTATGAAAGGGTCGCAAACATTGAAGTTACTGTCGAAAGAGTCTTTGCTGAGACTTGGCGAAAAGCTCACACAAGTTCTAAGAACAAGACTTTGGTCAATAAGAGTAGAAAGCGCTATTGCAAGTTTACCCGCCGATGCACTCATCGAATCACTATATGAACATCCGGGGGCTCAATCTCCGGAATCCGAAACGGAATTC
>MDSW01189025.1_pt1 | contig 16814 bp, 7 predicted proteins | sample 811171 | NCBI WGS metagenome assembly MDSW01 (sample SAMN05326641, study PRJNA326480) | marine metagenome | isolation source: seawater | place: Atlantic Ocean: North West | collected 2012
GACGAGTCCCAGTACTGCCAGGGCGAAGAGTAAAACCGTCGTCGCTGAAGCCGTCGACGAGGGGTCCAGCTCCGTCGCCGCCAACCGGCTCTGGGAGAGGAAACGCGCGACGACACCCGGCAGGCGGAGCGCCGACGCGACGCGTAGGCGAAGCGTCGCGACTAGACTAGACTAGACTAGACTATGTAGCTATGTACCACGATCGGTCCTCACAACATCCCGATGCCAAGGCGATCATCCCGGTCAAGGCTGCCTTCCGCGCGACACTCGCTTTCCAGCTATTCTGTCGCTAAGCGGAGGAAAGTACTTCCGCCGGGCTCATCACGTGACGGTGCCGCTTTGCTGAGCCGTCGATAGTTTCCTCATGGAACGGATCGTGCGCTGACGTAATAATACAATTCCGCACACCAGACGCACAAGAGTTGACGGAGTGTAAACTGAATCATCTCTCGGTAATCTGGTGCGCTCTAAAAACTTGAAATCTCGATCTCAGGAATTCTACCTGGTACCTTCGACGGTGTGCTGCTCAGTACGCTACGCTGACGTCCACGCGCGAGCGGCGCGGGTGTTCAACGATGCTTCGTCCAGCCACACTTTCGCGTTTCTGGGTGTTGCCGCTCGCATCGGCGCGCACAATCAACCCGCGGGCGCACGCGCATCGCGTCGTCCCCGGGGTTGATTTGCGCGCGCGACATGAGCGCTCGGCAGGCACCCGTGCGCACGCACGAGTCCGCGCCGCTGATGGCGAGCCGCCGCGGTCGCGAAGACTCGACTTGGCGCAACGCGAAGCACGCGCTTCTCGCCCTCGGCCTCGGAGCGCTGCTCGCCGTCGCCGGCGCGAGCGCGTCCTTCGGCGCGCACCCCACCTCCGCCCTCTCCGCTCTCGGCGAGGGTCAGGGCGCCACCGCGTCGCAGGCCTCCGCCGCGCCCCAAGTCTCCACCGAGGCGGCGCAGGCCGACGACGGCGAGGTACCGCATGAAGGAGAGGGACGGCCCCGAAACGTCCTCGACGCGCATCGGCACCGGCACGCTCACGAGGAGGATGCGCGTCAGCCACGGGCCGCCGCCGAAGACGCGCGTCGGGTTGCCGAGAGGGAGGCTGTCGAGAAGGCCGCCGCCGAGAAGGCTGCCGCCGACGAGGCCGTCGCCGTCAAGGCTGCCGCCGAGAAGACAGTCGACCCCGTCCCCAAGCCCGCGGACACCGACTCCGTCGAGGCGGCGATCGTGAAGGACAGCTTCGCCCAGCTCGAGAAGGACTTCCAAGAGCAGAAGAAGACGATAGCGACGATGGCGGCCACTTCTCAGGCGCAGATTCAAAACTTTATGAGCCAGATCGCGGCGCTCGAGGCCACCAACGCCGAGCTCGTCGGCGACAACGAGGACCTCGTCGCGCGGGTGGGCGGCCTCGAGAAGACCGCTCAGGAGGAGCGAGAAAAGTTCCTCGAGATTGGTTTGTTCGCGAAGCATTACGGCCGGGAGACGACCCCCGAGACGGAGCACCGGATCATCGCCGACCTCGACCGGGATCTCCGGGGCATGCACTCCGAGGTGCGCGAGGCGCGGGAGAAAAAGCACGAGCTCCGCGCCGAGGTGAACAGGCTGAACAAGCTCCTTCTCCACGCGGATGAGATGCTCGCCGGCGCGACGGCGAAGCGCGAGAAGTGCTCGAGGGACGCCTCCCTCGCCGCCGACGCGGCGCACGAGCGCCGGAAAACCGACCTCGCGCTCGAGTCCACCCTCCGGGCGGAGATCGAGAGGCTTAACTCCAAGCTCGCGGAGATCACCGAGGAGAACGCGCGGGAGAACGAGGCCACGGTCGCGCAGCTCGGCGAGTGCCAGAAGACGAAGAACGCGATGGCGGGCGAGGCGGCGCGGCGCGCCGCCGTCGTCGAGGCGCTCGAGGGACGCGCGTGGAGTCGCGGGGAGGAGCTCAATCACACCAGGAGCACCGTCACGCGCACCACGCGCGCGCTCGAGGCGCGCCTCGCGGAGGTGGTGGACGCCAACGCGGCGCTCCAGGCGCAGGTCACCGCCGATAAGATCATCATCGCCGACCTCGAGCAGGACGTCGCCAACCGCGAGAAGGAGAAGGCGCTCCGAGGACGGCGCCACGGCGCGGCGATGACCGCCGCGGAGGAGGAGCTGAGGGACCTGCGAACGCGGTGGGAGGACTGCGCGGCTCGCGACGCGACGAACGATCGGGTGCTGAAGGACCTCCGCGACGACCTCGGCACCCTCCACGCGCGGATCGAGGTGGCCGAGAAGAAGCGCCGCGCGCGCGAGGAGGAGACGATGGATATCATCGCCGTCCTCCGGAAGGAGAAGGAGACGTGCGTGGGCTCGTTCGCGAACCGCGACGCGTTGCTCCGTTCGCGCGAGGACGCCGCGCGCCGCCTCGAGGCGGAGATGAAGAGCGCCGACGCGAAGCACAGGGAGAGGACGGATCTGCTCGGCTCCGAGCTCGACGAGTGCCGGAGCACCCTCAGGCGATCCCGGGGCGAGGCGACGTCGTCGGCGCGGCTGGCTTCTGAGTGCCGCGCGTCGCTCCGAGACGCCGAGGAGCGGTCGGAGGCGGGTTTCGAGACGACGCGGGGTTTAGGGGAAGAGCCCGCGCCGGGCGACCCTCGAGCGGAGCGCTCCGGACGGCTCGCGGCGGAGCTGAAGCGGTGCGTCGCCGAGAAGTCCACGTGCGTGGCTCGGGCGGACGAGCACGCCGCCGTCATCGAGGCGCTCGTCGAGAGATCCAAGACGCGCGACGCGCTGCTCAACTCCACCGAGGACGAGCTGGCGCGGGTCGCGCTCGACCTTCGCGCGCAGGTGCGCAACTGCCAGGCGTCGCACGAGCAGTGCCTCGTCGGGAGCGGCGCGAGCCGCGTCGTCGTCGAGGACCTCGAGGCGAGCGTCGCGCGCCTCGAGAGGGATCTCAAGGCGGCCAACGAGGAGAGGTTTAGGTCCGCGACGAACCAGACTGCGGCGCTCGAGACGTGCCAGGGACTGAAGCGCGAGTGCCTCGTCGCCGACGCCGGCGGCGCCGAACGCGTCAAGACCCTCGAGCGGGAGACGACGCGCCTTCGGCGACTCCACGACGCCGCCCGAGACGAACTCCGGAACACCACCGCTCGGCTCGAGGAGCAGCTTCACGTCGCCAACGCGGCGAAGGAGGCGTGCAACCGCGACCGCGCCACGCGTAACGTCAGGATGACGGCGTGCGAGGCGGACCTCGGCGTGTACAAGGATAAGGTCCACGTCGAGGAGACGGCGCACGCGTCCACGCGCGACTTTTACGTCGCGCGCGTCGACGAGGCGCGGGGGAAACTCGAACACGCCCAGGAGAGGGTCGCCGAGTGCCTCGCGGCCGAGGCCGAGACGGCCTCCGCCGCGGACGAGTGCCGCGCCAACGAGGCGAGGCTGAAGGCGCGGGCGGCGTCGAGCGACGCGGAGGCGGAGCAGCGCCGCGCGACGCTCGTCGCGCGCGCCAACCGGCTCGACGAGGACGTCGGCGCCCTGCGCGCGGACGTCCAAGCGCGCGTCCTCGCGTTCAGCACCCTTCAGACCACCCTCGCGACGGTTCGCGCGGACGCCAGCGAGTGCTACGCGCAGGTGAACGCCTCGCGGGCCAAGAACGCCGTCCTGGCCGCCGCCAACGACGAGATATCGCGCGCGCTCGACGCGCTCGATGGCGACGTCGCCGCGTGCGAGGCGCGCGCGGGCGCGCTCGAGGCGAACCGAGGCGAGGCGATGGTAAAGCTCCGGGCGGCGGCGCAGCCCCCGACGCCCGAGTCGCCGCCCGAAAAGGAAAAGCGAGCGCCAGAGAAGGCCCTGAAACCCCCCGACGCGCCGCGCGTCCCGCCGAGCCCCTCCCGGCCGCCCCGGCGGAGCCCGCCGATTCCGCCGCCGGCGAGACCGAGCCCGCCGCCCGCGACCCCGAGCCCGCCGCCGCCGAAGCCCAGCCCGCCGCCGACGAGCCCCAGCCCGCCGCCGCCGAGCCCGCCGAGCCCGCCACCGCCGAGCCCCAGACCGCCGCCGAGCCCGCCGAGCCCGCCGCCGGCGCCACGAACGCTCGCCGACGGCGTCTACTCCGTCAGGGGCGGGAGGAACGACAAGTTCTGCGCCGACGAGGGAACCAGGATCGTCTGCGACCGCGGCGCCGTCGGGAAGACGGAGCGATTCACCGTCGAGAGACGAGACGGGTGGTACTCCGTCAAGGGAGGCGACGGCGGGGCGTGCGGGGCGGACGAGGAGGAGCGCGCCGTCGCGTGCGACCGCGCGAGTGTCGGTGAGGGGGAGAGGTTCGACATCGAGAAGAGGGGCGGCGCGTACGCGCTGCGGAACGTGAGGGACGGGACGTACTGCTCCGATACCTTCTTCGGGGTCAGGTGCGACCGAGACCGACCCGAGGAGTGGGAGCTGTTCGTGTTCGAACGCCTCGCCGAGGAGGGAGATGCTGAGGCGGCGCGCTGAGGGAGAGCGCGCGCGCGTCGAGGGGAGGCGGCGTGATATTTTATGTACTTTCGAAAGTATCATGTATCAAAATACGTACCGTCGCGGTCTCTCGCGTACCGTCTCGCGTACCGTCGGGCGACGGGACGACCCTAGCCGACGGCGCGGTACTACTCCTCTTGAGAACGCGCTCGTCCGTACGATCCTCGAGTCTGTCATCCTCGCGACGGTGACCTCCCTCGAGGGTACGACGTTCCGTCGACCGCTCGGCATCGCTCGTCTCAGTCCGGTTTCGTCACACGATTCGCTTGAACCTAATGTACGTCACGGCGGCAACGAACGCGAGGACGGTGCCCGCGGCGCACGCGACGTTGACGAGCACGAAGGCGGATTTCGAGTCCTCGCTTCCGTTTCTGAGGTTCATGCCGAAGACGCTGGCGACGACGCCGTACACGCTCACGAAGAGCGTCGCCGTGGTCAGGACGAGCTCGAGCTTGATGAGCTGGTTCCTCTGCGAGTCGAGCTCGATGTTGACAAAGTCCTCCGTGTCGTCGATGAACTCGTCCAGCGCCTCGAGCTCGGCGAAGGTCCCGTCGACATGCGCGAAGTACGTCTCGAGCAGATCCTCCACCTCCTGCACGTCCCGGTCGTCGTCCCTGGCGTCCGCGCCGCCGCCGCCGTAAAACTCAGCCCCGCCGCCGCCGTCGACGTCGTACTCTTCCCCGCCGTCCGAAAGCGCCTCGTCGTCCGAGCGACGGCCTCCGACGCCGGGACCCGCGTCCGACGCCTCGCCGCGCCGCGCCTCCGCCCCGCCCCCGCCCCGCCCCCGCTGCTCCGCCTCCGCTCGCATCTGCGCGTGCTCGTACGAGCGCTGGCGCTGCGCCGTGAGCGAAGGAGCCGCCGCCGTGAAACTATGCCGGGGCCCCGAGCGGAACCCCCCGGAAAATCTCGGCGTGCGCCCGGCGAGTCCCGGGGTGATCGCCCTCTCATCCTGCGCGGCGAAGAGCTCGTTGAGGAGTTTCCGCGTGAGGTACATGTCCCTCATGTCCGAGTCGTCGTCCAGGTACCGCTTGATCTCCTCCCGCACCTTCGCGCACCGCCCGGTCATGCGCGTGACTCTCGACTTGATCCTGCGCACGCGCTCGAGGTTCGCCGTCGAAACTTTTTTCCGCAAGCCGTCCAACCCGCGACGCGTCTCCTCGGCGACGTCCTTCTGCTCCGCCTCCAGGTGGTTACACACAACCTCCAGCGCCACCTCCAGCGCGATGAGCTCGAACGGAAGTTCCTCCTGACGCCGCGCGGTGTGAGCGTTCGCGGCGTCCAGGGACATCTGCTTACGAAGTGAACCGGGCTCGGAGAAGCGCTTCTCCGAGCCCGGCGCCGGAATCGACCCCTGCGCGAGCGCGTCGTCCCCGCCGGAAAAGCCGCCGCCGCGCGAGTCCCACCCGAGCGGCGAGAGCTTCGCGCGGAGGCGAGCGAGGTCGTCCGCTCGAGCGAGCGTGAGCGTCGCGGGCGCGGGCGCGGGGGGGGCACCCGCCGCGGCGCGCGCGGGGGTATGATTCTTCGAGACGGCGGTCGTCGAAGACTCCGGTCGCCGCCTCGCCGCCTCGGCGGCGCGCCTTGCGAGCGTCACCCCGCCCCTCACCGCGACGTCCGCGTCGCGCGGCGCCTCGTCGACGAAGACGTCCGAGGCGGTTCGGGGCTCGCCGTCGGAGTACTCGTCGTCGGAGCGCTCGTCGGTGGAGCGCTCGTCGGTTTCGCCTCGGTCTTCGTCTCGGTCTCGGCCTCGATCGGGATTCTCCTCTTCGTCGTAGGCTTCCTCCTCCGCGGGGACGCCGTGGGAGTCGAGGAGCTTGAGCTTCCTCGTGAGGAGCCTTCGCTGGAGCTCGGGGAGGTACCTGGTCACCGCGGGGTTGCGCCCGTCCTGGACGTACACCTCCTCGGCGGTGATGAGGAGCCTGACCTGCTCGAGGTGGACGACCATGCACCGCTCTCGGCTGAGGATGGCGGCGCTGTAGGAGTTGCTGTGGTTGGGCTCGAGCATGCGCAGGTCGCGCATGGGCACGCGCAGCCTCGAGGCGAGCCTGTGCTTGTCGATCGTCTCGGGCACGCACGTCCCGTCCTCGTTCATCCTGAGCCAGTGCCGCGGCCCGATCGCGCGGGGTTTGAGCGAGGCGGAGGAGGAGGAGGTCGCGGCGGGCCCCGGCGCGTCCCCTCTCGCGAGCGCGGCCGCGGGACCCAGGCGCGACGAGGCGGAGGCGGAGGCGGAGACGGCGCGCGCGTCGGGATCGGCGCCGGCCGCGACGCCGAGCTCGCCGACGGACGCGCTGCGCCCCATTGTCGCGGGGCGCGCGGCGTGAGCGGCGCCGCCGACCGGCGCACCGAGGCGCGCGGAGACGCGCGGGTCGATTCCCGCGCCCGCGCGCGCGGGTTCGCCGGGTCCGGACGACATCGCCGCCGCGTCCGCCGCGCGAGGGGGCGCGCGCGAGGGCGGAGGCGAATCGGAACGCGCCAGCAAGGGCGCCGTCAGGGGCGACTCCTCGCGGGACGTCGTCGTGGCGGACGCGCGGCGGTGCGGCGACGCGCGAGGGGAGGAGGCGGCGGAGCCGGCGCGACGACTTCGCCCGCGTCGATCGACGCGCGGCGACGCGGAGCGCGGGGGCACACTGGGGGCGACGGAAGGGAGAGGGTTTCGCGTCCAAGGAATATTTATTCGCCCCCGACGGGAGCATCACCTCGTTTTTCCCTCACTACTTGTACTTGTACTTTGAAGGTCAGAAAGCCCGGCCCGATTGGCCCCAGCCAGGGCTTAGTGGTAATGATGACCGCGTCGCTTCGTCTCCCGCCGCCCCGGGCGTTTCTTTCGTCAACGCCACTCCGCGCGGCCCATTTCCGTCCTCGCGCGTCGCCCGCGCCGCGCCTTCCCGCCGGCCCTCTTCGCGCTCCCGCCCCCTCGGCCCGATCGCTCCTAACCGCTCGCCATGGGCTGCCCGCAGTCTCGCCTCGCGGACGCCGAGGGCGTGCGCCGCGACGACGTCGTTCCTGCTCGCCCCGCCGCTCGTCGGCGCGACGATCGCGACGACGGCGTGAAACGCGTCGGCGCGCCCGCGGACGCGCGCGGGGGCCTCGCGCCCACCTCCGACGCGAAGGGCGCCGATCGCCCCAAACCCGCGGGTCCGAAGAAGAAGCGCGCGGCGATCGCGGTGGAGGCGCTCGCCGCGGACGTCCCGGTCGTTCCCAAGGACGCCGCGACGACCGCGCTCATCGTGCGCGCGGTGAGACCTAACCCCCTCTTCGCCGGCCTCCCCGAATCCGTCACGCTCGCGCTCGTCGCGAGCATGTCCCGCGTCTTCGTCCCCGCGGGCGAGAACATCATCACCCAGGGCGACGTCGAGGGTGCGAACCGGTTCTTCGTCCTCGAATCCGGCTCGGCCGTCGTCCGCGTCGCGCCCGAACGAACCCAAGGAGCGGCTCCCCGCGACGACGACGTTCGCGCCGCCGCCGCGGAGAGCGAGAACGAGACCCCGCCGTCCCGCGACGACGCGACGAAGAGACCCTCGTCGCGGACTCTGTCCTCCGACTCCGACCCCGACCCGTCGGGCGAACTCGTCGGGTCGTGCCGCGCGGGGGACGCCTTCGGCGAGCTCGCCCTCCTGTACACGCGCCCCCGGGCGGCGACGATCCGAGCCTCGTTCGACTGCTCGCTCTGGGCGCTGGAGCGCTCGCACTACCTGGCGGTGAAGCGCCGGCACCAGGAAAGCCTCCGCGAGCGGAAACGCGCGCTCGTCTCGGGCGTTCCGCTCTTCGCGCGGCTCGGCGCGGAGGATAAGTCTAAGATCGCGGACGCGCTCGAGCCGAGGGCGTTCGAGCGCGGCGACGCGATCGTGCGCAAGGGCGAGCGCGGCGACGAGCTCTTCGTGTGCGCGACGGGCGAGCTCGAGGTGGTGGATCCGGATCCCGATCCCGATCCCGATCCCGATCCCGATCCCGATCCCGGGGGGGGATCGGGATCCCGGTCGTGGGACTCCTCCGCGGGGGATGGGCATTCTCGTGAGAAAAAGAAAACGCTCGCGAGGCTCGGTCCCGGCGACGCGTTCGGCGAGCGCGCGCTCGTCTCCGAGAGCGGCTCCGACGCGCGCGCGGCGGACGTGGTCGTGCGAAGCGCGAGGGCGGAGTGTTTCGTCTTGAACAAGTCCACGTTCGACGCCGTCGTCGGGTCGTACGAGAGCGCCATCCGCGGCGTGATGCTTCGCCGCGTCCCCGCGCTCGCCGCCGTGCCCGACGAGACGCTCTACGCGCTCGCCGAGCGGGTCTGCGTCGCCGAGACCTTCGCGCCGGGACAGCGCGTGTTCGAACGCGGCGACCCGGGCGAGAAGCTCATCGTCGTCGAATCCGGCGAGGCCGAGCTGATCGGCTTCGAGGCGGAGGCGTCTCATTCGTCGTCGCCGGGAGGCAAAAAAGAAACCGAAAAAGAAGAGACGCGGCGGACGACGACCTTGTTACCCCCCGGATCTTGGTTCGGCGAGCGCGCGTTGGCGGGGGCGGAGCGGCGCGCGTTCCGCGCGTCCAACGCCAGCTCCGTCCACCCGCTCAGGGTGTTTTCTCTGAGGCGCTCCGACCTGGAGCGCGCCCTCGGTGACGGGTTGCGGAGCGTGGCGACGCGCGCGCGGCTCGAGCTGCTCGGGAAGGTGGCCGTCTTGAGGGCGCTTCCGCCGGCGACGCGGGAGGCGCTCGCGGGGTCGTTGGAGCCGACGCACTACGACGCGGGGAGGACGGTTTTTGAGCGCGGGGACGAGGGGGACGCGGTGTACATCGTCGAGTCTGGCGCGGTTCGAATCACCGACGCGGGCGGGGACGCGCTCGCGACGGTCGTCGGCGGGGAATATTTCGGCGAGTTGGCGCTGTTACGCAAAGGCGGGCGTCGGGCGGCGACGGCGACGGCCCACGGCGACGCGGGCGCGTTCGTCCTCGCGCTCGGGAGGGCGCAGTTCGAGCGGAGCGAATTCGAATTCCGCGCGTTCGCGGAGGCGCTGGAGACCGCCGCGAAGAGTAAGTACGGCGACGAGGCGGCGGTTTTCGAAGACGACGACGACTCGGCGGGCGACTCCGGCGAAGGAGGAGGGGCCTCGTCTCCGCCTCCCGTGGCGTCGAACGCGTCGGCGAAGGCGGCGCTTCGCGCGTTGCGTTCGCTGGACGATTTCACGCTCCACGCGGTGCTCGGCCTCGGCGCGTTCGGGAAGGTTTACTTGGCGTCGCCGAAGCGTTGGCCCGCGGACGCCTCGCCGAGCGTCGCCCCCGCGCTCGCGGTGAAGACGCTCTCCAAGGGCCAGATTTTGCACGCGAACCTGCAGCGCCACGTGATGCGCGAGCGCGACGCGATGCGCGCGTGCGACAGCCCCTTCCTCGTGCGCCTGTGCGCGACGTTCCAGGATCGCGCGAGCCTGTACATGTGCATGGAGACGGTGATGGGCGGCGAGCTGTTCACGCGCCTCGGGCGCGTCGGCGGGCGCGTCTCCGAGCGCGACGCGTCGTTTTACTTCGCGTGCGTCGTGTGCGCGTTCGAGTACATGCAGGGGAGGCACCTCGTCTACCGCGACCTCAAGCCCGAGAACGTGCTCATCGACCATCTCGGGTACGCGAAAATCGCCGACTTCGGGTTCGTCAAGCGCGTCCTCCCGGGGGAGCGGACGTACACGCTGTGCGGCACCCCGGAGTACATGGCCCCGGAGCTGTTCAAGCAGTCGGGCCACGGCCGCGGTGTGGACTGGTGGGCCCTGGGCGTGCTCGCGTACGAGATGGTGTGCGGCGCGCCGCCCTTCTACGACCCCGACGGCGACGGCGCGAAGCAGATGCGACGCGTCCTGAAGGGCGCGTACGATTTCCCCCCGGGGCTCTCCGACGCCTTCAGAGACGTGGTGCGGCGATTGCTTCACCCGGACGAGACGAGGAGGCTGGGCTGCGGCCGCCGGGGCGTCGAGGACGTCAGGGACCACGCGTGGGTGAGGGGGTCGAGGGGTTCGAGGACGGGCGGTGGGAACGAGGTTCGAACCCTCGAGGACGGCGGCGGCGGCGTGGATTGGGACGCCGTGCGGGCTCGACGGGCGAGGGCGCCGTGGACGCCGCGGTTGTCGTCGGCGCGCGATTTCGCGTGCTTCGACGAGTACGAGATGGACGCGCCGCACCCCGGGGAGGCGTTCGACGGGGACGTCCGAGGCGCCGAAGAGGACCGGCGCGGGGGGGGGTTCTTCGGGGGGGGCGTCCTGAGGAGGAAGAAGAAAATTCCGGGCGAGGAAGTCTTCGAGGGGTTCTGAGGAGGGGCTCCGGGACCGACGCCGCGAACGCGTCTCGCGAGCGCGCGCGAATCGAGCCGAGGGGGCGTATCGTACTCCCCGGGTAGGTGTAGGCCGTTCGCGGCTTCGCGTCTATGTACACACGGCGCGGCGCGGTGGATGCGCGTGCGTTCGTCTCGTCTCGTCCCCTCGGGTCGTCCGCCCTCGGGTCGCGCTCGCGCGGCTCCTCGTCGCTCCTCGTCGCTTCTTCCCGCGTCCTCCTTTGTTCGCTCACGGCGGGCTCCACGGCGTGTACCTCTTCCAGTTTCGCATTCCCCTCTTGTTCAGGAAGTGTCCCTTCGGGCGGTACGTCGGCGCCACCACCTCGCGCGCGTCCAGCGATCGCGCGGAGGCCATCGGCAGGAACGCGACCTCGTTCGGGGCGTCGCGGCCCGGGAGCCCGGGCGCGTCGTCGACGTGGTGGAGCCATCCGTGCCACTCCCGCGGCACCGAGGTGGTGTTGTAATTGTCGAGATCCGCGTACTCGACCCACCGGTGCCGTCCGCTCTGGTACGACGTGTTCTCGAAGTACTTGTTCCCGTTCGAGTCCTCGCCGACGAGCGTGCCCTTGCGGGACTTGAGCTGCCTGCGAGGCGAGAGTTAGCGCGAGCGGGGGGGGGGGGTAGACGGACGAGCGGACGAGCGGGCGGCGGGCGGCGGCCAGGGGGGGGGGGAAACGGCGTGAGCGTGGTGAAGTTGGGCGCGGGGATCGATGATGGGTTTCCATTCCAAACCGGGACTGTTGGATTCGAGGGAGACGTTCGGTGCGATTCGCGCGGGCTTCGGCGCTTCGGTCGGGCCGGGCGGCCCCCCCCCCCTCCAATCGGGTCCGGGGATCGGTCGGGGGCGCGCGGGGGGGCGGTCGGGGGCGGTCGGGGGCGCGCGGGGGGTTCGAGGCGCGGCTCGCGCGCGACCGCGGGGGACGGTTCGGGCGTCCCCGGGGATCACCGGCGCGCGCGAGCGCGCCCTAGGGTTCCCGCGACGTCGCGGAAAAAAAAAATCGCACGCGCGCGAGGGCACGCGGGGGCGCGCGGGGGACCGGGGGCGGGCGCGCGCGGGGACGCACCACACGCTCCCGTCCAGAATCTGCGTGAGCGTGGACGCCGAGCGCGACGCCGCGGGGGAAACCGCGGGCGCCTCCGCGAGACGCGAGACCGCGCGACGGAGCATCGCCCTCGAGCCCGCGCGCGTCCAAAAGTCACGGCGTGGAGTGGGGCGCGCGGCACGGACAAACCACCCGGGAGGCAACGAATCTCGTCAACGCGATCTGACGAGTCGCAGCCAAGTCAGTCGCTCGAGGGGCGAGACGGTCTCTTGCTGGGTTTTTCTTCGGTTCTCACAACTCTCCGGAGGACTCGCGGGGCCCGTCGTCCCTCCTCCTCCCTTCACTTCCGCGCGTCCGCCATCTGCTTCTCGACGACGGGCAGAAGCTCCGGACACGCGGCGGCGTAGAGCTTCTGGAGGAACGCCGCCGCGTCCGCGCCGAGCGCGTCCACCCCTTCGCCCCCCGCGTCGATCGATCCGGATCCCGATCCCTCCTTCGATCGCTTGGTCTCGAACCGCCTCAGCCTCCGGTCCGCGAGCGCGAGCCCGTACAACGCCCTGACGTCGCTCCCGCCGGACATGTCCAGCGCCGCGGCGTAGTACTTCCGCGCGCACCGAAGGTTCTCCTCCCCGCCCCACGTGTAGTACACCTCCGCGAGCCGCCTGTGGTGGTGCGCCATCATCGGCTGCGCGACCACAACCTCTTCCCAACAAAAGACGCTCTGCGCGAACGATCCCCGCTCGGCGTACCATCCCGCGAGCGCCTCCCACGCGCCGAAGTCGCCCATGAACGTGTCTAGGTACTCGCACAAGACCTCGATCGCGGCGTCGGCCTTCCCCTGCGCCCTCAGGCAAGCCGCCTTGCGCTTGACGCATCGCTGGTCCGCGGGGGATTCTTTCAGAATCTCGTCGTACTTTCTCGTCGCGGCGTCGAAATCGCCCGAGGCCTCGAGGCGCATGCCCTCCAGCCTCGCGACCCTGTGGGAGGCGGGGAACTCGGCGTACAGGTTCGCGATCATGTCGGAGGCGGTCGCGACGTCGCCGAGGTCGAGGCTCGCGATCGCGCGCGTCTCCATGTATTCGCAGACCTCGCGTTTGGTGAGCTTCGCCTGCTTCTGGCGCGCGATGAGGGCGCCCGAGGCGACGTACGCGGGCTTCGCGCGGCGCATCGCGTGCTCCTCGAGCATCCGAAGGTACCGCTTGCACGCCGGGAGGTCGGGCACGGAGAAACCCTTGGAGAGGAGGTACTCCTGCGCGAACGACGGTCGCGAGGGAGGAGAAGAACGGAAGGTCGAAGCGCCGACGCGCGGTCAGAAGACGGGACGAGGGCGGGGAGGGGCGCCCCGCCTGGGTCGGCGGGGCGTGCGGGGATCTCGGATCGCGCCGCGGAGGACGCCGCGCGGGCGAACGGTGGACGCGCGCGCGCGGGGGCGCACCTCGGTGTCATCGAGCTCCTTGAGCGTCGAGCGCGGGTTGGGGTTCATCTCCCGACGTCGGAGGCGCGAGCGCGCCGTCCACTCCGCGGCGCCGACGCGCGAACGGCGGGGAAGGGGGCGGAGGACGAGGGCCGTTGCTCGGCGCGGCGCACGCTCTGGTTTTCCCACCGGCGTTATTTGAACGCACGCGAGACCACCCGCGGGCGCACTCCGCGGGCGTTCCCGCCGCGCCGCTCCCTCCGCGCGCGCAAGGCGCACCGCACGGCGCGGGCGGACGCTCTCATCCCCCCGCGCGCTCCCCCCGCGCGCCCCCTTTCCGGTCGTTCGCGCGACCACCGGTCGGCGCGGGGACCTCGGGGCGACTTTTTCGTTTCCGCGCCCGCGCCGTTCGTTCGCCGCGATGCGTCGTCGCGGCTCGGACGCGGTCGGCCACGCTAAGCCCGTGTTTTCGTTCACGGGCGCGGGTTTGGACGACGGGTGGGGTCCGTCCGGGGACGCCGCCGCCCGCCGCGCGGCGCCCGTTTCCCCGCGGCGCCCGCGCGTTCGCATGGCGCACCGCGCGGTCGCGAGCGATGTCACCCTCGCCATGCTCGTCAGCAACAACGTCTACTTCAGCGCGTGCTGGTGGGTCGCGACGGTCGCGAGCACCTTCGCCAAGACGAACGGCGCGCGGCGAGACTTCGACGACATCCGCCCGATCATGATCGCGATGTTCATGCTCTTCGAGCCCGCGCGTCTGTACGCCGGGTTCGCCGGGAACCTCCAGGAGAAGGTCCCGATGCTGCTCGGCTTCGTCGCGTTGAGCGTCTTCGTCGCCATCCCCGTGCTCGCGTTTTTCTGGTTCGCGCAGGAACAGGCGACGGCGTTCGACCGCGCGCTCAACACCGTCGCCGTGCTCATCGTCCTCGCCGAGGTCGTCGCCGGCGCGAACGCGACGAGGAAGGTCCTCAACGCGCAGAGCCTCGCGTTCTTCCAGGGCGACGAGACGTGACCCGCGCGAAGAGAGAGGAAACGTACGTATCATAAAAACGACCCGGGATTTGAAGCCGACGCCGCGGGGCCCTCGCGTTTCTTTCACGCGCGCCCCTCGCGTCCCGTCCGTGTCGTAGATTTATACACATCAACACTCACACACGCGGCGATCGTGTTGTCGATCGATCATCCCTGTTTGTTTTCGTCCCCGCCCATGATGTTTTCCGCCGCCGCCGCCTCCGCTCTCTCCCCCTTGTCCGGCTTGGCGTAGTGCGAGAGCGCCATGGCTGCGAACATGACGGTGTACAATCCGTAGCTCAGCTGGCTCGTTCGCGGCGGGTGCCCCTCCATGGCGGGCGACCACACGCGCAGGTAGTAGTGGAAGCCGATGCACAGGGTGAGCATGAGGTTGCCGATCGCCGCGACCTTCATGTTCTCCGCCTTGGTTCCCGCGAGGATGGCGACGTGGACCATCTGGATGACGACGAATCCGAGGTAGGCGACGCACTTGACGAACTGGAGGATGAGGTAATCCGCCTCGTTGCTCTCCTGCAGGCTCGCCATCGGCTCGTTCCCGGTCCACAGGTTGAAGACGACCAACATGGCGCAGTACGTGGCGTTGTAAATGTTGATGGCCATGAGGAGCTTCTGGAGGGACAACACGTGGCCGAGGCGGTGGAAGATGTTGTACGCGACGAGGAAGGGGCACACGAGCAGGGCGTACGAGATGACCGCCGCGACGAAGGGGGAGTACGCCTTCGGGACGAAACCCTCGATCCAGCCGTGCGCGGTGCGGTGCAGGTTGTCGTGGTGCTCCTTCGCGCGCGGAAGGGCGCTCGACCCGGCCTTCTGGTAGATGCTGTCCATCGGGGCGTACCACCCGTACCCGTCCGAAGCCGCGGCCATCGCCGCGTCCGCCTCGATGGCGAGCTCCGCGTCGTCCGTCTGGCGCAACGAGCGCGCGGCGGACGCGCCAGAGGGCGCGCACGCGAGGAGCGCCAGCGCGAGGAGCGCCAGCGTCGCGAACGCGCGGGGTCGCGGCGACATCGAGGCGCCAGGGAGCCGAGAAGGCGATGGAGCCGAGAAGGCGAGGCAGCGAGGGATCTCGCGACGAAGAGTCTGCCCCGGGGGGGGGGAGGCCGCGGGGGTCGACCAGTTCAATCGAAGCGCGATCTCAGATTTCTAGTCGAGACTTCGTCAGTTTCACTTCGTCCCCGTCTCGGGTCGCGGAAGTTAGACTAAAACCCGTCGCTCGGAGCTGACGAAACCGGCCCCGCCTCGCGGCCCGCCCCCGCACACCGCCCCGCCCCGCGGACCGACGCCCCCGATGTCGGACGAGGACCCTCTGCTCACGGTCGAGCAGTACGCGTCGAAGGTCTTCACCAAGTTCCTGGCGGTGCGACGCCCCTCGCGCGCGCCCCCCGAGGGCCCCGCTCGAGCCTCGCCCCCTTTTCTGCGAGTGTTTTTTTTTTCCCCTCTGACCCCCGACCCCCGCTCGGACCCCCGCTCCCCCGCAGGGGGGCTTCGCGCCTTCGGACGCCTCGGCGAACCTCCACGTCGCCTCCGAGCGCACGACCGACCTCCTTCGCAAGACGAGCGCGGACCGCGACCTGCTCAAAGTCCCCCTGCGTCGCCTCAGGGACGAGGTCTCCGCCGCCGCCGAACGCGCGGGCGGGAACGACGACGCCCCCGAGGTGGACGCGCTCTTCGCGCTCTTCGACGGCGTCCACGCGCACTGCGTCGCGATGCAGAGCCCCGGCGCGCGCGGCCCGTACGACGCCGTGGAAAAAGCTCTGCGCCTGCGCCTGTTCCTCTGCGTCGCGGGGGACACCTGGGCCAAGCGCCCGACCCTCGCCGCCAAGGCGGCGAAGCGCGTCTTCGCCTTCGCGCGCGCCGAGGAAGACCTCGAGGACGACGCGGCGAAGAAGAGCGCCGCCGCCTCCGCCTCCGATTCCGTCGCCGACTCCGCGGCTCCCCGCGACCGAACCGGACCCGATCGACCCCCGGGGTTTTTCCTCGCGCGCACCCAAAGCGCCCCGTCGCGCAGCGGCAGCTACACCTCCGTCACGTCCAAAGCTGCGGCGTCGTCCCCGGTGCGCCACGGCCCGGCGGGCTCGGCCCCGCCCGAAAAAGACCCCGCCGCCGCTCGACGCCCCGCCCCGTCGCGCTCCGTGTTCCGCCGCGCGGCGCCGTCGTTCGCGCACTCGATGGTGGACGTCTCGAGCTGGCGCGCGGTCGCGAGGGAGCTCGATAAGGTGCGCCCGGGAAGGATGGCCGCCGTCGCGGGGCGGCTCTGCGCCGAGATCGAGCGGCTCGAACGCGCCGCCCGTTCTAACGAGACGTCCGAGACGCCTTCGCCGTCCTCGCCGCCCTCGCGATCGCCTTCGGGTTCGCGAGACGCCTTCGCGATCGCTCCTGGAACGCGGCCGTCGCGGGTGGACGTCGACGTCGCGGCGGCGGGCTTCGGAGCTCCTGGCTTCGAACCCCCGGGAGCTCCGTACCCGAACGCTCGCGTGGCGGCATGCGAGGCGACGCTCGTGGCGGAGACGCTCGGGAACGTCGGCGCGGCGGCGACGAACGTCGCGCGGTCGGC
>MDSW01048894.1_pt1 | contig 16811 bp, 14 predicted proteins | sample 811171 | NCBI WGS metagenome assembly MDSW01 (sample SAMN05326641, study PRJNA326480) | marine metagenome | isolation source: seawater | place: Atlantic Ocean: North West | collected 2012
GTTGGGGCATCAACAAAACTAAATGTACCTCCCTCTACTCCAGTAACTGTGGCTGTCGCGCCATCACATGTAGCCGTTAACTCAAAAGAAGAATTATCTGGATTACCAAAATTTATTCTTATATAATCAGAAACTAAGCAATCATCATCATCAACAACAACCGTATATATTCCAGTATCTGGGGAGTCTAAAATCAATTGAGAAGATTCCTGCCCATCGATAAGCTGATCATCTAAAAACCACTGATATGTAGCGCTATCAGTTTCATATTGACTGTTAATAAATATAGGTAATGTATCACTGCATAATTCTAAATTATCTCCTTCAATTGTAATTAAGTTACCATCTTCTTCATACTCAACAACTGATTCTACATTAAATGGAGGATCTTCAACAGTTATAGTTATTTCATCTTCTACAACTATTGGGTTACCTGTACAAGTTACATAGCTAACCCTTGCTGTATAAGTACTTGTTTCAGTAAGTGAAACTTCATAACTTGGATCATTAGAAATTACATTTCCTGAAGAGTCTAGCCACTCAAAATCTATAATACTATCACCTGCTGGAGTAAATCTCCATGCTTCCTCCTCTGTAGTCCAAGGACTATCAGAACTATTTCTTCCAGGTGGCACAAAACCCTGTGTGCCAGAATCATTTTGAATACCTACAGCAGCAACACCTCCCTGCCAACTTGTGCATGCAGGTTTATTTTGAATATAGATATCTATCACATTAGTTGTTTCATATAAAACAATCATATGTGTTGCTGTTATATCACTACAGCTATACAATTGAACATTATAAAAACTTACAGCCAAAACTCTATTTGGAAAATCACCAATGATTTCCCATCTTATTTCCTCTCCACTGGATGCTTGTGGATCAATATCGTGAACAGGTGAAAAAATATTTCCTTCTCCAATTGCATCTGGATTATTAGTAGGAATATTAGATGCATTTGAAAAACTCCAATCATTACTACCTCCACCAGTATCACCAGCATTAACATCAAATCTTACAAGTCCGTTTGAACCGACTTGAAATTGCTGTTCAAGATTACCAAAAAAACAAAAATCAAAAGGTAAAGCCTGCGGAGAATCCCAAGCATCATCAATGTTAGTATTTACCGAATTTGAAAGTCCGTTGAAAGGAAAAGGAGGCACAAAAGGAATTTCGTTTACATTATACGTGTTTGTTTCCCCTAGTTCTAAAAAGTCTGCATTTAATTGAGCTGATGTTTCGCAAATAATTGAAAAACTTTCACCAGCACTTACATATGGGTTACCTGGGGTTGATGCTCCAACAATTACTTGTACTTCTGCCGTATTTGACACACAGTCATTATAATCAGTAATTATAAGTGTAACATCATATAAACCTGCATTTGAAAAAGAGTGTTGAATATTTTCACCCACTGCATTTGTTCCATCATCGAAGTTCCATTCATAAATAGCATTATTACTATTTCCAGATGAAAAACCACCAATTCCAGAAAAATCTATAATTTCGTCAACATCAACTACAATTGCACCATCTGTATTTACATTTGGAGATGAGTTAATATCAGCCGTAACATCCTGACATGGTTCAAAACAACTTATAGTTGCTTCCCAACCACTAGCCTGAGCTGCACCATTACTGAAAAATTGAATTGTTAAACATCCTGAGGGGTTATCTGCTACAATAAAACCAGGACTTGAAGATGCACTAGTGCCTGAAAACATTCCAAATTCTGTAGCAGATGTATTATTTCCATTATAAATAATTAATCCATCACCGTTACCATTTTGAACTGGTTGTGTTGTAAAAGATTGAAAATCTAATTCTATAACTTGAGCATCATTTTCAGGGCAAATTGTGATTGTATAATCTTCATTTGCGCCATAAACACCTGTTGAACCACCAGAATCATAAAAAGTACCCGTACAGGTATTAACAGTACCTCCATCACTAATTAATATATCTTGAGAATAAATATTAATTTGTGCAAATAAAATAATAAATAAAAAATTTATTTTCAAATTCATTTATATTTTTTTGGGATTATGTTAATTATATAATCAGTTCCTTGTATCCTATATATCTGATTATATTTTGATTCAAAATCAAAATTATATAGTAATGGATTAAAATCATTAAGGCTAAAATTTGAAGGACTTATTTTAGATCTAACAGAATTTAAATTTTTAATATTCTCATTTGGTAAAAACTTTTTTTTCAAAATCTGTACGCGATTACGTAAAATATCTTTAATATATTTTTCCAATCCCTTGATAGCTACTATTCTTTTGTACTCAGAATTACCATGGGCATCCTTTATAAATATAATTTCTTTATCGGTAAATTCTTGCTTTACGTTTTCAGAAATGTCATAAATCCATAAATTATGATCAGAGTGTTGTGAATAAATATTCAAAAAGGAAAAAAAAAGAATAAAAAAAAGAAAGTGTTTAAAAAACATAAAAAATATACTTTAGCAGCTAATTTAATTTATTTTTTTTTAATTAAAATTTTAACTCTAACAAATTAAGAAGAAGAAATTTAAAAAATCTTCTTTATATTAGGCATGATAATTGTTTATTATCAATTAAATTAAAATTATTATTATGAGGATTAATGACAAAATTCTATTAACAGATGATGAAATTGGTGATGATCACATTTCAACTTCTGACTTTACACCGATTAGAGACGATGCATTTGAAAAATCCGACGAAGAAAAGATTTCAATAATTCAAGAGCACGTCAAAGAGATTATGGAAACTTTGGGCTTAGACTTGTCAGACGATAGTTTGAGAGGAACTCCAAAAAGAATAGCAAAATCATATGTGAATGAGTTGTTTTGTGGGTTAAATCCAAAAAACAAACCAAGGGCAGCTACATTTGACAATAAATATAATTACAGTGAAATGCTTGTTGAAAAAGATATTACCCTTTATTCTACATGCGAGCACCACTTTCTTCCAATTGTAGGAAAAGCACATATTGCTTATATTTCTAGCGGTAATGTAATTGGCCTTTCTAAAATGAATAGAATAGTTGAGTATTACGCTAAAAGACCACAAGTTCAAGAAAGACTTACAAAACAAATAGTTCGAGAATTACAAGAAGCTCTAGGTACAGAGGATGTAGCTTGTGTAATCGACGCTAAACACTTATGTGTAAACTCAAGAGGAATAAAAGATGTTAATTCTAGCACAGTCACCAGTGAATATGGAGGTAAGTTTAAATATGACAATGATACCAAAGATGAATTCTTAAAATATATTCAGCTAGATACTTCATTTAATGGACTTTAAAATGTAATTTTAATAAATGCATTCTTTTGCAAAAAATAAATTAAAAATTTACAACAGTCTTTCGGGTAAAAAAGAAATTTTTTCACCTATTTCTAAAGAGCATGTAGGGTTATATGTTTGCGGCCCAACAGTTTACAGCAATGTGCATTTAGGTAATATCAGAACTTTCACATCCTTTGACATTATTTTCAGATATCTTTCAATTATAGGATATAATGTTAGATATGTTAGAAATATTACTGATGTTGGTCATCTTGAAAATGACGAAGGTGAAGACAGGATCAGTAAAAAAGCCAGAGTTGAAAATTTAGAGCCAATGGAAATAGTTCAAAAATATACAGTAGATTTCCATGGTACTTTAAGAAAATTTAATCTTTTACCTCCTAGTATTGAGCCATCTGCAACAGGTCACATAATTGAACAAATCAATTTAATTAAAAAATTAGTTGAAAAAAAAGTTGCCTACGAAAAGAACGGCTCAGTATATTTTGATGTTATAAATTATAACAAGTCTAATAACTATGGCATTTTAAGTAAAAGAAATGTTGACGATTTAATTCATAATACAAGAGCCTTAGATGGTGTAACTGATAAAAAAAACCCCCAAGATTTTGCATTGTGGAAAAAAGCTGATCCTGAACACATTATGAAATGGGATTCTCCATGGAGTAAAGGTTTTCCTGGTTGGCATTTAGAATGTACTGCAATGAGCAGTAAGTATCTTGGTGAAAAATTCGATATTCATGGGGGAGGTATGGATTTAAAATTTCCGCATCATGAATGTGAAATTGCTCAGTCAAAAGCTTGCTTTGGAACAAATGCTGCGAATTATTGGGTGCACACTAATATGTTAACATTGAATGGTTCAAAAATGTCAAAATCAACTGGGAATAATATATTACCAAGTGAAATATTTTCTGACGGATCACCATTAATTTCAAAAATATTTTCTGAATCTTCTGTAAAGTTCTTTATGCTGCAAGCTCACTATAGAAGTATCCTTGATTTAAGTAATGATGCATTATTAGCATCAGAGAAAGGTTACTTAAAACTTATGAAAGGAATTAAAATTTTAGAAGATCTAAATAATTTTTCTCTAGAAACATCATTTGATATAAAAAAGTGGGAATTATCATGTTATGATTCTATGAATGATGATTTTAATACACCTATATTGATAGCAAATATTTTTGAAGCAATAAAATTTATTAATCAAGTATATGCTGGAAAAGCATATTTAAAAAAAGAAGATAAGATAAAATTATTAGAGATAATTAATTTATTTGTTTTTAAAGTTATGGGTTTAAAAAAACCTGTTTTAAAAGGTGATGATGAAAAATTAGATAAAGTCATGAATATTTTACTCAAGCTTAGAAATGAAGCAAGAAATAAAAAAAATTATGAATTGAGTGATAACATTAGAAATCTTTTAAATGAAAATGGTATTTCGATAAATGATAATGATAAAGACTCTCTTTATTCAATAGATTAGTATTTATGAAAAAATATTTAATTTTTCCTTTTGTAACAATGATTAAGTTTTACAGAAGTTCAATTTCACCCTTTTTACCTGCAACTTGTAGGTTTCAACCCACGTGTTCACAATATTCAATAGAATCTTTAGAAAAGCATGGACTTTTTTTTGGGTCATACTTAATGGTAAAAAGAATTTTGAGTTGTCATCCTTGGGGAAAGTCTGGCTACGATCCGGTGCCTAAAAAATTTAAAAGATAATAATTATGGAAATACTACAATTTGTATGGGACCCAACTTCTGATGGAATATCTATTTTTGGAAATTTTAAAATATATTATTACAGCCTCATGTGGATGTTAGCTTTTATTCTGGGCTTCTACATTATGCAAATTATATATAAGAAAGAAGGTTTATCAATGGAAAAGCTTGATTCACTTTTTGTATATACAATCTTAGGAACAATGATTGGAGCTAGACTAGGTCATGTTATTTTTTATCAATTTGAACTATTTGAACAAGATTTTTTCAGTGTTTTTCTTCCATTTAGATTTAACCCAAGTTTTGAATTTACAGGTTTTAGAGGACTAGCGAGTCATGGAGCAGCAATTGGAATAATTACAGCAATGTATCTTTATAATACGCGTATATTAAAAAAGTCAATTCTTTGGATATTAGACAGGATTTTAATCCCAGTTGCCATAGGTGGTGCATTTATTAGAATTGGAAACTTTTTTAATTCTGAAATAGTCGGAAAAGAGACTGAGAGTATATTCGGAGTTGTTTTTTCAAAACTAGGAGAAGATTTCGCAAGACATCCTGCGCAATTATATGAAGCATTCAGTTATATTTTAATATTTTTTATTGTTGCACATATATATTGGAAAACTGATAAAATAAAAAAGACAGGATATCTTTTTGGTTTATTTTTTGTGCTTTTATGGACAAGTCGTTTTGTTGTAGAATTCTTTAAACAAGCACAAGTAGACGGAAGAGATGACTGGATATTAGGAATGAATACTGGACAAACACTTAGTATTCCATTCATTTTAATGGGTATTTACCTTATGTTTAGAAATAAAGCTAAAGCTTAATGTTGAGATTATTCAGATGGACTGCTTTTGTTGAAGGTAGTTCATATATTTTGTTAATTTTTATAGCAGTCCCAATAAAATATATTTTTTCAGACCCAGCGTATGTAAAAATATTAGGTATGCCCCACGGAATACTTTTCATTTTATATATTATACTTTCAATATTATGTAAATTAAAATATTCATGGGATAATAAAAAGTTCTTTATTATTTCAATTGCCTCATTAATCCCTTTTGGAACGTTTTACGTAGATAAAAAATATTTGAGATAATATGTAAAATCTTAATCTCTAAATTTCTTAAGTGTATCTTTCATTATAGGAGTAGCAACAAAAACTGATGAATAGGTTCCAACCAATACACCAATAATCAATGCAAATAACAATCCTCTAAGTGAATCTGCACCAAAAATAAACATTGAAAGTAAAACAACTAGTGTAGTAAATGAAGTGTTTAGTGTCCTAGAAATCGTACTATTCAAAGCTGAATTTACTGTTTTTTCAAAATCCCACGTTGAATGTTCATTCAAAAACTCTCTAATTCTGTCAAATACAACAACAGTATCATTAAGAGAGTAACCAATAACCGTTAGGATAGCAGCAATAAAAGCTTGATCAATCTCCATACTAAACGGCATAAATTTATACGTAAGAGAGAAAACACCTAATACAATCAATACATCATGAAACACTGCAGTAACAGCTCCAAGTGAAAACTGCCATCTCTTAAATCTAAAGAGAATATAAAGAAAAACAACAATTAAAGATCCTAAAATAGCTAAGAATGAATTTTGCTTAATATCATCAGCAATTGTAGGGCTAACTTTTGCTGACATCATTTTACCAATATTGTTTTCAGCATCTAAAAATTGAATATATGTATATCCTTCAGGTAGAAAATCTTTTAACGAAACAAAAAGTTTTGACTGCACCTCTTCATCTACTTCAGCAGAGTTTTCGTCAAACTTATACTTTGTAGAAATTTTAAGCTGATTTGGACTACCAATTGTTTTGATTTGAGAACTTCCAAATACAAGATCAGTAGAATTTTTTACTTCCTCAATATTAACATCATTTGCAAATCTGACAGTATATGTTCTACCTCCAACAAAATCAATTCCTTGGTCTAATCCAGTTGTAAATAAAGAAAAAATACCAGATGAAATTATGATGAAAGATAATACATATGCCATTTTTCTATATTTCAGAAAATCAATTGACATATTTCTAAAAAGTCCTTTTGTTAAGAAAGTAGAAAAATCAAATCGACTACCTTTATCTACATCCCAATAAACAAGTAACTTGGATATAAATATTGCAGTAAAAAGTGAAGTAATTATACCAACAAGTAAAGTAGTGGCAAAACCTTCAATTGGACCAGTACCAAAACTTTTTAATATTAAAGCAACTAAACCAGTAGTTATATTTGCATCTAAAATAGAAGACAAAGCATTTTGATAACCATCAACTATTGCAGGTTTTAATTTTTTTCCTCTGTATAACTCTTCTCTTACTCTTTCATATATAAGAACATTTGCATCAACGGCAATACCAATCGTTAGAACTATACCCGCTATACCAGGCAAGGTTAAAGCAGCATTAGAACCAGCCAAATAACCAAATATTAAAATGATATTGAAAACCAATGCTATATTAGAATAAATACCTGCCCTTCCGTAATAAAAGATCATCCATACTAGAACTAATATAAGAGCTATTATAAAAGATAAAGTTCCACTATCAATTGCTTCTTGTCCTAGTGAAGGCCCTACTTCGTCAGCTTGAATTATATCAGCAGATGCAGGTAACTTTCCTGCTCTAAGAACATTTGCTAAATCTTGAGCTTCAGCTATTGTAAAATTACCTGAAATTTCACTATTACCACCAGTAATAGGCCCACTTGTAACACCGGGAGCTGAATATACTATATCATCAAGAACAATAGCAATTTGAGAAGCCTGAGTAAATGCATCTGCAGTCATTTGTTCCCAAATTTTAGCACCTTTAGAATTCATTTGCATACTAACAGTAGGTCTATTCATCATATCAATTTGCTGACTAGCATCAGTGATAACAGAGCCACTTAACTTAGGTTCTTTTTTTATATTTCCATTTAATGCATACAATTCAACTAATTCTTGTCCATCTTCCATTTTCTTAGGCAAACCCCAAAGAAATTTTACGAATCTCTGAGACGGTTGCAAAAAAGATCTAACCTTAGAATCTGATAAGTATTTATCAATCAATATCTTATCTTTAGGGCTAAATGATGCAATGACGGGACCGCCAGAAAACCCTGGTGCCTTGATGAGATCCATTATCGGGTTAGCTTCAATTGCAATCGAGTCAGTGTCTGTACCTAGAAGTTCTTCAATTTCACTTAGCTCATTTTGTTCAGGGCTTGTTTTAGAGTCAATGGTCCTTGACTTTATTTCATTATTTGCTTTTTGTAAAAAAGAGATAAATTCTTCACCTTTAAGGGCATCCCAAAATTCTAACTGTGCAGTACCCTGTAATAATTTCTTTATTCTTTCAACATCTCTAGCTCCAGGTAATTCAAACGAAATTCTAGCAGAATTACCCATTCTTTGGATTACAGGGGATAATAATCCGTCAGGATCTACTCTTTTTCTTAAAACTTGTAGTGCAGATTCAATACTTTCATCTATTTTAATCTCTAATACAGATTGCACCTCATCATCAGACATTTCAGATGTAATTTCATCACTTAACGTTCTATTTGAAAAAATTGAGACTAATTTTAAATCACCTTTAATTTCATCAAATGCTATAAAAAAGTCTTCAAGATATGTATTTTGACTATTTTTCTGCATTTCTTCAGCATTTGTTAATGCTTTATTAAAAATTGGATCTTTATCATTACTGGATGCTAAATTTTCTAAAATCTCTTTTACAGAAATTTGTAAGATAGCATTAATACCTCCCTTTAAATCTAAACCTAGCTTCATAGATTCTTTCTTCAATTCCTCATAAGTCCATTCAAATGAAAGAAAATTAAATACAGGAAGATTTGCAATTGAGTCAAGATAATTTAACTTAATATCTCTTCTTTTAGTATCAAAATTTTGTTCTGAATCAGAAATCATCCTTGTAGAATACTGAACTGCTTCACTTTCTACAAGATTAAACTGAAAAGTTAATACTAATTGATAAATACAAACAATACCAAATAGCAAAGCAAAAAATTTAATTAAACCTTTGTTTTTCATATTATGATTTCTTTTCAGTTAAAAATTCCAGCAAATATATAATTTAGGACATAAACTGACAACAGATTTAACTGTTTTATTAATTATAATAAATGTTAATGCAATTAAAGATTTAAAATAGAATTTGTCTTTTTCACCCCTTTTGCACTTTCTTTTAGATGAGCTAAATCTTGAGAATTTAGATCTAATTCAATAATTTTTTCAATTCCATTTTTTCCAAGAGTAACAGGAACACCAATACACAAATCATGGAGACCATATTCACCCTCAAGTAGGACAGAACAAGGGAAAATTTTATTGTGATTACAAGCAATAGAATGAACTAAAGCACTAACTGCAGCTCCAGGAGCATACCATGCAGAAGTTCCTAGTAATTTAGTTAATGTTGCTCCACCAACCTTTGTATCTTCTTTAACCTGATTTAATCTTTCCTCTGAAAGGAAATTTGAAACCCTTACGCTATTTCTAGTTGCTTTTGAAATCAACGGCACCATTCCTTTATCACTATGGCCTCCAATAACCATACCATCAACATCACTGATTGGTGCGTTAAGTGCTTCCGCTAATCTGTATTTAAATCTTGCAGAATCAAGGGCTCCGCCCATACCAATAATTTTATTTTTTGGAATATCTAAAGTTTTATATGCTAAATAAGTCATGGTATCCATCGGATTGCTAACGACAATAATTATTGTATCAGGCGAATATTTTATTAAATTAGAACTAACTTCCCTGACGATTCCTGCATTGATACCGATTAATTCTTCTCTAGTCATTCCAGGCTTTCTTGGAATACCTGATGTTATTATGCAAATATTACTATCAGCAGTTTTTAAATAATCATTGGTAGTACCAATAATTTTTGTATCAAAATTATTTAGAGAAGATGTCTGCATCAAATCCATAGCTTTGCCTTCAGCAAAACCTTCTTTGATGTCTAGTATAACAACTTCTGATGCAAAATTCTTAATCGCTATATATTCAGCACAGCTTGCACCTACTGCACCTGCTCCTACTACTGTAATTTTCATAATATTATTTTAAGCATCAATATTTGCATAAAGAGCATTATTTTCAATAAATTCTCTTCTTGGAGGAACATCATCACCCATAAGCATAGAGAATATTCTATCTGCCTCAACTCCGTTTTCAATAACAACTTTTCTCATAGTTCTAAATTCAGGATTCATAGTGGTGTCCCATAATTGAGAAGCATTCATCTCACCAAGCCCTTTATATCTTTGAACTTTACACCCATCTCCAAATTTCATCATTATATTATCTCTTTGATCATTATCCCAAGCATACTCTTTCTTAGCACCTTTTTTCACCAAGTATAAAGGAGGAGTTGCGATATAAACGTGTCCATTTTCAACTAGTTCTTTCATATATCTAAATAAGAATGTAAGTATTAGGGTTGAAATATGACTACCATCAATATCAGCATCACACATAATAACAACTTTGTGATATCTGAGTTTTTCGATATTTAAAGCTTTAGAATCTTCCTCTGTTCCAATTGTTACACCTAATGCAGTAAAAATATTTCTAATTTCTTCATTTTCAAATACTTTATGCTGCATGGCTTTTTCAACATTTAATATTTTTCCACGTAAAGGCAAAATTGCCTGAAAAGCTCTATCTCTACCTTGCTTTGCTGTTCCACCAGCTGAATCTCCCTCAACAAGAAAAACTTCACATTTGGCAGGATCTTGCTCTGAGCAATCAGAAAGCTTTCCTGGAAGACCGCCAATACTCATGACTGACTTTCTCTGAACCATTTCTCTTGCCTTTTGGGCAGCATGTCTTGCCTGAGCTGCTAATATTACTTTCTGAACAATTATTTTAGCATCATCTGGATGTTCTTCTAAATAGTCTCTTAACATTTCTGAAACTGCCTGACTAACAGATGAGGAAACTTCTTTATTTCCAAGTTTTGTCTTAGTCTGACCTTCAAATTGAGGCTCAGCAACTTTAACCGAAATAATTGCAGTCAATCCTTCTCTAAAATCATCGCCAGCAATATCAAATTTTAATTTATCTAACATCCCTGATGATTCAGAATATTTTTTTAATGTATGTGTTAGACCTCTTCTAAAACCACTTAAGTGAGTACCACCTTCATGAGTATTAATATTATTAACATAAGAATGTAGATTTTCAGAATATGATGTATTATATATCATTGCAACCTCAACAGGAACTCCATTTTTCTCACCTTCAAAAGCAATAACATCTTTCATTATTGGCTCTCTTGTCTCATCTAAAAATTTAATAAATTCAACCAAACCTTCTTTTGAATGAAACTCTTCATTTACAAAATTACCTTCTTCATCTTTGTTACGCATATCAGTAATGCTAATAGTAATTCCTTTGTTTAAAAAAGATAATTCTCTTAGCCTTGTTGCAAGTATATCGTAGCTGTAAGTATTAATATCTTTAAAAATTGTTTTGTCTGGCAAAAATGTTACAATAGTCCCATTTTTATCTGATTTACCAATTTCTTTTACAGGTTCAACAGATTTACCTCTTTGATACTCTTGAGCGTATATTTTACCGTCTCTATGAACAGTTGCAGTAAGTTTTTCTGAAAGAGCATTTACACAACTAACACCAACACCATGCAAACCTCCAGAAACCTTATAAGAATCTTTATCAAATTTACCTCCAGCACCAATTTTTGTCATTACAACTTCCAAAGCTGAAACCCCTTCTTTTTTATGCATACCAACTGGAATACCTCGACCGTTATCTTCAGTTGTTACAGAATTATCTTTATTTATTGTGACGGATATCCTATCACAGTGACCTGCCATTGCCTCGTCAATTGAATTATCCACAACTTCGTAAACAAGATGATGCAGACCTCTAGAACCTACGTCTCCTATATACATTGACGGACGCATTCTGACATGCTCCATACCTTCCAACGCCTGAATACTATCCGCTGAATATTTAGCTTGATTTTCGCTCATAATTGATTGTAAAATAGTTAGTTAAAATAACACCCTTAAATTGTAAAAATTTGAGTTTGAATTTATTCATTTACAAATATACAAAAAGTAACTCCCCAACAGGTTAAAATAATAAATTTATAAATGATAAGTTATTAACAATTATTAATGATTAAGAGCATCCTAATATGCATCATCATGAACCTTTGAAATAGCTCTTCCAGAAGGCTCATTTAAGGACTTAAATGCTTCATCCCATTCTAATGCAATTTTAGTACTACAAGCAACTGAAGGTTCTTGAGGGACACACTTTGCAGCAGTATCTGAGGGAAAATGTTCAGAAAATAACGAACGATAATAATATTCCTCCTTTGTACCAGGAGGTTGAATGGGGAATTTTTGTGCTGCATTTGTCAATTGATCGTCAGAGATGAGCTTTTCAACAACCGTTTTTAAAGTGTCAATCCAACTATACCCTACTCCATCACTGAATTGTTCCTTTTGCCTCCAAACAATTTCTTTTGGCAAATAATCCTCAAATGCTTTTCTTAATATCCATTTTTCAATTCTATCTCCGTTTATCATTTTATCTTTTGGATTTAAAGTCATGGCAACATCAATAAATTCTTTATCCAAAAATGGCACCCTTCCCTCAACTCCCCAAGCAGCTAAACTTTTATTAGCCCTTAAACAATCATACATGTGTAGTTTATCTAATTTTCTTACTGTTTCTTCATGAAACTCCCTAGCATTAGGAGCTTTATGAAAGTATAGATATCCGCCAAACAACTCATCAGCACCTTCCCCAGAAAGAACCATTTTTATTCCCATAGATTTGATTACTCGGGCCATTAAATACATTGGAGTAGAAGCTCTTATGGTTGTTATATCATAAGTTTCCAGATTGTAAATTACATCTTTGATAGCATCTAAACCTTCTTGGATTGTAAATACAATTTCGTGATGTATAGTACCTATATAATCTGCAACTTTTTTTGCTGCAGTCAGATCAGGCGAACCTTCTAAACCCACCGAAAATGAATGCAACTGTGGCCACCAAGCAGGTTGCTTATCATTTGATTCAATTCTCTTTTGAGAATATTTTTTTGCAATTGCAGATGTTATCGATGAGTCGAGCCCGCCTGAAAGAAGAACTCCATATGGAACATCACTCATTAACTGCCTATGAACAGCACTTTCAAGAGATTCTCTTAGTTTAGATATATCAGATTCTAGTTCCTTTACATTTTCAAAATCTCTCCAGTCTCTATTATACCAACTAACAAATTTTTTATCTGAACTATAAAAATAATTACCAGGTGGAAATAGTTTAATCTTATTACATTGACCTTCAAGGGCTTTTAACTCTGAGGAAACATAAAATACATCTTGATCATCCCAACCAATATACAGTGGAATTATTCCCATATGATCTCTTGCAATAAAGTATTCATCTTTTAAGGAATCGTAAATTGAAAATGCATAAATTCCGTTAAGTTTATCCAAAAAATCATATCCATATTTCTCATAAAGAGCCAATATTACCTCACAATCACTTTTGGTTAAAAAATCATATTCAGGAAATTCCTTTCGAAGCTCCATATGGTTATAAATCTCACCGTTAGCAGCTAATACGAATCGTTTGTTATTACTAAATAATGGTTGCTGACCAGATGAAGGATCTACAATAGCAAGTCTTTCATGGGCAACAATTGCATTTTCATTAGAATATATACCACTCCAATCTGGACCTCTATGTCTTATTGTTTTAGCCATTTCTAAAACCTTTAGCCTTAATGAATCGTTATTTTTTGTATTGAACGCACAAACTATACCACACATAATTATGTTTTTTAAACAAAAAAAATGATTATTGTTTAATTTAAAAACAATAAATGATTAAATGATTACATTTTATAACTAAAAAGTATATTTTACACATAATACTTAATAAAATATACAGATGATTAAAAAATAAACTTAATTATGTAAGCTATGGAATATTTAAATATTTATGAGACTGAAGAGAAATTCTCCATTTTGGATTATTTTTTACAAATTCAACCATTAAAGGCATCATTTTTTCTCTTTTACCCCACTCAGGCTGAAGATAAAGAATTGCATTATTATTAACTTTTTTAGCCTGCTCTTGAGCAAATTTAAAATCATGATTATTATAAATAATCACTTTTAGCTCATCCGCAATATCATATGCTTCAGAAATAGGAAGCTTTGCTTTTTTAGGTGACAAACAAAACCAGTCCCATTCCCCGCTAATTGTATCTGATCCAGAAGTTTCGATATGGATTTTTTTATTATATTTTTTTAACTCTTTGGTCAATGGACCCATATTCCACATGAGCGGCTCCCCCCCAGTAATCACAATAACATCTGAAACATCTTTACAATCTTTTACAATAGATTCTACAGAAATCATTGGATGCTTATTTTTATCCCAGCTTTCTTTTACATCACACCAATGACAACCTACATCACACCCACCTGTCCTTATAAAATAAGAAGCCAATCCTTTATAAAAACCCTCTCCCTGAATTGTGTAAAAAGATTCCATTATTGGCAATACTTCTCCTTTTTCTAAAAGTGTCTTTGTTTTTTTATCCATGAGAGAACAAATATAAAAATCTTAATATCTATATTTACCCACTTAATTAATTATTTCTGATGGATAATAAAGGAACAAGAATAAATAAATTATTAAGCGAGGTCGGGTATTGTTCTAGAAGACAAGCAGATGGCTTAATAGAGCAAGGTAGGATTTATGTAAATAAGAAACCTGCTAAAATGGGAATGAAAGTCTCTGAAGATGATCTGATTGAAGTAGATGGCGAAAAAATTAATCAATCCAAAAAGAAAAAAATATTTATAGCGTTAAATAAACCAAGAGGAGTTGTTTGCACAACAAATGCCGGAGTTGAAGAAAACAATATTATAGATTTTTTAAACTTTCCTGAAAGAGTTTTTCCGATTGGTAGACTTGATAAGTCAACAACCGGACTAATATTACTAACCAACGATGGAGAAACTGCAAATAAGATACTTAAGACTGCGAATGATAATGAAAAAGAGTACCTAGTTAAAGTAAATAGACCCATTCCCCTGTCGGTTCTAAAAGAAATGAGTGAAGGGGTTCCTATTCTAAACAAGAAAACAAAAAAATGTGTAGTTGAGAAAATAAAAACAAACCAGTTTAAGATTATTCTAACTCAAGGACTAAATAGACAGATTAGAAGAATGTGTGACTATTTCGATTATAAAGTTGTTTCTCTTCAAAGAATTAGAATAATGAATATAAAACTAGATATTCCTGAAGGAAAATACAGAATGCTCACAGATAATGAAATAAAATTATTAAGAAAATAACATGTCTAAATTAACACCTTTTCATCTAGCTATTCCTGTAGACAATATATCTGTCTGTAGGAAATTTTATGGAGAAATTCTTGGATGTGAAGAAGGAAGAAACAGTGATCATTGGGTTGATTTTGATCTTTTTGGCCACCAGTTAGTAATCCATTATAAAGAAAAATCTAAAGATGAAATTCATACAAATCTTGTTGATGGGAAAAATATTCCTATTCCACATTTTGGTGTTGTTTTAGAGTGGGATATTTTTCATAAATTTTCAAAAGAATTAATTACCAAAGGAGTGGAATTTATCATTGAACCATATACTCGATTCAAAGGTCAACCAGGCGAACAAGCTACTATGTTTTTTTTAGATCCAGCTGGAAATGCGCTTGAATTCAAGTCTTTCAAAGATTTGAATAAAATTTTTGAGAAATAAAACTAACCCTTATAGGCAAGTAGTGTATTTTTCAATAGCATAGCTATTGTCATAGGTCCGACACCGCCAGGAACCGGCGTGATATAGCTAGATTTTTTTGATACATTTTCAAAGTCAACATCTCCGACAATTTTATATCCTTTTTCGGAGCCATCAGCGACCCTAGTTATTCCAACATCAACAATGACAGCACCGTCTTTTATCATTTCTGCATTTACAAAATTTGGTATACCTAATGCTGAAATTATAATGTCAGCCTGTTTGGTTAAATCTTCAATATTTTTGGTTCTGCTATGAGCTAATGTGACCGTTGAATTCCCGGGATTGGATTTTTGACTCATCAAAATACTAATTGGCCTACCGACAATGTCAGATCTTCCTATAACAACTGTATGTTTTCCAGAGGTTTTAACATTATATCTTTTGAGAAGCTCTATAATTCCAAAAGGAGTAGCCGAAATAAAAGTTGGAAGACTTAAAGCCATTTTCCCAAAGTTAGTTGGATGAAAACCGTCTACATCTTTATCAGCATCAACTGCCATTAATATTTTTTGAGAATCTATATGTTTAGGTAAAGGAAGTTGAACAATATAGCCGTCTATCTTTTCATCATTATTTAACTCTTTAACTTTTTCAAGAAGTTCATTTTCGGAAATTGTTTCAGGAAGTTTTATCAGAGTAGATTCAAAACCAACTCTTTTACAGGCACGAACTTTACTACCAACATATGTTAGACTTGCTCCGTCATCGCCAACAATAACTGCAGCTAAATGCGGAGGTCTTGAGCCTTTTGCGGTAATCTCTTTTACAGATTCTGCAATTTCAGCTTTAATATCGTTACTTGTTTTTTTTCCGTCTAAAATTATCATCTACCCTTCATATTTTGCATCATCTGCATCATTTTACCTTGACCCATTCCTTGCATCATCTTCATCATTTTACTCATTTGATTGA
>MDSW01153847.1_pt1 | contig 16811 bp, 12 predicted proteins | sample 811171 | NCBI WGS metagenome assembly MDSW01 (sample SAMN05326641, study PRJNA326480) | marine metagenome | isolation source: seawater | place: Atlantic Ocean: North West | collected 2012
ACGCCTCACGCAAGTGAGGCAGTACTGCTGCTAAGAAAAAAAAATTTTTTACCACCTAATTTTATTTATTATTTATAATATTTTTACCTAAGAAAGTCTTAGGTGCGTGTATGGGGATATACGCGTATGTAAAATAAATATCTACATACGAAATTGAAAAAGAAAATGCTTGAAATCATATAGACAAAAGTGTGTGTTGGTTAGAGTAATTTCATTTTCTTTCATAACAGTTGGACACTGTATATAACAAGACTCCACTTCGGTGGAGTTTTGTGTTATAGTGATGATTATGAAAATGTATAAAAACAAAAAGAAAAAATCTAAAGGCAAAGGCAAAAAGAAACTAGGTTACTAATGCCAGGTCCTTATTCAGAAAAACAAAAAAAGATAGCTAAAGTAGCACCACCTTTTGATAAGATTACTGCTGCTGATTTTAAAAAGCTAAGAGATAGTAAGAGAAGACCTAAGAAAACATAATGGCAACATACCAGGGTAAATCAGTCACACTTAATAAACCCTCTAGGATTAGTAAGGGTGAGCCTGGCTTTGGTCGTAAAAAGTTTAAGGTCTATGTCAAAGATGGTGACAAAGTAAAGAAGGTTATGTTCGGTGACCCTAATATGGAAATCCGAAAAGATAATCCGAAAGCTAGAAAATCTTTTAGAGCTAGACACAAATGCGACACAGCAACTGACAAGACTACACCTAGGTACTGGTCTTGTAAGATGTGGTAGGTCACAATGATAAATTCAGAGAATCAACTATCTAGTAACTTACCTACAGCTTATCAACTACATCCTAAAGGTAATCAACAATGTGGCAACTGTACGCATTTTTTAGAGTCAGGTTACTGCACTTTATTCAAAGCATCAGTACAATCATTTGCATGGTGCAAGAAGTGGATGGGAGGTAAGTAATGGCAATACCGGAAAGTGCTAAGAAGTCACTAAGAGCAAAAGCAGAGAAATCTAAATATACTTATGGACAGTTAGCTGCAGTGTACAGAAGAGGACAAGGTGCTTATGTATCTTCAGGTTCTCGTAATGTATCTATGGCAGCTTGGGCTATGGGTAGAGTCAACTCTTTTATTAAGGGTGGACATTCACAAGACAACGACTTAAAGAAGAAAAAATGAGTAGAAGAACACAACCCTATAAGCATGGTGTACCTGCAAAGTATTTAAAAGGTTTATCACCTACTGAAGCTAAGAAGAGAGCAGCAGAAATAAAAAGGACAGCTAAAGCCTATAGAGAAGGTAAGAGAGTAAATATATCTGCTGTGTCTAAGTCAAGAGCAAAGAGTGGAAGAAAAAATAAAATTACTTGATACCTGTCGGATGTCCGAGGTGTGGAGAAGAATTGTTACCAAAGAACGATATGAAGTGTAAAAACAAGGATTGTAAGAACTATGACAAATAAAAAATTATGTTACGCTGCCGGATGCTTAAGACCACTTCCTAAAGGTCATAGCAAATATTGTTCTAAAAAATGTTCTAACAGAATACGCACACAAAAATACAGAGCTAAAAAAGATGGTGTTGAGTGGAAACAAGAAGATGACAAACTAAACATACCTAGTCAGAAAAATGTACAGACACGAAGAGGTAAGGTATATAACGACTTAGTAGAATCTAAACTTGGTGAACAGATACTACAGAAAAAAATTACTAGGTCAGAAGTAGCAAAATTATTAGAGACATCAGTTGCTTCTGTATCTATGGCATACAACGCTTATGTAGAAGATTTAGAAGATGAAGTAGCGAAAGACAACTGGGCAGTGCCTGATGTAGCTGTAGAATCTATGAAAGACTTTTCAGACTTTAGATATAGATACTTCCAAACAGAACAAGGCATACCTTATGAGACACCTGAGTTTCATCAAAGATGGATAGAGTCCATACTTGATGCAATCGATAATGGTTATCAGCAAATGATATTATCACCACCTCGACATGGTAAGACAGACTTGCTTATACATTTTGTTATTTGGCTTATCTGTAAGAATCCTAATGTTCGTATTTTATGGGTTGGTGGTAATGAAGACATATCTAAAAATGCAGTAGGTTCTGTTATTGACCAGTTAGAAAATAATGAACTGCTTATAGAAGAGATATGTGGACCAGGACCTAAGTTCAAACCACAAAACAGAAGTGGTAAAGCCTGGTCACAAAATGGTTTTACAGTTGGTACTAGAACAGTTACCGGTATCAAATCACCTACAATGGTAGGTATTGGTCGTGGTGGTAAGATTCTATCAAGAGACTGTGACATAATTATTGCTGATGACATTGAAGACCACAGTTCTACTATGCAACCTGCCTCAAGAGAAAATACAAGAAACTGGTGGACTACAACACTATCAAGTCGTAAAGAGGAACATACAGCTATGGTAGTTATTGGTTCAAGACAGCACCATGATGATTTATATTCACATTTACTAGATAACGAATCTTGGAAAACAACAGTAGAAGAAGCACACGATACCGGATGTAACTTACCTGATTGGAACGAAGATGAACATAAAGATTGTATGTTGTGGTCAGGTAAAAGAACTTACAAGTGGCTTATGGATAGAAAACGAGCAGCAGAGACAACAGGTGGTAGAGCTATATTTGAAATGGTCTATCTTAATGTTGCTATACCGGATGGACTATCTTTATTTAGTCGTGAAGAGATAGAAGCATGTCGTGACCAAAAGCGTGATATTGGACATGTACCTCAAGGAACAAGATTGATTGCAGGATTAGACCCTGCATCTACCGGTTATCAAGCAGCATTCTTATGGGCATACGAACCTATAGAAAACAAATTACACATGGTAGATATGAACAACAGTTTAGGTGGTGGTATCCCACAAGCACTAGAGATTATGAAAGAGTGGTGGATGAAATACAATTTATCACACTGGGTTATAGAAGAGAATGGATTTCAGAAAGCTATACGACAAGATAAAAGCATTAGAGAGTTTGCTTCTAGTCACGCAATATTTTTAGAAGGACATGAGACACATAGAAATAAATTTGACCCAATCTATGGTGTCACAGCTATGAGACCACAATTTCAAGAACAAAATATTTCTTTGCCATATCTTGGATATGAAGCCCAAGAAAAGGTAAACTTATATACAAGTCAGTTAGTATATTTCAGTTCTGCTAGAAATAAAAGTAAGACTGTAGGTACTAAGACAGACATAGTTATGGCTAGTTGGTTTCCAATGAGAGCCATAAGAAGAATGCAAAAAGAACGCTTTGCTGAGTTAGGATATGAATATAATCCTAGCTTTTCAGGGTATGAATCTAGTAATATGGATTTAGATAATTGGAGTTAAATGCCTTTAGATAGTAAGAAATTATACGAAAAAATAGATTACCTCAGAGTGATTAATCAAGAACAAATGATTGATAGGTCTAGGATTCGTGACATTATGAATGGTGGTGAAGCTGCAGTTAAAGCACTTCTTGGTAATTCAGTAAATGTAGAATATCACGAACTACCTGCACCTAACTTATTTCTTACAGCACTAGAAAGATTTTCACAAAAACTAGGAAGAAGTCCTGACTTAAAAGTAGATTTAATAAACGATAAAGATTCTGAAAGAGCTAAAAAGAAATCAGAAAAACTAGAAAGAATAGTTACCTCATACGATAAGTTTCAAAAATTACACATGCAGTTACCACAAGCTGCTAGATGGTTACCTGGTTATGGTTTTATAGTATGGACTATAGGACATAAAAGAGATAAAGATGGTAACCCATATCCCTATGCTGAATTACAAGACCCTTTTACTTGTTATCCTGGAGTATTTGGAAATGACCAACAACCAAAAGAATTAGCAATAATTCGTAGAGTCCCACATACAGTATTAGCTGAACAATATCCTGAAGCTAAACAGTTTATATTTCAAAAAGAAGAGAATGATGAAGGATTCCAAAACCCATACTCTGCACTTATGGATAGTACAGATAGAGCAGGAGGTTGGGCTAACTCTACAGGACATGGCAAAGTTGTAGTTGAGTATAGAGATAATGAGGGAACTTATGTATTCCTACCTGAAAATAAAAAAATAATTGATTTTATGCCTAATGTTTTACAATCAGGACCTTGTTTCGTTGTTGCTAAAAGATATGCGTTTGACCAAATGCAATCACAGTTTCAACACATTACAGGTCTTATGGCAAACATGGCAAAGATTAACATACTTGGAACTATTGCTATGGAAGATGCAGTATTTACAGAGACAAACATTGTCGGTGAGATTGAATCAGGAAAGTATAGAAAAGGCAGATTTGCTGTAAACTATTTAACACCTGGTTCGCAAGTGTCTAAACCAGTCAACAATCTACCTTACCAATTATTCCAACAAGTAGATAGGCTTGAAAGACATTTGCGACTTGGTGCAGCATATCCAGTATCTGATGATGGACAATCACCTAATGCATTTGTTACTGGTAGAGGTTTAGAAGAATTAGGACAATCTGCATCACTGCATGTTAGAGAATATCAAACAGTTCTTAAAGAAGCGTTGCAAGAAATAGATGCTAAGAGATTAGAGTATGATGAGATAATGTTTCCAAGTGTGCGTAAACCTATAGCAGGTATGCATAAGGGAACTTCTTACAAAGAAAGTTATACACCACAAACAGATATATCAGAGATTTATGAAACAAGAAGAGTCTATGGTGTTATGGCAGGATTTGATGAGGCACAAAAAGTTATTACAGGGTTGCAGCTTTATCAACAAGGAATTATAGATAAACAAACACTACAAGAAAACATGGATGGTTTAGATAATATTTCTAAAATAAATAATCGTTCTAATGCAGAAAAAGCAGAGACAGTATTGTTTGAAAGTCTTATGGCACAAGCTGCACAAGGAGACCCAAAAGCAACTATGGCAGCTATAGAGATTAGAAAAAATCCTCAAAATATGTCTAAGATACTAGATAAGTATTACACAGCAGAAGGTGATGAACCATCTGCTGAAGAAGAACAGATATTACAACAAGCTGTTGCACCTCAACCACAAGCACAAACACCACCTGATGTAGCTGCTGCTTTACAACAAGCATTAGCAGGTGGAGGTTTAGGAGGATAAATGCCACACCCATCAGATGAAACCACTAAAGATTTTTATAATATTATAAATAATAATGATTGGGATGAATTAGAAGATGTAGTATTCAATACAGATGAAACACCTTATAATTCAGGTAAAGAAATATTTTTAGGTAGTTATTTACTACCCACACCATTCCCTGGACTTTGGATAAACTTTAATGTTGGATTTGAAATAGAAGATGAAAATGAGGATAGAATATGGTAAGAAAATCTGCAGCACTAAAAAAACAAACTGATATGAAAGTAGATGGTGCATTTCAAGATGCAGTCTTAAAACCAATACCTGGAACAGGAGACCTTGGTTCGTATCAAGCACAAGAAAATCAAATAGCTGCAGTCGGTGGACCTCCTCCTGAATTACCTCTTGCACAACAAGCAACAGCAGTTCCACAACCATTACCAAATATTTATGGAGTTTCTGATAGACCATTAGAGTCAGTAAGACAAGACACAGTAGGAGATAGTTTTGTTGAATTACCACCTGCTACAAACATACAAGTAACTAGAGAATTATTAAAACGATTCTATCCTGATTCTGAAATTCAAGATTATTTGGAATTGTAATGGCTCTTGGTAAATTATTTTTTGACCAAGATTGGCTTAAATCTCAGGAACAAGCTGATGCTTTTGAAAAAGCTCTAAATACTAAATATCAATCATTAGGTAATGAGGGTGTTGCTAGTTTAGGTTCAGGAGTAAAAAAGTATAAAGATATACTACCTACTGCACCAAGTTCTTTACATATTGCATTAGCAGAACTGCAAGTAGATACACCTACAGCTTATGAGTTGTACAAAGGAAGTAAAACAAATCTACCTAATTACACATATCGATATATTAATCCAGGTCAAAGTGCTGTAATTGATTCTGTTACTAGAGGTATATCAAAAGCAATAGAAAACCCTGAAGATAAATCAAATATATTTGCAGACAATAGATTAATACAAGATTTAAGAAATCGTATTGGTGGTAATGGTAAACCTGATGATATGTCATTCTTAGACAAAATAACACCAATCATAGGTTTGCTTACAGGAGTTATGGGAGAAGTTAAAAAACAAAGTTCTATATCATCTGCAAATTATTTAGCTGAGTTAGAAGACATAGCTAAAAGTAAAGGTATGACATTAGAAGACTGGATATCTTATGAGGGTGATGAAAGAACTAAATACAATAAAGCACCACTCTTAGATAGAATACTTGCTTTCTCTAGGTCCAGGGATGTAGGTGAGATGATGAAGTCTTACAATCAAACAGGTGTATTCACTGGTCTTACTCCTAATGCAGAACAATGGTTATTGAAGCAAGGTAAAGTAAATGAAGATGGTACACCATTTATTCCACAAACAGAGTTTGACTTTTTAACAGATGACAAGTTTGCAGAATATTTTGCTAAAACCCTTTTAATTAGAAACCCTGATGGAGAACTAAGAAACTTAAATATAAATGAATTATTAAAGACAGCATATCAAGCAGCAGCTTACTCGTTTAGAGGTACACCTAGTGAAAGGTCTGCATACAATGTATTCGGTGGAGGTGCATTAGCTGCAGGTGAGGAAAGTAGAAATAAAGGTGTTGAATATGGTTTAGCACAAACTCCTGGAGATTCCTTCTCTCTTGTAGCAGGAGGAACATTCAGATATGAATACAGTCCTAAGAATCCTATCTTTGAAGAAACACAAGCTAAATATCAAAGAGAAAAAGAAATCTTAGCCACAAAGTTAAAAGAATATATTATTACAGAAGATGAATACAAAGAGCAATTAGATGCTGTAATAGATGCAGAGCAGAATGAAATAGATGAATTACAATTCCAACAAGAACGAGGACTATGGGGTAGAGTTTCAGGTGTTGTTAACCTTGCTAATGAGTTTGCTTTAGACATACCTTTAGGCGTTACTAAAGCTGTTAAGAAACCACTCTTACAAGGTGTTGGAAAACAAATAGCAGAATACCAGGCATCAGGCAGAAGTGTTGGAGAATTTTTTGCAGATAATCAAGACATAATACAAAGCGTTTCAAGTTCAATACATCAATCAACTAAAAATGGTGGTCCAGTATTTACTGAATTAGTACAAAGAGCAAGAATACCAGTAGGTTTAGCTGATGATATAACAAATGCACAAAGTGCAGAAGAAGTAGCAGTAATACTAGAAAAATCTGTAAGAGGCGGTCAAATAGCAGATATGCAGTTTGGTAAACAAAGTTTATCAGGCAGTAAACAATTTACTATTCAAGGTAAAGCCCTATCAGATAATTTCTTATCAAATCTTATGGAACAAAGTAAAAGAACAGATGAAGCTGCTACTTATGCAAGAACAGGTAATTTAACAGAGTTTTTTGAAAGAACAGATATTAAAGCACCTAATCAAGGTGTCAATATAGATTTAGATAATCCTAATAAAGCAGTGGACCAATTTCAAAAAGTAGGAGTTTTATGGTCTATACCTAAAAAACGAATAGAGCAATTATCAAAATCATTTTACAAACACATAAAAGAAGGCAACCACTTTGAAGCACAAAATGTATTTTATGATGAGTTGATTGGTGTTGAAGGTGCAAAGTCTTTGTTTAAAAACTATAAGGTAACTCCTGAAGAAGCTCTTGAAGTTATAACAGACTGGACAGATAAAGCTAGAAGAGGATTTAACTTACAGCAAGGAGAATACAACGCAACGATTAAATCTAAATGGTTAGAGGATGAAAATTATGTTCCTCTTATTACAGAAAAACTACAAGGTAAAACAATATATGGATTAGAAGATGCTGCTACACAAAGAACATCAGAAGCTGCACAGTTAGGACATTTGGCTTCACACACAATAAGTATTCCTAACTTTAGAGGTTTTATTAGAATGACTGGTTTTAAGAGAAAAGCTATAGGTCAAACAAGAAAAGAGTATGTAGATGATTTAATTGTTAAAGCAGAAAATTTACAAAAAAAAGGTGTTAAAGGTAACTTATTTGACCCTGAGTCTCCATTAGGAGAAATATTAGCAGATGCGTTAGCTGAAACACCAGGCAACCCTAAATTTTTATATCAAGCAGTAGCAGGTGCTACAGGAAAAATGGAAAAAAGAGCATTTGATGTACAAAGAAAATATTGGTCTCCTTTAACATTGTTATCTTCAGTTAAGTATCCTGCAAAGGTTACATTAGATACTTTAGGTAGAGCAGCAATATTTGGGTTTAGTAGTGCTTTTAGAAAACCTGGTGCATGGTTCAAAATGCTATTCAATGACCCTGATGGACAAATAGCCAAATGGTTAGGTGTAGATGTAGTTACTGATTTAACAGGTGCATTTAGAAAAGTTCAACAAAAAGATTATGATAGTAAATATTTAGGAAGATTACCTAAAGTATTTCATAGAGCATTCAATATGTTTGATGAAAATTTACAAAAGTTTTCTTCATCAGAGTTAGCAGATGCAACTGCTATGAATCCTTTAACAAGATACAAAGAAGCACAGTTAGAATTTAAAAAACTAGGTCTTATAAATAAAAAAGGTACTCCTGATAATTTACCTCAAGATATATCTGTAAAAGAATTATCAGAGGATTATATAGATAATTATATTGGAATGTTACGATTTCAAATCAACGAACCATTATCTCCAACTGTAGCGGCAGGTATAGTAGAAGGATATACAGATGAAGCGTTAGCAGAACTTATATCATCAGATACTAAATTATCAAGGGTTATACAGTTTTATAATAAAAAACTTGTATCAAGAGACAATCAAATAGGTAAGACAATGCCTTTAATAAATACTAATGATGATTTAATTAGATTAGTTAAAGATTACAGAATTACATTGATGAATCTAACTAATGGAGATACAGAACTTCTTAAGGTTATTGCATCAGGTAAAGTTAAAAATGTAGATTTAACAGATGCTACATCACTTAGAACAACACAAGATTCAAAAATCAAAGCATATTTGAAACCAGTTATAGATAGAAATGTAGATGACTTACCTGCAAGAATACCAAACATATCAGAAAGAGCAGCAACAGGAAAAAGCACAAACTCTCTTTGGGGACAAATAACAGATTCCTTGTGGTTTACAGTACAGCAAATTGAATCTACCATGGCAAGAATACCAACTATGAAACAAGCTAAGTATTGGTATGTAGAAAACCTTAGAAAATTTATTACTAAAGAAGGTTATGAAGATTTATTAAAAGCACACTTTGATTCTACAAATGAAGTAAGACTTCCTGACAATATAGTACAAATGGCTAAAGATGAACTTGCACTAATAGCATCTAAAAGAGATGAAAACTTAAAACTACTAGATAAAAAAATAGACCCTGCATTTTCTATTGATAATGAAACTAATACTTTATCAGGTATTGTATTTAACTCTGATGGTAAGCTACCAACATCTGCTTTAAAAAATGCAACAGTAGAAGATGGTGTATTAAAACTAGATGCAGATATATCAAAAGCAGAATTTAAAGCATATCAGGAAGCTAGAAAAGTTGCAGATGTAAGAGCAGGTGCAGACAATCCTGCTATAGGAACTTACGATATAAATATAGATGCTGATTCATTAATAATTAATAATGAATTAAACGAATCACAAATTAAAGGACTTAGATATGCTTTAGGTAATGTCTTAGATGATAATACAAATATAGATAATCTTATAGAACAAGCATCAGATTATCTAAAACAACCTGGTGCAAATATTAATGGACTTGCTGACAGATTAGGTTTAGGAAAAAACTTTGATGAGATAGAAGTACAAAACATATTTAATAAAGCATTTAACAGAAGTAAATATGTTACTCCTACAGGACAAGTAAGACCAAAGTATATTAAAGAACTTGCAGACTTAAAATCATTAAAATCAAAACCTATTCTTTATGGAACAGTTAAAAAAGATGAAAGTTATGGAATACAAAACTTGCACAAAAAAGTATTTCAAAAATTACAAAATGCAGATGGTGTGTCTATAGATTTAAACAAGCCATTGTCTGCATTAGATGATGCAACAGAACAAGTTGGAATTTATGTATCTCCATATCCTGATGTTGAAGAAGTATTTGAAACAATATCTCCACAGGAAATAGCAGACTTTATAAATAAAAACAAAAGTAAATTAGGAAGAGACAATCATGTTTTAGGTTTTTGGACTGATACTGAAACTGGTGAAATATACTTAGATGTATCTATAAAACTATCAAGAGGTGTTGCTGATGATGTATTAGAAGCATCACCAAAACAATTAGCTAAAGCACATTTGTTAGCAAAGATAGGTGACCAATTCGGTATAGCAGATGTACCTATTGAAAAAGTTGGATTAGATGCTTATGTAGATAGTGGAACTGCAGATGTAGCAGAATTAATTAGAACAAATGCTGCAGAGTTTATAGATGATGTAAGCAAAAAACAATTAGGAGATATACCTATTGTTGAACAAAACACAAACTTTGATATAGAAAAATTTGGAATATTAAGGTCTGCAAATGTTTATGGTAAAGCAGATATAGATAACAATACTTTAGAATTGTTTGACCCAAGAGGTAATAAATTCCTAGATGATTTTACAGAAATAGATTACTTTGATGTGATAGATATTAATGGTGTAAGAGAGAATGCAAGAAACATTACATTTGGTGACTTAGATGAATTAAGTAATCAGTTTGCCATAGAAATACATGACAGACTTTTATATAACCTAGGTGAAAGAGGATACTTAGCAGAACAATATAGATTAGGTTTCCCATTCTTTGAGGCGTATAGAGATGTATTAGGAACATACACCAAACTTAGCTATGTTAATCCAAGAGCTGCAGCAAAAGTAGGATTCGGTTATAGAGAAGGTATTACAAGCAACTTAATTTATGAAGATAAAAACGAGACACAGTATTTAATTATCCCAGTTGGTGGTACATCTTTAGAAGATTATGTTAAATCAGAAGGTAATGGTACTTGGACAGAAGATGGTTCAGATTTAGATGGTAATGTAATATTTAAGAGGTCATATCCAATAGGTGCTTTAGGTGTAGCAGGTGGAGGACTTATGCCACCTATAGGACCATTCGTAGCTATACCAGTAGGATTTATTACTAATGTCTTAGCAGGTAATGAAACTACTGCACCTTATGCACTAAGAACAAGAAGGTATTTAGAAAAAACATTATTTCCTTATGGATTACCTTATGGCACAGAGACATCAGATATTTTTGATATTGCAGGAGAAGCAGCACAAGGATTCATACCTGCAACTGCAAAACAATTTTTAAATAGAATATCAAGCAATCTAAACATACAAGGTGTTGATTCTGATTTGTATATGTCAGCTACAAATGATGCAGTAAGAATAGCATCAGTATTACATCCTGATAAAGATGTAGATGAATTATTTAAAACATCAGAAATATTAAGAGATAATATATTTGCAATTAAATCTTGGGATAGAAATGTTAATCCATTTACTCCTAAGATAAATGTTTTATACAGAGCAGATTTAGAAAACAGCAAGTTCAAAGATTGGATTGGTAGTCAAGATGAAAGAACAGGTCTTGTTTACAATAGTTTTGTTGAATTATCAATTATACAAAGTTTCTTTAACGATATTAAAGATGAGTATGTAGTAACACTAGGTCCAAAGCAAGGTGAATATCAAGCTATGCTAGATGTGGTTATACTTCTTGGATTAGATAGGTACAGCTTAGAAGATTCATTTACTTCTGCTTCATTACTTAACAAAGGTAAAACAATATCTGAGGCAGGAAGAATAGCTAGAACAGAAGAAGAATATAACTTCTATACAGACAATGCGGATTTACAAGCGGATTATGGTCCTGTACTTATGTATTTCTATGATGGTATTGGACAACCAGGCACATCTGATTATTCAGGTTTTGGTTTTGTTAAAGGTTTAGGATTAGTTGAAACTCTTGATGAGTATGAATTTTATTATAGAGGTTCAACTTATGCTAAGTCTTTAGTAGAAAGGTCGCTAAAAGATTATATCAAAACAGAGTTAGAAGAAACACAAGGTAAAGTTGACCAGGGATTATTAAGAGATTTTTATGCAAGAACAGATGCAAAACTTAGACAGATGTTCCCACTTGCTTATTCAGATGAAGCACCAAAAGAACTAGCAAAATTAAAAGGCAGAAAAACAACTTCTGCATTGAATACATACGAACAGATAGCCTTATTAGAAGAAGCTGTAGAAGACCCAAGAATGGCAAAATTTGGTAATACTGAAGTATTAGCTGATTATCTAGGGTTTAGAAAATCAGTTGTAAATGTAGTTTTGATGACTGTAAAGAAAGACAAAACTTATTATTCCGATAAACAAGCAACTCAAGATGCGTTAAACTATATTAGAGTAACTGATGCACCTGAAGCACAATTTTTCAGAGATTTATTGTATGATAAGATTATGGAGTTATCAGTAAATAATGATGCTTTTAGAGAAATAGCTATGGATACATTTTTCAGAGAAGTAGATGCTTTTGGTTTAGGAGATGATTACTAATGTCAAACTGGATATTTAATAATGCAAACCTTCAAGATGAAGGTGAGTCAGATGATTCAACAGTTATAGTATCAGACCCATTAGATGTGGTTTCAATATTACAAGCATTACAACAACAAGGTTTGTCAGATATATCAAATCCTAATAAACCACTTGGATATAATTTTCAAGTAGATTACGAAGTAGAAATACCATCTATAGACTCAGTAACAGGGGAAGAAACAACTATAACTACAACTAAATCAGCAGAACAATATCTACGAGAGACTAAAGGATATAAGTATGTTTATTTCCCAGGTGATGTCAGGGAATCTTTTTTAGATATAAACCCAGTAGGTAGAGTTCAAGTAAAAAATTTATTAGGAAGAGCAGGGTTGCTTGATTTATCAGATGAAGAAGTAGTTGGTGCTACCGCAGATAGAAAAACATTAAATGCAATCAAAAAAGTTATGGACCAATCTATGAACTCAGGAGGTCAAAATAGTTGGTTGAAAACATTAGACATTATGGTTGCAAATACAAGACAAAAGAATATAGCTATCGCAGGTGATAAAACATTACAACCTGACCAAATTATGGATATTGTACAAGATGCAATAGTCAAAGGAACAAATAGAAAAGGTCAAGCATTATCAAGAACAGAAGTAGATATGATTGTTTCAGGTATAGAAAATATGTATGCAAACTTTAATAAAGTTGTATCAGAATCACCTGAAGGAACTCCTGACCAAATACTTTACACTGGTCAGTTAGATGCAGCATTTACTCCTCAGTTTGAGTTTGTGCCTGGACAAGAACAAGAATTACCTGATGAACCTGATGTAGATTCAGTCCTAGACCAGGTTTTATCAGGCAGAGAAGAGTTTTTAGCAGCAGATAAACAAGACCCAATGGAAAGACTTAATTCAAATCTTTATGGATACGAGAGAGCAATAGCAGAGAGAGAACCTAGAAGATAATGGAAGAAGCAGTAACACAATATACAGTAGAAGAAATAAAACAATTACTTTACGAAGAAGAAGTACCTGGTAATGATGCTTCAATATTATTAGCTATTGCATATTTAGAATCTAAATTTACTCATGGTATTGATGGTGATGTAGATGAAAATGATAAAGGTCTTTGGCAAATTAATCCTCCACAGTATTTTGATAATGGTAAACCTGATAACATGACTAAAGCATTTTTTCAAGAACAAGGTGAGACTTTAGAGATAGATGAGTTTACAGATAAAGTTAAATATGATATAGATTATGCAACTAAATTTGCTGTGCATATTTATAGATACAGAAGAGATAATCCAAAGTCTTATGGTATAGACCCATTTGATGCCTGGACTACTTATAAAGAATACATCAAACCAAATATGAAACGATTAGCACCGACTGATGAGTTGATATTTAAAGATGGCTTAGATGCAGAGATTACACAAGCAGTAGATTACATTAAGGGATACAATCAAATACCTTTTGGTAAACAAGAAGAAGAAGTTGCAGAAGTAGAAGAACCTGTACAAGAAAAACCTGAAGCACCTCAAACAACTACTACAACACAACCTGAGCCAGTTGTTGAAGAACCTCAAGAAGAATTAACTACTCCAAATACAAGGTTTCAAACAAGAGAAGAGTTTTATCAGATGAATCCACAAGAACAAAGCAGAGTAGATATGTTACCTGATGGCGTGTTAGATAGAGTGCTAAAATTATTTCAAAAAATGACTGAAGCAAAAAAACAAGCATCAGGTTTACAATCAGTAGAAAATAATAATATAGAAGGTGTGATGTAATGTTTGGTGCAACAGTATGGGTAGATGAAAATGGACAAAAGTACATTGTATGGCAAGTGCCTGAAAATAATATTTACATGCGATACAAAGCTACTGATTCACAAATAAATGCCTTCTTCAGTCAAGAACCGCCAACAGCAAGAGCTATAAGTAATACAGATGAAGATTGGATAAGTTCACACAGCTTCGGTGATATAGCAGAACTACCAAAAGAAGTAAGAGCAGGAGATATATCTCCATTTGTTTCCTTTGCAGAACAGTTTGCAGCTACTGCAGAATCAAGACCATGGATTATAGAAGATGATGAAATGTTTGGTTTGTGGGTGCAAGGTTTGGTGGAAGATAGAGACATTACTTCTGAAGAGTGGAGTAAAACAAAATGGTGGAATGAACACACTTACGAACAAAAACAATGGTTAGAGCTATCACAAGGTAAAGATATTAATGACCCAACTTTGTCTGAAGATGCAAAAACTTTTATAAAAGAAAATGAAGTATATTGGCGTAATGAACTTCTTAAAGCAGGTGTCAGTAATGTAGACCAAATTGTAGATGCAAATGGACAATCATTTGTTCAATGGTTTGCTTCAATGAACACTACTGGTAAATGGACAGAAGCATACACAGAGACACAAAAAAATGCTTTAGGAGACCCATCAAGAGGATTACCAAGAGATAGCAGGATAGATGATTGGTTGACAGGATTGCCTATGCAACTTGCAACTACACAAAGTGGTAAAGCTGCTGTATCATCACTTGCTTATGAGTGGTTAGGACCTTTGTATGGAAAGTTAGAAGATTCTAAACTAGATAACCTAGCTTCAATTTACAGAAATGCAGAATCTCCACAGGTTGGTGCAGATTTAGTTCAAGAAAAATTAAAAGCTATGAGACTTGCAATATTTCCATCAAGTGTATATGACCCTAATCTTACATACGAGGATATAGCTTCACCATGGAGAAATATAGCTACAGGTATTGTAGGCGGTGTTGTAGATGAAACTAGCTCATCTTGGTTAAACGCATTAAAGTCAAACAATCAAGATATTTTTGTAAGAGAACTTACAGTAGATGCACTAAACAAAGGAAATACATTTACAGTGGATAAAGTTACAGATGATATATCTGACTTTGTGGGTGCAGGTGGAGTAACTAGAGCAGTGAGAGGAGTGTTGTAATGGTAACTCAACCATTTGTAGACCCTGCAGCAGCAGGACCTAAAGGAGAACAAGTAACTGTTTATGGACCACAAGGTGAAGTAAGAAATGCTCAAAGATTTGCAAGAGTAGGAGAAAGTAAATCTGAACTTAGAAGATTTACTGAGGACTTAGGTTATTCATTAACAAAGCCTAGTAGTAGTAATATGTCACAACAGGGAATTACATCAGGTGGTCAATCAGAGCTAACACAAACTGCAAAGAATACAGTTCTAAGAGAAGCAGAAGTAAAATTTGGTGCTGTTTTACCACAAGCATTAACAGATATATATTTAGATGCTTATGTAAATAATTCAAATGATGCAACTGAAGCAGGGTTAGTTATGAGACAAAGTTCAGAATATCAAGCTATCTTTCCTGGTAACTTGAACCCTGATGGTGCAACAGTAAAGTTTACAGAATCAGAGTATATCCAACAAGTAACTGCGTATAAAAAGAAAATAGATTCTATAGGTATAAATTCAGATTTAGTGATAACAGCAGAAAGACAAAAAGAATTGATTGAAAATGCTGTATCTCCTGATGAATTTGGAAGTAGGGTAAATACTGTATATTCAAATATTATAGATGCAGTTCCACAAGTTCGTGAATTTTATAACAGACAGTTCAATAGAGAGTTGACAGATGTAGAAATAATTGCATCTGCATTAGACCCACAAATAAATGACCAAGTAACTGCAGGTACAATATTACCAACAGAGTTACTATCTCAAAAGGTAGTACAAGCACAAATAGGTGGTGAAGCATTGATTGCAGGTATTGATATATCACTTGATGAAGCTGCACAACTTAGACAAAGGGGTGTTACAGTACAGTCAGCTAGAGCAGGATTTTCACAAGCTGAAGCTATACAAGCTGCTGCTGCTGCACAAGGAAGGCAAGAAATAGGTGCTGCAGATATAGTCTTAGGCACTCAAGTAGGAGAACCTGGACAATTACAACAAGTTCAAAATATACTAGCTCAGGTAAGAGCTGAATCTGCTGCTGTATTAGGTGCTGCACAAGCTAGAACTGGTGAAGTCACTGGTTTAGTCGAAGCCTAAATATCTAAAGTAATACTTTACATTCTAATTATTATGATATAATAGCTTTAGCTATTTTGTACCTAGGTCCGAAATTCAAACTAGACCTGGATTTTGTAATCGGTCTTGATGCCTACTGACAAGACCTGTCAAATAAAAACAGTAGA
>MDSW01016545.1_pt1 | contig 16810 bp, 8 predicted proteins | sample 811171 | NCBI WGS metagenome assembly MDSW01 (sample SAMN05326641, study PRJNA326480) | marine metagenome | isolation source: seawater | place: Atlantic Ocean: North West | collected 2012
AGGTGTGGGCGGAGAGAGACGACGGCAAAAGTCCTTAAGGATCGGCGTTCACCACGCCAACGCGGTCGTATGGGGACCAGTGTATAGAACGCGCCTGACGGAGCTTCTCCTTCTGCACGAGCTGGTAGATTTCCGGGTCCGCGTCCTTGAGGGTTTTCAGCGCCTCCGGGAAGACGGGCTCCTGCGGCGCGGCGCGGCGCGAGAGGGGTCGGGCGACGAGAGGGCGGGTCTCGCGTCAGAGAAGGGGGGGGGGTTGGACGTCGTCGTGTCGTGCACGCGAGCGCGCGGCGGCACGGCACGGCGGCGAACGCGAGGGACGCGCGGGAGGTTGGGGAAAAGCGATCCCCGTCCAAGTCGAACGAACGCAGATGATCGCGTCGACGCGCGATCCCCCGCGCGGATCCGCACGGTCGGTCGCGAGGTATCGAGCCGGGATCGATCGCGCGGCGCACCATGGCGATCGCGGGGGTGACGAAACGCGGGGTGTGATGCGAGTGCGCGCTGTGTGCGCCTCCGAGAGTGCGCCAGGGTCGACGTCGACGGCGGAGTTGGTTTGAAGACGATGAAGTCGCACGCTTCGTCGCGCAGAGAGGATCTTTCCACGTGGCGCGGGACGACCTTTTCGCGAACCCCGCGTCGTCAGTACAACTAGAGATGGCCGCGCGAGCGCGGTGGTGCGTCGCCCCGCCTCGGGCGGTTCCCCGACGACGCGCGGGCGGGGACGCACCCGGACGCGCGCGTCGTCGGCGCGGTCGCGGCGCGAGCGCGCCGAGAGCGGCGGACGGTCCGCCGCCCGCCGAGGCGGCGTCGGAGTCCATCGCGGTCTCTACAGGTAGGTCCGCCTCGGACGACGCCAAGACGGAGCTCTGGGAACGATGGTGGTTCGAAGCCCGCAACGCGGACGCGCTCGCGGTCCTCGCGAAGATGCCCGGCGCGGACGTGAACCGCAAGACCCGGCCGCGGATCGACCCCAAAGGGAAGGTCGCGTTCGACCCGGGCGGCCTCACCGCCTGCGCGCTCGCCGCGCAGCGAGACGACGCGGCGTCGATCCGCGTCCTCGCGTCTCTGGGCGCGGATCTGAACGCGCGCGATGCGAACGGCGCGTGCGCGCTGCATCACGCCGCGTTCGCGGACGCCGCGGACGCCGCGGACGCGCTCGTCGACCTCGGCGCGGACGCGAACGCGCAGGACGCGCGCGACGGCAGCACCGCGGTCATCCTCGCCGCCTACGGCGCGCGAAGAGAGACGCTCCGAAGGCTCGTCGCGAGACACCCCGTCGTCGATCTCTCTCTCCGCGACGTCGGGAACGCGACCGTCGCGGGGCACTGCGCGCAGCGGAGGCTCGCGGACGAGCTGCTGACGATCTTGAAGCTGTGCGGCCCGGGCGGCGCGGGGAGGTTGTTGCGAGGGGAGAAGGTGTATCTCGGGAAGCGGCGCGAGCTGACGGGGCAGCTCGAGGCGCGTCCCGTGCCGTTCCTTGAGGACTTTCGCCGTCGTCTCTCTTCGCCCACCCCTCGCTTTCAACGCCCCCCTCCCGCGACGCCTTTCAACTCCATCTGACGCCTTTGAACCACCCCGACGTCGCTTCGCATGGACCCTCGAGCCTCAGACGCTCCCCGCGCGTCCGCACCTCGCCGAGTTGTGCGAAGCGTGGGGCGCGCGCGTCGCTGAGGGGGACGATAAGAAGGCGCTCATCGCGAAGCTGTTGCAGCGCACGCCGTGAGTATTCGTCGTTCGTGGGGTTAACCCTTAGTCGTAGAACTGCTACAGTAGCTATCGTAGGGTACAACTACGGTACTCGTTCATCGCGCGGCGTTTCTCTTGGCGGCGAGCGCCTCGACTTTCTTACGCATCCGCCACATCCACTCGTCCTCCTCGTCCCTCCGTTCCCCGCCCGGGCCGGACATCCCCGGGATGGACCTCGAGACGAAGCGGAGACTGGCGCCCATACGATCCCGATCGCGAGATGCTGCACGATGGCCGTCGCCCTCGCCGCCGCCGGACGTCCCCGGCCGCGACTGACTGGAGAATTTGCGCATCGACGCCGACGCGCGCGACCGGCGCGCGTCTTCCAAATCTTCCATCAACCGCGTCGACGCCTTCGTTCGTCCGCCGGCGCCGCTCGCGCGCAGAGAACTGAAGCCGTACCGCCCACCCGTCTCCTCGCGCATCAGCCGCTCGTACGACGCGCGGTCGTTATCGTAGCCGCGCGCCGGCGCGAGCGGCTCGCGCCGGTCGCCCCCCCCGCGGAGGTACTCCATCGGACGCTCGCGCGAATACCGCAGCCACCCGGGCGGCGTCCCGGGAGGTTTCCCTCTCTCGACCGCCTTGAACGCCTCGTGGTCGCGCGCGTTCGCGCCGGCGCCGTGGGTTCGCGTCTCGCGCGACCCGCCGACGGAGTACGAGTGCGAGTGCGAGTGCGAGTACGACGACGCGGCGCGGTCGTTCGCGTCGTCGTACCGGCTCTCGCGTCGACGTCCGCGTCCGTTCAGCGGCGGATTCGGCTCCGCGGAAAACGCCGGCGGCGCCGCGAGGTCGACGTCGTCGATGGTCTCGTCCAACGCGCCGCGCACGGCGTCGGACATTCCGTCGTCTTCGTCGGTCGCTTCGTCTTCGTCTTCGTCCGACGACGTCGAGGCCGAAGCGGCGGCGGCGGCGGCGGGGCGGACCTTCGGCGACGACGCGAGCGCCGCGGTCGAAACCGGCGGCTCGGCGGCGGCGGCGGCGGCGGCGTTTCTCCTCGCCTTCATCTCGCGCTCCACGTGCGTCTGCGTCTTTTGTTCGTAAAAGTACGCGCGCGCCCTGTCCGCCCTCGCCTTCTCCGCTCGCTCCGCTCTGTGTTCGCGTAACTTCGCGATCTTCGCCTCGACGATCGCGGACGGGGACGCGCCGCCTTCTTCCGTGTACGACTGACCCGCGAGGGACGTCAACGCCGTCGACGCGGCGTCGTCGTCGATCGTCGCCCTCCGCCGCGCCGCCGCGACGTCCTCCGCGAGCTTGAGCTCCTGGACCTCTCGTTCCAGGTCTCGTATCTCCTTCTCGAGCGCTTCTTCCGCTTCCACGTCCGCGGCGACGCTCGGCAAATCGAAGTTGAGTCTGGGAATCGTCGGCGGCGTCCTCGCGGCGGCGGCGGCTTTTGCGGCGGCGGCGACCGAGACTGAGGGCCGTTCTATACAAGCGAACGTCGGGGTGGAGTTCAAAGGCGTCAGTTGGCGTTGAAAGGCGCCGAGGGCGGGTATTGAATGCGAGGGGTGGGCGGAGAGAGACGCTGGGAAAAGTCCTTAAGGATCGGCGTCCACATCGCCGACGCGGTCGTATGGGAACCAGTGTATAGAACGCACCTGAGACCGAGACCCCCGGGTTCGCCGCGGGCTTATTAGGCTTCTCCGGCGTAGGGCGCGCGCTCGTCGCTCGACTCGCCGCCCTCGACCGGCTCTCCTCTTCAAGCTCTCTCAGCTCCCTGAGCACATCCTCGCGCTCCTCCGCGGCGAGGCGAAGGGACGCGCCCAAGTCGCCGTGGTAGCTCGCCGCGACTTCGATCTCGCCCGGGGACCAGTACGATACCTCCGAGGTCGTCTCCTCCGTCGCCGCGTCGGAGAACCGCGGGCTGTCCTCACTGGTCCCCATACGACCGCGTTGGCGTGGTGAACGCCAATCCTTAAGGACTTTTGCCGCGTCCTCTCGAGTCGGCAGCCCGAGCCGCGCGAACGGGTCGTCGTCGTCGGTTACGTCACCATCCGTCCCGGTCTCGTCGTGGTCGTCGAACAGCTCGCGCGTGAGCGCCTTTTTCGGCCGCGACGCCGCGAGCGTTTCGTTTTCCCTCTCCTCGCGTCGTCGAAGTCGATCTCGGAGCTTCTCCGTCGCGGTCATCTTCCTCCGCGGTTTGAAGTACGACTCGTACATCTTCGTCGCTCTCGTCTCCTCCGCCTCCCTCGCCGCGTTTCGTCGCGCCTCCTCCTCCTCCTTCACGAGGAGACGCGTCTGAAGCTTCTGGCGGTAGTACTCGAGGAGCTCGTCCTCCTCGGTGAGGTCGTTTCCGACGAATTTTTCCTTCGACGCGGCGGCGGCGGCGGCGGACGGGTCGTGCTTCGGCGGCGTCGGCAGCTCGTCGTCGTCGTCGTCGTCGTCGTCGTCGTTCGCCAGCGACGCCGAGACGCCGCCGCCTCCGGCGCCGACGTCGACGCTGCTGCGCACGCGATCCTCGAGCGCGCGGACGACGTCCTCGTCCGCGGTCGTGTCCAGAATGTCCTCGTCTCCGAGCGGCGCGCGGTCTCGTCGCTTCCCGCGCCGCGTCTTCGTCTTTGTCTTTTTCTTCGACGTCTCCTCAGTCTCCGTCTCCTCGACCGCCGCCTCCGCGACGATCGCCGCGCTCACCGCGTCCGCGGGCTCGTCCGCGTCCGCGTCGTACCTCTCCGCGACGTCGTCGATCACGCTCGCGAGCGCGCCGTCCACGTCCAGCGCCTCCACGACGGCCGCCACCTCGCGAAACGCGCCGTTCGCGTCGTGCGCGGGATGCGTCCAGTACTCGTGCCACGCCGCGCGCGCGCCCTCGCGTTGTCTGATGATGGTCGCACCGCGTGCGAAAAACGTTACGTTCACGGGGGGTCAGTCAGTTGAAAGGGACCAACGCGATCGAACGTCGAAACGAAACCGAGCGGAGGGTTAAAAAGGGTTGAAAAACAGAACGTTCAAACAGAACGCGCCTGTACGCCGCGAGCGCGTCGACCACCGAAGGCGGCGGCGGCGGCGCGCGGTCGCCGAACGTCGCCGGCGTCGTGGCCGTCCACCATCGGAACGCCTCCGCGGCCGACGACGGCCGGCTCCGGCTCGACGCGGCATCGCGGAGGTCTGCCGCCTCCGACGCGGTCGACGCGTTCGACGCCGCGGACGGCGGACGCCGCGCCCGCGCCGTCCCGGGCCGCCGGCCGATCGCCGCGCTCCCCGGTCTTCGCGCGAACGTCGGGGTGGAGTTGAAAGGCGTCAGAAGCGGAGTTGAAAGGCAACGAGGGCGGGGATTGAAACCGAGGGGTGCGCGGAGAGATGCGACGGGGAAAGTCCTTAAGGAATCGCGTTCACCACGCCAACGCGGCCGTATGGGGACCAGTGTATAGAACGCACCTCCCGGCGCCGCGGGACGCTGCGCTCCCCGGACGCTCGCCCGCGTCGCGCGCGGGGTACGGCGACGGCGGCGCGCGCGCGTACTTCGACGCGCGCTCCCTGCCGTGATGCGCCGCCGGCGTGACGGCCTCCAGAGTCGCGTTCGCGTTCGCCGCCGCGGGGGCTCTCTTCGACGTCGCGGAAGACGTTGTCCCTCCGCCGCCGAGCGGCCCCCACGCCGTCTTAAACGGCGTGCTCATCCGCGGGAACTCCCCGGCGATGACCGCGTCGAGCATGACGCCCGCGGCGTGCCCGACGCCGGACGCGCACGCGGGGACGCCCCCGGCGGCGGTCAATCGCACGCGGCACGACACCGAGTGCTCGTGCTCGCGGCCCAAGTTGTTCTCCGAAAACGTCGTCGCGCGGAGGTAACACGCCGCCGCGTTGCCGTCCCTGCCCTGTCGCGCGAAGACGTCGCCGAGGTGGCACAGCCGCGCGGACACCGCGACGGAGGCTTCCCTCCACTGGTCTGGGTCGTTGCGCGACTCCGCCGCGCGCATGCGCTCCGCGCCCAGCGCGATCGCGCGCTCGTATCGCAGCGCGGCTTCGCTCAGACGGCCTCCGTTGGCGTACATCGCGGCGATGGCGTGTAAAATCTCCCCCGGGTTGACCTTGATGTCTAAATGCTCGTACGACACCGGGACGCTCTCGAGCGCGGCGAGCGCGGCGAGGTACGCTACCTCCGCTTCGGCGTCTCTCGACGCGCGGCGGTGCACGGTCGCGATCGCGAACAGGTACGACGCGGATCGCGGGTGCCGGAACGACGCCGCCGCCGGCGATTTCTTCTTCTTCTTCTTCTTCGTCGTCGTCGTCGTCGTCGCGTTCTCGTTCGCGTTCGTCTCCGCCCTCGCCTTCGCCGCCGCGGTCTCGTCCACGGAGATGGCGTGCCGGTAACACGCCTCCGCTTCCTCCGGGCGGCGTCGGATCATCGCGATCCTCCCTAACGACGCGAGCGTGGGCGACAGCTCCGTCCGCCCGGGACCCAAAACTTTCTCCCCCGCCGTCAGCGCGCGTCGCGTCAGCGCCTCCGCCTCCGGGATCCGCCCGGCCAGCCTCGCGATCGTCGCGAGGCTCGCCGCTCTGGCGTACACGTCCGCCTCCGCGTCCACGCGCCTACTCTCCGCGTCCCCCGCGGCGTGAAGCGCGGCCTCGACGATTTCCGGCGGCGTCGGCGCCGCGCCCGCGCCCTTCCCGGTGTTGGCGGCGTGGACGACGTCCGCGGCGGCGGCGACGGCGGCGGCCTCCGCGCGCTCCGCGCCAACCAGCTCCTCCTCCGCGATCGACAGCGCCTCTCGACACAGCGCGTCGGCTTCGTCCAACCGTCCGTCCGCGCACGAGAGCTCGCCGACCGCGCTCAGCATCGCGCCCGCGCCCTTGTGCCGCGCGCCGAGGACTGTGAATTGCGATTCCATTCAAAAAAATGTGAGTTCATCGGTCAGTTGAAAGGGGCCCACGCGATCAACGTTGAAACCAACCGGGGCGATGGGTGAAAGGCGTTTATTGACAGGAGAACGAACGCACCTGACATCGTCGCCGCCAACGCGAGCGCGTATTGTTTCCGCGCGTCGCCGAAGTCGCCGCCGCGTCGCAGGCACTCCGCGTGGCACCACGCCGCTCTCGCCGCGGGCAAGGACTGAGGGCCGTAGAACGCGACCGCGAAAGCGTACGCGCTCAACGCGTTCGTCCGCGCCGCGGCGTAGTCCGACCGCGTGTTGCACGACGCGGACGCGGTCTCAACCGCGTCGAGCGCGGCGTTTCTTCAGGGTCGTTCGATACAAGCGAACGTCGGGGTGGAGTTGAAAGGCGTCAGTTGGAGTTGAAAGGCGTCGAGGGCGGGGATTGAAAACGACGGGTGGGCGAAGAAAAACGCCGGGAAAAGTCCTTAAGGAACGACGTTCACCCCGCCAACGCGGTCGTATGGGGATCAGTGTATAGAACGAACCCGTGCTCCGGATGGTCCGCGCCCAAGATGGTCTCCAGCGCGCGCATGACGCGCGCCGCGGACGTCTTCGACTGCGCTCGGTGCCCCAACCGCGCGGCCGCGTCCGAGTGCCTTCGAAGCGCGCGGAGAAGCTTCACGACGTCCTCCACGTGCCCGCGCGTCTTAACAGCGCCGTCCGCGGTTTCCGACGCCATGAAAATCGTCTGACGCGTCACCGCGGGCGGCGCGACGGACGGCGCGTCGCTGAGCGCCGCTCGCAACACGTCCGCCACCGCGGGCGTCGCGCTCGCCGCGCACGCAGCCTCGCAGGCTTCCACCTCCAACGCGTGGAGCGCGAGAATTTCCGACCGCGCGACGTCCGCGCGGTCGTCGTCGTCGTCGTCGTCGTCGTCGGCGCCGCGCAGCTCGCTCGCCGCCGCCGCCGCGGCTTCGAGGCGCGACGAGACGACGTCCGCGAGAAGCTCGCGAGCCTCCGCGACCAGCGCTTTCGGAGAGCGCACGGCGACGCCGGCGCCCGCGCCAGAGGCGAATATCGCGTCGCGCCACACGTTCGGGAAGAAGTATCCGTAGTCGACGACGCCGGAGAAGGACCGCTCGTTGACGTCCGTGGCGGACGCCGCCGCGAGCGCGTCTCTGGTCAACTTTTCCGCCGTCGCGACGTCGCCCGCGGCGGCTTCGTTCGCCGCGCGCGCCAGCGTCAGCGCGCACGACGCGGCGCGGCCCCAGGACCACCCCGGGTCGTCTCTGCCGTCGTACGTCCCGACGAGCGCTTCGTGTATGAGCGCGGCGGCGAGGGAGGGCTCGCGGAGCCACGCGAGGAGGGCGCCGATAGCGAGCGCGGCGCCGGCGGCTTCGCCCGACGGCGGCTGCGTCGTCGTCGTCGCCGCCACGTCGTCGTCGTCGGACGCGTCGGACCCGGACGCCGACGCAGTAGTCGCGTCTCTCATCATGCGCCCTCCTCCCGGGACCCCGCGGACGTCTTCTTCCATCCACGACGCTAAGTGTTCCTCCCACGCGGACCACAGCGACGCGGGGAGGACGCCGTCCGGGCCGAGCGCGGCGGCGGCCACGTCCGACCTCGCCCCCGGCGCGGATAACCCGGCGACGACGCCTCTCCTTCCGAGCACCTTCGCGACGACGTGCGTCTGTCCAGCCGCGGACGCGTGCCATAACCCCGCGCGCAGAGAACGGCGGCTCCGCACGCGTCTCGCGGTCGCCGCGACCGCGCCGACGCTCCCGTACCCGTCCGGAGGCGCGTCGTCCAGAAAGTGCGCGCACAGATCCGCGTGGTAGCCGCGTCGGAGCGAGTCGCCGTCGCCGCCGACGGCGTCCACGGGGGCGTACCGCGCCAACACCGCGGCTCGGACCTCCGCGTCTCGGTACGCGAACGGGACTTCGTCGCCGGCGAAGCCGTTCGCGGCGGCGTACTCCTCGCGGCGGCGGCGGAGGGCGTCCGCGTTCGCGACGGACGCGGCCGACGACGCGTCCGAACGAACGCCGCCGGGGGGCGGGCTCGTCGGGGAGTCGTCGTCGTCGTCGTCGCCGCCGCCGCCGAGAAGACGTTTCCGCATCGCGCGCATCTCCGCTTCTTCGTCGAACCCCGCGAGAAGACCGCCGTTCTCTTCTACTTCTTCTTCTTCTTCTTCTTCTTCTTCCTTTGGCTCCTTTGGCGCGTCCACCGAGTGCATGTTGTCGCCTTCCTCGCCGCGCCGCGTCGCCGCCGCCGCCGCCGCCTCCGCGACGCGCTCCGCGCCCGTCTTATCCCCCTCGAAAACCTCGCGCTCGCGCTCCCACGCGCTCGCGCTCGCGCACGGCGCCAACCACGCGCGGAGCTCTCGCACCAACGCGTCGAACTCCCCCGTCTCGACGCGCGACAACACGCGTCCGCGGCTCGCCTCGAGAAGCAGCCGCGACGCGACGGGGCTCCCGCCGACCCTCGACGCGTATTTCCCCATGCGATCGACGCGCCGCCCGCCGATCGTCCCGGCGGCGCCCATCTCGACCGCGGCGCGGGAAGAGAGCGCCGCGCGACCGTCCGTCGCGTTGCTCACCGCCGGCGCGGCGCGCACGAGCGACCGGTCGGACTTTATCCGACGCGTCACCGCAGCCTTGAGCTCGTCCCGCGTGAGCCCAAAACGCGCGAGCGCGAGGACGACGGTGGTGATGCGCACGATGTCTTCGCCGAACCGGGCTTCCAGGCGCGCGAGCGTCGCGTTCGCGAGCCCCCGCGCCGTCCGCGGCGCGCGCGCGATCGCGGACTTCACCGCGAGCGGGACGAGCTCGATCTCGTCGTCGACGGAGGTCTCGATGGACGGCGCGGCGATGGACGACGCGCAGAGCTCCGCGGTCATCGGCGCGAGGAGACGCGCGTACAGAGGGGTCACGCGCGGACGCGGCGTTCGTTCGGACGCGTCTCTCGCGGCGTTCTCGTCTCCGTCGTCGTCGCGTGGTGTCCCGCCGCCGCCGGCTGCGTTAAACCGCTCGAGAACGAGCCGCGCGACCTCGGGGTGACACGCTCGGTACCTGATATCCTCGCCGTCGAGCCCGTCCGGCAGCGGCGCGTTTGACATGCACGCCGCGACGTCGCTCTCGGAGTCCAACGACGGGTGATGCAGAATCGCCGCCGCCGCGGGGCACCGCGCGACCACCGCCCTCGCGACGCCGTCCTCCGCGGGGACCTTCGCGTCCCTCGCGGCGAGGATGAACCGCACCGCGAGCGGCGGCGAGTGCGGCAGCCACGCCACGGTCGCGGCGAAGTTGGACGAGGAGGGCGGATTCGCGCGAGACCGGGCCGCCGCCGTCGCTCTCTCTCTTTCGGCGCTCATCACTTCGCCGTCGTCGTCGTCGACGACGACGACGCGTCTCTCGCGGCGGTCCAACCCCGCGGTCGACGCCGCGGCGAACGACGCCAACGGCGCCACCGTCGCGCACTCGAGCCCGTCGACGATGACCAAAATCTTCCTGAACGTCGCCGCGTGCTCTAAGAAGGACGCGAACGCCGCGGGAAGGTCCCCCGGGTCCGTCGGCAGAGGCTCGTGAATGTTGAATCGCGCCCTGAGCTGCGCGCACGCGCGCTCGAGGAAGTGCGCGACGTCGTTCCCGAACGACGCGTCGCCGAACGAGTGATGGACGACGTACGGCGCGCGTCTCTGCGGGAGCTGCTCGGACTTCTTCCGCGCGCGCGGGGAGACGTCTCCGGCCGCCTCCGCTTCCGCGCGCGCCCTCTCCTCGCGTTCCTCCTCCGCGTCCATCGCGCGCAGATTCTCCGCGAGAGTCGCGAGCGCGGTGGACTTCCCGCATCCTTCCTCGCCGGCGAGGACGAGCGTGTGCGGCAGCCCGAGCGCGTGGACGTGCTTCTCGAGCGCTTTCCCGACGGACCGCCACGGCGTCAGCCCCGCGACGGCGACGGACGACGATTCGACGACGGACGAGTCGGCGTCCGCGTCTCCGAGGACGACGTCGTCGCCTCGCGCGCCGGGATGCAACAGCGCGCGGGCGCGCGTCTCGTGCGCGGAGGACTCGAGCCACAGCCCGCGAGGGAGGTGGAGCTCGTGCGGCGACGTCATCGTCGCGAGTCGAGCGTGGCGTGGGTATCTATCGCGGCCGCGTCATCGGTCGCGGCGTGTCGATGGGAGCGGCGCGTCGTTGCTTTGCGCGTTGTAAACGGCCAAGTCTGAAGAGAAGGCGTGTCATCGAGCGCGAGCGCGAGCGCGAGCGGAAAATGAAAATCTCGTCTCGTGTGTCATTCATCTCTGAGATTTCGCGCGAACCGCCAAGCTAAAGCGAATCCCCGCGTCCTCCGCGATCGACCACGAAACAATCGTCGCGCGCGCGACGATCGTCTGCGTCTCGTCGCCCGCGCGGCGCCGCGTTTCCCCCGGTCGGGAGTCGCGGCGTCGGTCATTTTTTATTTACGAGTATTTACCGTCATCGATCGTCTCTTCGCGAACTCACGCGTTCGTCGCGTCGCGTTCACGCGGACCAGTCGATCCAGTCGGTGTCGTCCTTCCAGTCCGGGTACTGGAACGCGTCCTGGTTTTGGAACGACGCCCCGGTCGCGTGCACGCCGCATCCGTCCGCGCCGTGCTGGTACTCCTCCTGGAAATCCCCCGGCAAGTTGCGACGACGCAACTTCGCGTCCCAGGTGCGGTTCCACATGTTGTACCCGCCGCGGAGGCCGACGATGTTCACGTAGCCAGCCTCGTCCAGCGCCTCGAGCGCCTGAATCGCGCGGTTGCGGCCGTCCGAGCAACAGATGATGATCTTCGCGTTCGTGTCCGGGAAGATCTTCTTCACCTGGTTCATGAAGTCGCGGTTGGGCTGCTGGTCTTTGACAACCTTCTTCCCCGCGTCCGAATCGTACTGCGCCCTCGCGTTGATGAGCGGCACCGTGTAGATCTTCGCGCCGGACTTGTGGTCGGACGGGAGCTCCCTGGGGAAGTTCCCAACGGAGTCGATCTCCCACTCGGAGCGAATGTCCAGGATGTTGTACCCGAGTTCGCTGAACAGGCAGCGCGCTTCTTCCCAGTTCGCGATCCCCTTCTCCGGGTAATCCGACGCGATCTGCTCGATGTAAGCCGTCTCTCCGGGGAAGTAGAGCGCCGCGCGCGCGGCGACGGTCACGCCGCGGCGGGCGCGCTGCGGGTGGAGGGAGTGGATGAACGAAGGAAGGGGGAACGGACGACGTCAGCGGCGCGAGCGAGCGAGCGACGACCACGACGGAAGACGCTCGAAAGAAAGATTCTTTCTTCGCGACGCGATAGGTTTAGGTCGCGGCGGTTCGCGCGCCGGCGAGCGCGACGGTGACGACGCGCACCGTGGGCTTGATGGCGAGGGCCGCGCGGGAGGGCGCGATCGCCTTGGTGGAGCGGACCACCTGTAGATCGAGACGGAGAATACGGAATGGGGGAGGGCGTCAGCGCCGAGGCTCGGCGACGCGCGCGCGACGCGGAGGCGGGTCCGAAAGATCACGTGCGAGCGCGAAGAATGCTCGCTCGGATCGCGGGCGGAGGCGACTCCCGCGCGCGAGGGAGGGGACGCACCTGGGGCGCGACGGACGCGGAGGAAGCGATGGCAGCCATAGTGATCGAAGGTGACGACGCGAGGTTGATCGGTCGGTGCGCTGGTATGGTGTGACGGCGACGCGACGCGAGCGGCGCGGTCGCGCTGCTGACACGGCAATCCGCAGATAACGTTGTTGGTTTAGGGGGGCGGCCGAGCTGCCACTTGTCCGTCGGTTTCAAACGAGTCGGGTCAACTCGAAGTGAACCCGCGTCTTCCCGATGGGGGAATTTTCATCGGAATTTTCATCGGTGATTCCTTTTTTCAGCTCGCAGTGCTGCCGGCGCACTCATTCGTTGTTATTATCAGCGTGAGCAGCCGCAGCGGCGCAGGGAAGGATGCCCTCCCGACGGACCGCGCTGCCGTTGGACGACTCCGCGCTCGAGTCCGCGAGGGAGGCGCGACGGAAGAAGCTCTGCGAGCTCCAGGTCCGTCGCGCGTCTCGGTGCCCGACGAGCGTCGTTCGTTCGTCCTCGCGCGCGAATGCGATCTCGCACGTCTCACCCCGTCGCGCCTCCGTCGCTCGTCTCGTCTCCCCGCAGCAATACGTCCTCGCGTCGATCATCATATCGTCGGTGTTCTACGTCATCTTCGCGTCCGCGTGGCACATGGCCACGAGCGACAGACCGCCAGCGTACAAGCCGCGGCCGTACTTGGGATTCGGCGGGAACTGAGGCGCGTTCTATGCACTGGTCCCCATACGACCGCGTCGGCGTGGTGGACGCCGATCCTTAAGGACTTTGCCCGTCGCATCTCTCCGCTCATCCCTCGCTTTCAATCCCCGCCCTCGACGCCTTTCAACTCCACCTGACGCCTTTGAACTCCACCCCGACGTTCGCTTATATAGAACGCCCCTGACCTCGAGATCGACGACGACGGAGAGGAGGAGGCGAGAGTAGTCCACTACTAGCTAGAGAAGACATCATGCCGAAGCAGAGCGCCGCGGAGGAGACTTTGCGCGCGGTGCTGACGCCGCTGCTCCCGCCCGGGGTCGTGATCACGCACGTCACGAGCCACGGCGCCGCGAGGTTGGAGGACGTGAACGACGAGTCACCGCTCGGGGGGATCCCGACGGAGGTGTCGGCGTCGGCGTGGAGCGAAGGCGAAGACGGCGGCGCGGCGGCTGATGCGGCGGCGCCGGAGGCGAGCTCGGCCGACGCCGCGCCGACGCGCTCGTTGGCCGCGTACCTCGCGGAGCTGAGCGCGGACGACGGCGACGACGGCGACGGCGACGGCGTGGTGGCGTTGTTCGACCACCAGTCCTTGGATTGGCCCGGCGTCGACGCGTATCGAGCCCCGCCCCAGGACGCGGCTGCGCTCAGGCCTGACGCGGCGGCGGCGCGGCTGCGCGCGTTCGCGCCGGCGGTCGCGCGACCCTCGCGCGCGACCCCGGACGCGATGAAGCGCGCGCTCGAGCTCGCGGCGCGCTCGACCTGCTCCGGCGTCGTCGCCGCGCTCGTGGCGCCGTCGCCCGGGCCAGACGACGCGTCAAAGTTTTTCCTTCTCGCGGTCTCCGCTGCGCCGCCGTCGCGGGTAGACCTTCGCGCGCTGCTTCGACACTCCCCTCGCGCGCTCGACCTCGAGTCGTCGCGGCAATTGGTGTGCTATCAGCTCGCGCGAGAGCTCGCGCGCGCGCACGCGAGCGGGTTCGCGCTCGCGCCTCACGGCGGGTTGGACGCGAGAGACGCGTGGGTCGAAGGCGCGCCGCGGAGCCCGATCGTTCGCGTCGCGGCGGCGCGGTCCTCCTTTCGGTGCTCCTCTTCCTCCTGTTCCGACGCCGACGCCGTGCGGGAGGCGACGATCGCGTGGCGCGCCGGCGTGTTGAGCAACCTGGACTACCTTCTCGAGCTGAACGCGCGCGCGGGTCGGACGCGCGGCGACCGCGCGTTCCACGCCGTCGTCCCTTGGGTCGTCGACTTCGTGAACGACCCTGATGAGGCGACCGACGAGGCGCGTACCTCCTCCTCCTCCTCCTCCTCCTCCACGTCCACGTCCACGTCGTCCCCGCTCGGACGCTGGCGCGACCTCACGAAGACGAAGTGGCGGCTGTGCAAGGGCGACGCGCAGCTCGATCACGCGTTCGAGCACTCCGATCACCACGTCTCGGACGACTGCCTCTCCGAGCTCGCGGTGTGCGTCTACAAGAGCAGGGTTCTACCCCTCTCTGTGTTGCGTCGTACGGTGCGTAAGAACTTCGTCGCGGACGAGTACCCTCGGACGATCGCGCGCGTGTTCGAGTGGTCCCCGGACGAGTGCGTCCCGGAGTTTTACGACGACGCGAGCGTGTTTAAGAGCGCGCACCCCGAGGACGTCGGCCTGCGCGACCTGGAGGTGCCGAGCGGGTGCGACTCCCCCGAAGATTTTGTGGCGAAGCACCGCGCCGCGCTCGAATCCGACGTCGTCTCGAGAGGACTCCCCGCGTGGATCGACCTCACGTTCGGCGTCGCGCTGCGAGGCGAGGACGCGATCAGGGCGAAGAACGTCATGGTCGAGCCCGCGGACGTCACCGCGCCGAGGGGGTTCGGACGGGTCGCGTTGTTTCGAACGCCGCACCCGGCGCGAGGGCTCGCGGCGCCTCGGTTGTTAGTACCCGATCGGTCGCCGTCGCCGCCGCGGTCGTCGATCGACGCGGACGAGGACCCCACGCGACGCGCGTCGCACTCGTCGCTGCTCGGCGACGACCGCATACCGTTATTGACGATCGCGCCCGCGGACGTGCTCGAGGCGCTCGATCCGCCGCCGCCGCCGCCGGCGGCGACGGAGCGAGAGACGCGCGCGCGGACGCTTCGCGACGCGGCGCGGGAAGACGTCCGCGCCCTCGGCCGCGTCTTCGCCGCGGTGTACGCGCGCGACGTCGCCGTCCTGGACATGCCGATTACCGAGGTGGAGAAATCCGTCGTGCCGTCGCTGCCGCTGGTCGTCCGCGCGACGGTCGCGTCGATGACGTCGACGCGCGCGTCGGGGGGCGCGCCGACGGCGGCGGCGGTGCGCGATTCCACGCTCTTTCCGCGACGCGTCCGCGTCGCCGCCGACGCGCTGGCGACGATACGCGCGGCGCGCGCGGGGATCCCTCGCGCGACCGCCGCGGCAGCGGCGCTGCGGAACGGCGCCGCGACTTGCGGCGTCGAAGCCGCGGAGCTCATCGCGCCGGCGGCGATTCGCGCCGTCGCGGACGCGCCGTCGCCGGTGGGCGCCGTCGCCGGGGAGATTTTGTCGCTCGTCGCGAGGCGCGCGCCCGCGGAGGTCTCGACGACGCTCCTCGCGCCGTGCATCGCGGACGTCCTCGCGCTGGGGAGCGTCGGCGGCGGCGGGGGCGGCGGCGGTCGCGGAGAGACCGCGGACGACGCCGACGCGGAAGAAGACGCCGCGGACGCCGCGCGCGCGTCCGCGCTCGCGGACGACGTCCTCCGTCCCGTTCAAAGGGCGCTCGGCGCGGCGAGTTTCCGGCTCGAGGTGGTTCCGCTGCTCGTGCGGTGCGTCGTCTCGCGCGCGGCGAGCGCGCGCGTCGGCGCGGCCGCGTGCGCCGCGCTCGCGTCGCTCGCGTCGAGAGAGCCCCTCCCCGTCGCCCTGCGCGTGATCGTCCGTCCGCTGCTGAAGGCGACGTCGCGGCGTCCTTCGAAGACGGACGGCGGCGGCGGCGGCGGCGGCGGCGGCGGCGGCGGCCCCGCCCCCGACTCCGCGAGCGAGCGCGCCGCCGTCGCCTTGACGTCGATCGCCGAGGCGTTGGGCCCGAGCGTCACCGCGCGGCACGTGCTGCCCGCGCTGGTCGCGACGGTCTTCAAGCCGACCCGCGGCGGCGGCGACGTAGACGACGTCGCGATGACGCTGTACGCCAGCCTCGGGGACGTCGTCGGTCTGGGGAGATTGCGCGACGTCGTGCGCGACGCGTCCGCCGTCGAGGCGTCGCTCATCTCCGAGCGGCGGTGGAAGCCGTCGAGGGAGGCGCTCGCCGCGGGAACGCCGTGGGAACAACGCGAGGACGCGGCGGCGAGCGGCGCCGCGCAGCACGGCGGCGGCGGCGATCGATTCGGAGGGCTCGTCGGTCGCGGGCTGAACGGTCTCCGCGACCGGCTCAAGGAGGGATGGCAAGGGCTGGGGGATTCTTCGGATCGCGTCGCGACGGCGGCGGCGGCGGCGGCGGCGGCGGCGCCGGCGCGCGACGACGCCGACGCCGACGCCGACGCCGACGACGAATACGACGACGCGCACGACGCGCGCGCGCCGTGGGGATGGCTTCCCCGCGTCGGGTACTCCCCCGCGGACGACTCCGAAGCGCCGTGGGAGTTGCGACTGGAAACGTTGACGTCTTGGCGCGCGCACCGCGAGCGATGCGCGTTCGTCGCCGCGTCCGACGACGAAAGTTATCTCCTCACCGGCGGCGGCGATGGCGTCGTCCGCGTGTGGTCGACGGGCGGGACGACGAGCGGCGGTCCGATCGCCTCGCACGACACGCACGGACCGTTCACGCCGACGTGCGCGACGTTTTTGGGGGGCGCTAAGGTGCGTTCTATACACTGGTCCCCACACGACCGCGTCGGCGTGGTGAACGCCGATCCTTAAGGACTTTGCCCGGCGCATCTCTCCGCCCACCCGTCGCTTTCAATCCCCGAGCTCTGTGCCTTTCAACTCCAACTGACGCCTTTCAACTCC
>MDSW01173310.1_pt1 | contig 16808 bp, 10 predicted proteins | sample 811171 | NCBI WGS metagenome assembly MDSW01 (sample SAMN05326641, study PRJNA326480) | marine metagenome | isolation source: seawater | place: Atlantic Ocean: North West | collected 2012
ATAACGGTTTCTCCGACGAGCAGATCGGCATGCACATCATCGACGGCAAGGGCGACATGATGGGCTGGATTCGTGACGACACCATGCCGAAGCGCGGCGGGTCCTACAAAATGGCCGGCATGGCGGGCGCGGGGGAATCCGTCTACACCACCTACGACCGCGAAATCGCGGCGCGCGCCCAGGTATGGCTGCGCGAAGAGGCGCAGAAGCACACCGACAAGCCGTGGGTCCTGTTCGTGTCGTTCGTGTGCCCGCACTTCCCGCTGACCGCGCCGCCGGAGATGTTCTATCACTATTACGATCAGGACATTCCGCTGCCGAAACTCTACGAAGAGCGGCACCAGAAGCTGCATCCGTATCTGGAAGATTACCGCAGCGCTTTTGCCTACGACGAACACTTCCATTCCCTCGATCAGGTGAAGGTCGCGCAGTCGGGCTACCTCGGCCTCTGCACGTTTCTCGATTTCAACATCGGCAACGTTCTGAAGGCGCTCGACGATGCCGGGCTCAGCGACAATACGCGCGTCATGTACACATCCGATCACGGCGACAACAACGGCGCGCGGGGGCTGTGGGGCAAGTCGACCCTCTACGAAGAAGCATCCGCCGTGCCGTTGATCCTGAGCGGCCCCGATATCCCGAAAGGGGCGGTTGTGAAGACGCCGGTCAGCTTCGTCGACATGTATCCGTTCATCATCGATTGCGTCGGCGCACGTGACGACGAAACCGTGACCAGCGTCCACCCGGGCGTGAATGTCGCCGAATATCTGGATGGCGACGACGAGGCCAAGGTCGCGTTCTCCGAATACCACGGGATGGGGTCCAAAACCGCGGCGTTTCTGGTCAGGAAGGGCAGATACAAGCTCGCCTACTACGTCGCCTACGAGCCGCAGCTTTTCGATCTGGAAGCCGACCCGGAAGAGCTCAACGATCTTGCCGCCGATCCGGCGATGAAGCCGGTGCTGGACGATCTGGTGGCGGAGCTGAACAAGATCGTCGATCCGGCGGCGACCGATGCGCACGCAAAGGCACAGCAACAGAAACTGCTGGCCGAAAACGGTGGCGCCGAAGCCGTCATCGCGCGCGGCGATCTCGGGTTTTCGATGCCGCCCGGCGTCGATCCGCATTTCGACTGACGAACTGATTGCGCGGGGGGAAACACCATGCGGTTGAATGACGAAGAAAAGGCCATGCTCGCCGGCGAGATGGGCGAGCCGAGACGCTGGGCCATCGATCACATGATGAAGGTCGGCCGGATGTTCGACGCCGAGGACCTGGTCAAGGTTTCGCAGGTCCACATGATGGCGGACCCGGAATCGGTCGGCGAGGCGGGCACCGTCTTCATGGAAGAAATGGCGTCGCACCCTGAAAAGGACCGCCGCGTCGCGGTGCCTATGATCACCGATCCCAGGGGGGTCGACCTGACGTATTACCACCCCCTCGGTCAGACGGAAGAAATGGCCAATATCGAGCGCCGCTTCGTCGCCGCGTGCGAAAAGCTCTCGATCCTGATGACCGATACATGCATCAACTATCAGACGGTGATGCCGCCGGTGCTGGGCGATCATGTCGCGTACGGCGATACCGGGGTCGTGATCTATTGCAACAGTGCGTGCGGTGCGCGGTCCAACTTCGAAGGCGGGCCGTCGGCATTGGCGGCGGGCCTGACCGGGCGCACGCCGCGTTACGGCCTGCACCTGGACGAGAACCGTGTGGCGACGAAGCGTTATGTCGTGACGGAACAACCGAAAAGCCTCACCGACTGGGGTGTGCTGGGGGCGGTGGTCGGCCGGAAGGCGGGCTCATACTGGGAAGTCCCGGCGATCGAGGGGTTGGAGGTCGTGCCCACGTCCGACCAGATGAAGCATATGGGCGCGGCGATGGCGAGCTATGGGTCTACGCCGCTGTTCCATCTTGTCGGGATCACCCCCGAAGCGCCGGACGCAAAAACCATCGGCGCCGACAAACTGAAGGCCGAAGCGGTCACCGCCGACGAACTCAACGCGCTCCGTTCTTCCTTTGGGGCCAAGGGCGACAAGGTCGACGTGGTCGTCTTCGCCGCGCCGCAGCTTTCCATCGTCGAGATGCAGCAGGTGGCGGACCTCATACACGGTCAAAAATTACACAAGGACACCGCGATGATCGTCTGCACCTCGCCGACGGTCTATGCCGATGCGACGCGGATGGGCCTCGTCAATCGGATCGAGAACGCCGGCGCGAAGGTCCTGCAGGGGACGTGCTTCTATCAACAATACGCCCGCGAGATCGGCGAGGCCAACGGCTGGAAGCGGCTGCTGTCGAACTCCACCAAGATCGTCAACATCCTCGGCGGTTACGGCTACGAGCCGGCGCTTGCCGATATGGAGGTGTGCATCGCCTCCGCCGTCGCGGGAGAAATCCAATGACCGTCGAACTCAAATGCCACGTGGGCATCGGCCCGGACGTCGAAGGCGAGGCGCTCGTCGCCCAGGACAACTTCTCGGCGCGCTACGATCTCGACCGCATCAAGGGCATCTTTTCCCGGCCCCAGCACAAGCTGGCCGGGCAGTCCTATGACGGCAAGATTCTCGTGCTGAACACGTCGAAGGGCGGCGTCGCATCGGCGTGGATGCTCCATGAAATGAAGTCGCGCGGTCTGTTTCCGAAAGCGATCCTGTTCAACACGGCGAACACCATTCTGGCCCAGGGCGCGGCATTGGCGGACCTGACCATGTGCGACCGGTTCGAAGACGGGGACGTGACGACGCTGATCAAGACCGGCGAGTTCGTGAAGGTCTACCCCGAAAAGGGACTGGTCGTCGTCGAGCGGTAGGTTATCCAGCGCGGCCGTCGTCCTGAACTCGATTAACGGCCCCCTCACCTAACCTCTCCCCCTGAAGGGGGAGAGGGATCAAGCGGCGTATCGCGGCAGGGTCCCTCTCCACCACGGAAGTGGGGGAGAGGACAGGCGAGGGGGCAGCGAAATGGTGCGGGGACGCCTTTTGGCCCGCCAGCTCTTTCTCGCCACAGCACAAGATGCTAGCCTTTCCGGGCTCGACACAGGCCCGGACATGATCGACGTATTTGACCCCCTGCTGCTAGCGCGAATCCAGTTTGCCTTTACGGTGTCGGCGCACATCGTCTTTCCCGCGTTCTCCATCGGTCTGGCCAGCTATCTCGCCGTTCTTGAGGGCCTCTGGCTCATCACCAGGGACGACGCCTACATCAAGGTTTTCGATTACTGGAAGGTGATCTTCGCCGTCACCTTCGGCATGGGTGTGGTGTCGGGAATCGTCATGAGCTACCAGTTCGGCACCAACTGGTCGGTGTTCTCGGACAAGACCGGTCCGGTGCTCGGCCCCCTGATGGGCTATGAAGTCATGTCGGCGTTCTTCCTCGAGGCCGGCTTCTTGGGGATCATGCTGTTCGGCTTCAACAAGGTCGGCCCCCGGCTGCACTTCCTCGCGACCGCCGTCGTTGCGCTGGGGACGCTGTTTTCCGCTTTCTGGATCTTGTCGGTCAATTCGTGGATGCACACGCCCGCGGGTTACGGCGTCAACGAAGCGGGTCAGTTCATCGCCGAAGACTGGTTCGCCGTCGTCTTCAACCCGTCTTTCCCGTATCGATTGGTGCACATGGTATTGGCGGCGTACCTCACGACCGCGTTTGTGGTCGGCGGTGTCGGCGCGTGGCACCTGATCAAGGATGCAAAGGACCGGGGCGCACGCATCATGTTTTCGATGGCGATGTGGATGGCGCTGATCGTGGCGCCCTTGCAGGTCGTGGTCGGTGATTTTCACGGTCTGAATACCCTCGAACACCAGCCCGCCAAGATCGCCGCGATGGAAGGGCACTACGACACGCAGAAGGGCGCGCCGCTTATTCTGTTCGGCATCCCCGACGACGAGGCCGAAGTCACGAAACACGCCGTCGAGGTGCCGAAACTGGGCTCTCTGATCCTGACCCACGAATGGGACGGCGAGGTGAAGGGGTTGAAGGCGTGGCCGAAAGAAGACCGCCCGCCCGCCGAGATCGTCTTCTGGACGTTTCGTATCATGGTCGGGATCGGCATCGCGATGATGGCGCTCGGGCTCTGGAGCGGGTTTCAGCGCTTGCGCGGTAAGCTGTACGACAGTCCGCTCACGCTATGGGCCGCTGTGGCGCTGGCGCCGAGCGGTTTCGTCGCGGTCGTTGCCGGGTGGATCACGACCGAGGTCGGGCGTCAGCCGTGGACGGTCTATGGACTGTTGCGGACGGCCGACAGCGTGTCGCCCATCGGTGCGGCGGCGGTCGGGGCGTCGTTGGCGGCCTTCGTCGTCGTCTACATCACCGTCTTCGGGGCGGGGGTTTTCTATATCCTGCGTCTGATGTCGAAAAGCCCCGACGCCGGCACGACGACCGAGATCGGCCCCAGCCGCGCCGCCGGACTTACCCCCATGCAGGCGATCAAGCGCGCCTTGCCGGGTGTGGACGGGGGAGGGGACTGATGGAAATCGATCTTCCCTTCATCTGGGCCGGTTTGATCGCGTTTGCGATCCTCGCGTATGTCGTGTTGGACGGTTTCGATCTGGGTGTCGGGATTCTGTTCCCCCTTTTGGATACGGATAAAAACCGCGACCAGGCGATGAATTCGGTGGCACCCGTCTGGGACGGCAACGAAACCTGGCTGATACTGGGCGGGGGCGGTTTGTATGCGGTGTTCCCGCTGGTGTATGCGACGGTCCTCCCGGCGCTCTACGCGCCGCTAACGGCGATGCTGATCGGGCTGATCTTCCGGGGGGTCTCATTCGAATTCCGCTGGAAGACCGAGCGTGGGCGCTTTTTGTGGGACTGGGGCTTCGCCGGGGGATCGATCCTGGCCGCGTTCGCGCAGGGCATCACACTGGGCGCGCTGGTGCAGGGGATCGAGATCGCCGACCGCCAGTACGCGGGCGGCTGGTGGGACTGGCTGACGCCTTTCAGTTTATTGACGGGCGCGGCGCTGGTGATCGGCTACATGCTTTTGGGGGCGACGTGGCTGATCTTGAAGACCGAAGGCGGCCTCCGCGATCAGGCGCGCGATTTCGCCTGGCGCACCGCAATTGCGACGCTGGTGCTGATCGGCCTGGTCAGCATGATCACGCCGCTCCTCAACCCGAACTACGTCGAACGCTGGTTCGGTTCCGGCACGATCGCGTTCTCCGTCGTGGTGCCGACGCTGGTGACGGTGTGCGCGCTGGTGCTGTTCCGGGGGTTGAAGACCGGCAACGACGTCAGCCCCTTCCTGGCGGCGCAATCGCTGTTCATCCTGTGTTTCGCGGGGATCGGCATCAGCTTCTATCCCTACATCGTCCCCACCGATATCACCATCTGGGACGCCGCCGCGCCTGACAACAGCCTCAGGTTCCTGCTCGTCGGTGCGGCGGTCCTGATCCCTGTTATCCTCGCCTACACCGCCTATGCTTACTGGGTGTTCCGGGGAAAGGTGGGCGAAGAGGGCTATCATTGAGCGTGATGCCGTGAACGAGCGTACCCGACGGCTTTTGTGGTTTGCCCTGCTCTGGTGCGCGGGCGTCGCGGTGCTGGGCATCGTGGCCTTCGCGATCCGGGCTGTCATGGGGATGTAAGTGCGCTAAGCTCGGCGCATGAACGCCGCCCAATATAACGACTTCTGTCATTCCCTGCCGCACACCACCCACGTCAACCAGTGGGGCGGGGCGGACGTCTGGAAGATCGGCGGCAAGGTGTTCGCCATCGGCTGGTTCGACGAGGACAGCCATCCCGCGATCACCTTCAAGGTCTCCGAGATCGTCTATGAAATCCTGCGCGATGCACCCGGCTGCCGGCCCGCACCCTATCTGGCGTCGCGCGGCATGAAGTGGATTCAGAGCTACGACCAACCGGGTCTCGACGACGCGCAGCTGCGCGAATATCTGGAAGAGTCGTACCGCATCGTGTCGCTGGGCCTGACCAAGAAGCTGCAGAAGGAACTGGGCTTGAACCAGGCGCAATAGCGAGAACGTCGCGACCCCTCACCCGGCTCGCTTTGCTCGCCACCCTCTCCCCTGGGAGAGGGACGGGGTGAGGGACCATGAACTCAATCGGCACGTGCCGTCGTGAGCGGAAACAGGTCCCGGATACCTCTCGTTGCTTGGTTCCGGGATAGACGTTTATCTCAATGTGCGCCGCTCATCTTGAACCTGTCAGGTTTCCTTTAAAATTCAGGTGTATAGACTACGCACGCCCTGAAGCGCGCCGGCCCGGCCGCGCAGCGGGTAACCATGGGACCGCGATGAACGAACTCCTCGCCCGTCTGACGTCGAAGCCGCTGATCGCCCTTGAAATGGCGTTCGGCTCGCTTCTGATAAACATCATGGCCTTGGCGTCACCCTTGTTCGTGATGCAGGTCCTGAACCGCTATGTCGGGCAGGGCGTGGACGCGACCCTTTTCACCCTGACGGCGGGCGTCCTGCTGGCGGTCGGCTTCGAATTCGTGCTCAGGCAATCGCGCATGGCGCTGGCGCGGGGTGTCAGCGCCGGCCCAGACGCCGAAATTGCAGGCCGCGCCTTCGAGACACTGACGCGTGCGCGCGCGGCCGATCTCGACAAGACGGCACCCGAAGCCCGGCGCGAGATCGTCGGCGGCACCCAGGCGATCGAAACCGCCTACAACGCCACCAATTTGACGACCGTCCTGGATGCGCCGTTCGCGTTCCTGTTCCTTTTCGTGTTGTGGATCATCTCGCCGGTCCTGGCGGGGGTGGCGGGGCTGTTCGTCGTCGCGGTGTGGGGCGCGGGGGTGTGGGGACAGAAACACGTGCAGAGCCTTACCGCTGAACTACAGGGGGTGACCCAGACCGGCAGCGCGCTTCTTGCCACCGCGACCCGCGAGGGCGACATGATCCGCAGCTTCAACGCCGGCGGTCATCTCTGCCGCGAATGGACCGCGAACACCGCCCATGCCCAGGATCTGCGCCGCCGTATGAATGCATCGCAGGGTTTGGTGCAGACCGTCACCGGCAGCGCCATGGCGTTGATGAGCGTCGCCGTCATCGGGATCGGCGCGGTGCTCGTCGTGAAGGGCGAATTGAACGTCGGCGCGATGATCGGCGCGAATATCCTGGCGTCGCGCGCACTGCAGCCGGTGACGCGCTTGGCGGGCCTGGGGGCGGCGTTGGCCCGCGCCAGGCAGTCGCTTTCCGTTCTTGAAAACCTGGCGGCGGCCGAACGCGAAGCGGAGGGCGGCACGCGGATTTCGGATTTGAAGGGCCGGATCGAGTTCCGCGACGCGGCGTTCAGCTACCCCGAAAGCCGCCGCACGCTGTTCGAGCATCTGACCCACACGGTCGAAGCGGGCGACGTGGTGACGGTCATCGGTAACAACGGCGCCGGTAAGTCGACGATGGCCCGATTGCTGATGGGGCTGCTCGGGCCGGTACACGGTCAGATCCTGATCGACGGCGTCGACCTCAAACAGCTCGATCCCGCATGGTGGCGGCGTCAGGTGATTTTCCTGCCCCAGGACCCGGCGCTTCTGAACGCCACCATCCGCGACAACATCACGGTCAACGCACCGGACATCGATGACGATCGGTTGAAGGACGTGATCGCGCAGGCCGGGCTCAGCACGTTTCTCGATGAAAGTCCGGAGGGTCTCGACACGCCGGTTCTGGATAACGGCTGGCGGCTGGCCGAAGGTATTCGCCGCCGCGTCGCGCTGGCCCGTGCGCTGGCGTCGGATGGCCGTATCATCGTCATCGACGAGCCGACGGAAAGCCTCGATGACGCGGGCTGCCGCGCGGTCTATCGGGTGCTGGCTGCGATGGCGGAACAGAAGCGCACCATTATCGTCATGTCGCACGATCCCGATATCGTCAAAGGTCCGCACACCCGGATCGATCTGAACAGAAAACCTGTCCCCGCCATCGACATCTTCGGCCAGAAGCAACTGCCGAAGCCGCAACCCAGGCTCGAAGGGCCCGACAGCAAAAAGGCGGCGGAACGATGACAGCCGCATCCGAAACCCGTTCGGACAATACCGTCACCTTGGCCACGCACTCGACGTTCTGGGTGAGCGCGCTCGCCGTGGTCGCGTTCGCCCTGTGGGTGCATTTTTCGACGCTAGATATCGTCAGCCAGGCTGCGGGCGAGGTCATTCCCTCGTCGCAGGTCAAGACGGTCCAGCATCTGGAGGGCGGCATCGTCCGCGAGATCAAGGTGGTGGAGGGACAGAAGGTTTCCGCCGGGCAGACGCTGGTCGTGCTGGAGCCGACCGTCAGCGGTGCCGAGGTCGCGGAACTGCGCGTGCGTCTGACGTCGCTCGAAACCGATATCGCCCAGCTGGATGCATTGGCCCGGGGCGCCGAAACGCCCTCGTTCACCGAAAGCCTGCTCGCCGATCACCCCGAACTCGCCCAACAGGCGCGGGCGCGCTTCGATACGCGGCTGAGAAAACATATGAACGACCTCGCCAGACAGGAACAGACCATCGAGCAGCGCCGCCAGCAGATCGCCGAGATCGAGGGCCGCATGGCGGGCAATCAGAAGAGCCTGGAACTGGTCAAGGAGCAGATCGGCATGAGCGCCGAGCTCTTGCGGAAAGAGCTGATCAACAAGTTCCGCCATCTCGATCTGTTGAAGGAGGGCCGGGCGCTCGAAAATCAGGTCGATGCCGACCGTGCGCAGTTGGCCCGCGCGAAGACCGCGCTCGCCGAGGCGGAAGCCGAGCTTGATCAGATCAAGTCGGCCTTTGCCGACAACGTGCAGCAAAACCTGGAAGAGGCGCGTTTGCAGCACCGCGAATTGTCGGAGCGCGTGACCAAGTTCGAGGACAGTCTTGATCGCACCGTCGTCCGCTCGCCGGTGGGCGGCGTGGTCAAGACGCTGGATGTCGTGACGGTGGGCGGTGTCCTCAAACCTGGTCAGGCCGTCGCCGAAATTGTCCCCATCGGTGACAACCTGATCGTCGAAGCCAAGCTCAGGACCCAGGACATCGGCTATATCGCCGTCGGCCAGACGGCGACGGTCAAGCTGGCCTCGTCGGACGCGGTCAGGTTCGGCGATCTCAAGGGGGAAGTGGCCGAGGTCAGTCCCGATACCCTCATCAGCGAGGACGGTCAGCCGTTCTATCGGGTGAAGATCGAACTTGCTCGCGATTACTTCGAGAAGGGGGGCGAACGCTACGCGCTCTATCCCGGCATGCAGGTGCAGACCAGCATCCTGACCGGCGAGCGGACGGTGATGGCGTACATCCTCGATCCGCTTTTGTATCGCATGAACGACGCCTTCCAGGAGCGCTGACGCTTATCTGATGCTTCGAGACGCTTCGCGCCTCAGCATGAGGGGTACGTGAATTAACAATCTCATCCTGAGGAGGCCCGGAGGGTCGTCTCGAAGGACGGCATGGGCGCCGCTTTAGCTGACGGTGAAGTCGCTGTCGTCGAGATCAGCGCCGAGTACGCCCAGCAGTTCGACTTCCATGTCCACGACCTGGTCGCCATCGGCATCGATTTCCAGCACCTTAAGCGCATCGTTGAAACGCCCGGAGGCCTGACCGCTGCCCTGGAAGGCCTGTGCTTCGTCCCCCATGAAGCTGAACGACGATATCCCGCCGAACGCGATAACGTCGGTGCCGTCGGCCTCGAAGTCCGAGATCGTGTCACGGTTGCCGGCCCCGATGCCGCTGTCGCCGGCGGTGAGGTCGAAGACGAACCGGTCGCTCCCCTTGCCGCCGATCATGAAGTCGACGCCTGTGCCGCCATCGACGATATCGTCGCCGCCATGCGCCTCAAGCCGGTCATTGCCCGATCCGCCATGAAGCTCGTCCGCGCCGCCGTCACCCCAAAGGGTGTCGTTGCCTGCGTCGCCGAACAGCGTGTCGCCGCCTTGCTGGCCGAACAACAGGTCGTTGCCGTCGCCGCCGTGCAGTTCGTCCTTGCCTTCGGCGCCGATCAGGATGTCGTTGCCCGCGTCACCGAAGATCAGGTCATTGCCGGCTTCGCCTCGCAGCGTGTCGTTGTCGTCGCCGCCGTGGATCTCGTCGTTGTCGTCGCCGCCGTAGATGATGTCGTTGCCGCCATCGCCGAACAGCGTGTCCTTGCCGAGGCCTCCCCACAGCCGGTCGTCGAGACCGCCGCCGTGAATCTCGTCGTTGCCGTCGTCGCCGTACAGGTGGTCGTTGTCGTCACCGCCGTCGATGACGTCCGCACCGCCGCCGCCGCTGATGGTGTCTTCACCGCTGCCGCCGAAGATGACGTCCTGGCCGCCTTCGCCGTTGATGGTGTCGTCGCCGTCGCCGCCGTCGAGGGTATCGCTCAGGTTGCCGCCGAGGAGCCGATCGTCGCCCGCACCCCCGAAGATCTGATCCTGGCCGCCACCGCCGTTGATGGTGTCGTTGCCGTCGCCGCCCTGCAGGTTGTCGTCGCCGCCATCGCCTGTGATGACATCGTCGCCCGCGCCGCCGAGAACGACGTCGTTGCCGCCGCCGCCCGCGATGGTGTCGTTACCGAGACCGCCGAAGATGATATCGTCGCCCGCACCGCCGTTGATCGTATCGTCCCCGTCGCCGCCGTCGATATCGTCCTTGCCGCCGTCGCCGAATATGGTGTCGTTGCCGCCGTTGCCCTGAATGGTGTCGGCGCCCTTGCCGCCGTTCAGGATGTCGTCGCCCTCGACCGAGACGACGACGGTGGCGGCTGCCACCGCGCTCGTCGATGCGCTCGACTGCTGGCCGGAGTCCGGATCCGTATCGGTGGCGGTTGCGCTGACCGTGAGGCTGAAGTCGGATGCGCCGACGGGGACCGTGATCGTCAGGCCGCTCAGTTCCGCCTGGCTCAGTACCACCGTGCCAGGGCCGGTGACGTTGCCCGCAGAGAGCGTCGCGCCCGCCGGCAGGCCGGACACCGTGATCGTCAGGTCTTCCGAACCGTCGAGATCGCCCAGCAGCGCCGAAATCGAAAGCGCGCCGGTCAGGGTCGTTCCCGCGTCCGGCCCGTCGCCGATGATGGTGTCGCCCTTATCGCCGCCGTTGATGACGTCGTTCCCGCCGCCGCCCTGCAGCGTATCCTTGCCGTCGGTGCCGTTGATCGTCTGATCGCCCGCGTTCGGGTCGGCGAGGGTGATGTCGGCGACGCTGAGCGTCGGGGTGTCGACGACCGCATCGACCGTCACGTCGAGGGTGGCCGGATCGGAAACCGTTTCCGCGCCGCTGATCTGACTGGTCGCGGTCGCGGTGACGGTGAGCGAGAAATCGTCCGCGCTGTCCGCGGCGGGCGTGACGGTCAGGCCCGCAAGGTCGGCTTCTGAAAGCGTCCACGTGCCGTCGTTGTTGTAGGTGCCGGCCGACAGAACCGCACCCGCGGGCACGCCCGCAACGGTCACGGAGATGTCGTAAGTGCCGGTGGCGTTGCCGATGTCGGCCGAGATATCGAGCGCAATAGACGTGTCTTCGTCGCCCTGGGCCTGGGAGACCGTGACCGAAATATCGGGGGCGAAGAAACCGTCGACGACCTCGCCGGTTTCGGAATCGATGACCTTGATGTCGACCGCTTCGAGGTTGCTCACCGTGATGCCGAGTGCCGCGAACGTCTGGCTCGGCCCCGCGTTCGAGGACGCGTCCGCATTCGCCTGGACGAAGTTCATCAGATCGATCATGTCCTGCACGACCGCCGGGTCCTGCAACTCGTCGGTCTCGACGGTGATCCTGAGCTTGTCGGTACCCTTGCCGCCGTCGATGACGTCGCCCTGCAGGTCGGCGAACTTGGCGCGCACAACATCGTCACCGTTGCCGGCGTCGATGTCATCCGCACCCTTGCCGCCGACGATCACATCGTCGCCGCTGCCGCCGTAGAGTCTGTCGTCGCCATTCCCGCCTTTGAGAATGTCGTCGCCGGCGTTGCCGCGCAGCACGTCGTCACCGCCGCCGCCCTTGAGTTCGTCGTTCCCGGCGCCGCCCTTGAGGACATCCTTGCCGCCGCCGCCGATCAAAAGATCGTCGCCGTCGCCGCCGTCGAGAATGTCGCGGCCACGCCCACCGTCGAGCATGTCGTTGCCGGTGCCGCCGTAAAGCGCGTCCTTACCGGCACCGCCGAACAATTGATCGTCGCCGTCCTCGCCATACAGCACGTCGTTATCGGCGGCGTCGACCAGCACGGTTTCGGTGACGGGCGCGAACGAAAGGTCGATCACCACATCGTCGAAGTCGTTGTCGCTCCAATGCGACGGCAGGTCCTCGAAACTAAGGCGCAGTGCGCCGCCGTCGGCCGCCGACGATTTGACGTGCACCGTATCGTCGCCGTTGAGTTGCAGATTGGAAGACGTGACGGACGAGTGATAGACCTCGCCCTTCAGTTCCTTGGCGCGGCCCCATCTGTCGACGAACACCAGTTCGGGTTCGTTGCTGTTGACGGTCGCGGGGTTGCCGTCGTGGTCGCGGAATTCATAGTGGCCGTTGTCGTAACGGCCGAAATTGTTGCGGCGGGCCCCGTCGGCGATGATGAATAGGCCGAAATTGTCGCCGCCGGAAAGATCGAGTTCGACGGCGGTGCCGGTTTCGGTGCCGTACCAGCGCCCGGTCGAGGCATCCTGGAAGACGATCTGGACGTCCTGGATCGTGCCGTCGGCGGCGATCTTGTAATAGCCGACCGTGTTGCGGTAGCCCGCTTCCTCGCCGACGAAGGTCATGGTGACCTTGTGGTCGTTCTGAAGCTGGAAGTGCGCCGGGTCGATGCCGAGCGTCGGCGCGGCGGTCAGGCCGGATAAATCATGCTCGACGGTCTGTTCGACTTCGATCTGCACCTTATCGTCCGCGCCGCCCCGGAGGATATCGTTCCCGGCACCCCCCGAAAGGGTGTCGTTCCCGGTGTTGCCGAAGATCTCGTCGTCGAGATCGCCGCCCTGCACGACATCGTCGCCGCTGAGCGCGTCGTAGGGCTCGCCCGCGCCGTAATCCGGATCGTCGTCGGCGAGGACGACGGTGTCGTCGGCGTCGGTGAACAGTTCCGGCGGCTCGAGGCCGACCACCGAGATGTCGTCGAGCAGGCCGCCCCGGCCGTCATCGCGACCGACGGCGCGGAATTCGAGGCGGGTCAGATCGCCCGCGCCTTCCAGCTCATACGTGAAGGTTTGCCAGTCGGTGCCCCAGCCGCCGTCCGACGTGATGGTGTCGATCACCTGGCCGTTCCAGATCACCTCGACCCCGTTCGACGAGCCGCGGCTGAACGGCGGCGCGGCATAGCTGAACGAGACCTGGAAGGTACCGGTGCCGCCGGTTGGAATGTCCTGATAGATCGAGCTGTTGGTGTCGCGCGCGCCCGAGCCGTCAAGTTCGATATAGCGATGACCGTCCGCGGCGCGGGTCCACCAGTCGGAGCTTTCGATGTCCGGTCCCGGTCCCGACGACGTGTGCCAGCCGGTCAGTTCGGCGTTGTTGCTACTGCGATGGTGGTGATGATGATGCCGACCGTGGCCACGCGAATAGCTAACGTCTTCAAAGCTGCCGTTCTCGACCAGGTTTACGCCGTAGATCGTGTCCGTCATGAAAGTGATTGCCTTTATCGGATTGACGCGTCGGCGCCGAGGCGCACCAAACGCTTAAATTGAACGCCGGAACGTTTGGGAGATTAAGGTTGAAACCTGACCTGTGCCTTACAGTAGGCCGCAACTTTGTGACAAACGTGTTGAAACAACAGGTAAAACGACCTTTTCCAGCCGTATCCGCCTGTGCCTTGGTCTGTCTATCTTCCCAAAATCAAGAGGCGGGACGGCTACGTTCAGGAGGCCGCCGGTATCCGGATCGTGAAGGTCGTTCCCGTGCCTTCCTCGCTTTCCAACGAGATGTCGCCGGCCATGCTTTCGACGATCCGCTGTGTGAGGGTCAGTCCGATCCCGCTGCCGCCGATATTGCCCGCTTCCCGGCCGAGCCTGTTGAACGGCTCAAATATTTCGCCGGCCAGGTGCGGCGGAATACCGGAGCCGGTATCCGTGACCTCGAAGCGGACATGATCTCCGTCCCGCCGGCAGCCGATCGTGACCGAACCGCCCGGGATGTTGTATTTCACGGCGTTCGACAGCACGTGAAACAGCGCTCGTCTCAGTTTGAACGCATCGGCGCGGGCGGGGCCTGCGTGTTTCGAATCGTCCCGAACGGTGATCGCGATGTGCCGTGCCTCGGCGAGCGGCGCCACCATGGCGACGGTTTCCTCGATCAGCGTGTGTGGGTCTATGTCTTCGAGATGAAGATCGTCGGCCGCGCTCTCGATGCGCGCGAACTCCATGATCTCGTCCAGCAGCGCCATCAGGCTCTGTGAGCTTTCCTCGATCCTGCCGAGGCGGTCCTTGAGATGAGGGTAGTCGTCAAGATCGGGCGACATCTGCAAGACCTGCGTGAAGCCGAGGATGGCGTTCATCGGGGTTCGGAATTCATGGCTCATCGACGACAAAAACTTGGACTTCACGCGGTTCGCTTCGACCGCGGCCTCGCGCGCGCGTTCCAGGTCCTGGGTGCGTTCCTCGACCCTTTGTTCGAGCAACTGCTGCGAGGCCCGCAATTCTCGTTCATACCCCGCCAGCCGTTCCTGCATGTCGTTGTAGGCGGCGATCAGGCGGCCGATCTCATCGTCGGACTGCCAATCCACTTTCTCCAGCGCGTCGCCCCGGCTTTCGTTGATGGCGGAAACAAGTTTGCCGAGCGGTTTGGTCACGGTTTTGCGGTGCGCGTAGATCGACGCCGACAACGCGGCGATCAGCAATACGATCCCAAGGATTGTGTGCTCGATCAGCTGGATACGGATGTGGTCACGCAGGTGGCGGTCGGTCATCACCAGTTTCAGGGTGCCGACGCGGTGAACCCCGCTGCTTTCGCTGTAGTTGACCGAGATCGTCTTGACGAGATCGGCGTCCGGACTGTCCAGGGTCCCGAAACTGTCGAGCACGTTGCCGTCCGTGTCATGGACGGCGATGCCGATCAGGTTGGGTTCGCTGATGATGCTGGCCAGCATCAGGCTCAGTTGATCGGGGTCCCGGTCGGCGACCGCTTCGGCGAGAATGATCGACTGGCTGGCGGCCAGGGTTTTCAGCCGCTCAACGATCTCGGCGCGCGATTTCTCGTAACTGTGCCACGTCTCGATGACGATGCAGGTCAGGAATACCGCCAGGAAGATCGGCGTGACGGTGACGATGAACTTCGCGTTCAGCGAGCCCGATAGCCACCCACCCCTGGCGCCGGTCTTCACGGCGCCGCCGCCGTTCAGGTTTGTATCGTTACTTGCCAAGGATTTCCGCCGGTGTGGACAAGATACTCGGCCACAAGCGGTCGGCGATCTCGATATTCTTGAGGCGATCTTTGTCCCAGACTTTCTGGGTGCCCAGATCGAGTTGCAGGTAGAGCTTGCCGTCCGAGATCTTCCACGCGTGCGGATCGATGTCGAACTTGCGCCCGACCCGGACACCGTACGAGCACCAGCCGCCGTACGCCGGGGCATACTTGTCCGGCTCGCGGATGAACTTTCTCAGGTTTTCCCGGGACGAGAACAGATAGAGCGCGCCGGCATGCCCGGCTCTCAGCGACTTTTTCCCCGCGACCGGCCGGCCCGGGTCGAAATAGCTGACCGGATCGTAGCCGTGCAGGGCGACGCCGGTCGGCCCGACGTTGACCTCGTCGGCCGCGAAAGCGGCGCCCGCAAGCAGGGCGAGCGCGACCGCCCAGCCGGTAACGCTGATCGTAAAGGTGTTCGACATTCAGACCCCTCAAAGTGTCGAATCCTGATTTGCATTACTTTTAGTAAAATTTGAATGAATTGGCCAGCCGATGGCGGGTGAAAGTTGCACGCCCGAGATGCCCGAAGGCCAGAAAAATGCCGCACAAATCCGTGAAAGGTGTTCGGCGCCCGTTCCCATCCCCATGTATCGCCTGTAACCTGATTATCCGAGGTGAGAGAAATCTCCCGCAGATGAAGGACCGTCGTTCCCTATGTCCCTGATTGCCCAAGCCGCTATTTTCCTGGGTGCCGCCGTGGTCGCGGTGCCGCTGTCGAAACGGCTCGGGCTGGGTTCGGTGCTTGGCTATCTTCTTGCGGGGGCGGCCATCGGGCCGTGGGGGCTCAGGCTCGTATCGGATGTCGAGAGTATCCTGCATTTCGGCGAGTTCGGCGTCGTGCTTTTGCTGTTCCTGATCGGTCTCGAACTACAGCCGGAACGTCTGTGGACCATGCGCCGGCCGGTGTTCGGACTGGGCGGCGCACAGGTCACGGTCAGCGCTGCGATCCTGGCGGCTGCATCCTACGGGTTCGGCGTGCCGTGGCCGGGCGCGATCGCCATCGGTGTGGCGCTGTCGTTGTCGTCGACGGCGTTCGCGCTGCAGATCATGGCCGAGAAGGGGCATCTGACGACGCGCTACGGAAGATCCGCGTTCTCGGTGCTTTTGTTCCAGGACATCGCCGCGATTCCGATCATCGCGCTCGTGCCGCTCTTGGGCGGCGGCAAGGAAATGACGGGCGCCGATCTCTGGGTCGACGGGCTGACCATCGCCGGGGTCATCGCCGCCGTGATCTTCGTCGGCCGGTATCTGCTGAAATTCGTCCTCTCGAATATCGCCGAAACCGGGCTGCGCGAAATTTTCACCGCCTGCGGGCTTTTGACCGTCGTCGGCACGGCGCTGTTGATGCAATCGGTTGGGCTCTCGATGGCGCTGGGCGCGTTCCTGGCCGGCGTGCTGCTGGCCGACAGCGAATACCGTCACGCGCTCGAAGCGGATATCGAACCGTTCAAGGGCCTGCTGTTGGGGCTGTTCTTCATCGCCGTGGGGATGTCGGTGAACTTCGGATTGCTGATCACCGAATTCATCGCCGTGATCG